>Ga0310837_101325_pt1 | contig 11469 bp, 9 predicted proteins | sample SM_ome_5_FD_201315 | JGI IMG/M metagenome (GOLD analysis project Ga0310837, IMG submission 201315) | Sorghum-adapted microbial communities enriched on stacked mutant (SM) sorghum from Joint BioEnergy Institute, Emeryville, California... ...
ATCATCCTCACGGTTTGGATTTTGAAGTCTTTGTCATACTTTTGACTCATCTTCGGACACCTCGATTTTGCTGAATTTATTGTCGCATTCTCGATTCTCGGTGTCCACTATTCAGTCTAGCATCATTCTATATCTAGAATAAATCATCCAAGAAATCACTGGGTTTTAACTCTTCGACATTATCGCTTTTCTCAGCTTCCAAAATCAGTGCTACTAAATTATCAACAGGATCACCAGGACTATCAATAATTCTTTTATATAAAACCTCCATTCCATAATTGGAATACTCTTCCACAATTTTAAATTTTCTATCGTAGGTTTCCTCATCTCTCAGCAAATAAAGAACATCATTAGTTTCGGACATTGCTATACTGTCTATGATCGGTTCGTCTGTATCACCACGAAACACTGACCATGGTATTTCTCCTCCAACTTTTTCAAATGACTTTCTTTCCCCTTCACTAAACCCAATGCATGCTGCCAAAAGAAAAACGTCTTTCATCGTATTGAATACTTTGTAATCGCCTTCTGTGAGTTGTTTGTATGCATTTTCTTTGTCTTGTGGACGCTTTATCCTGCGAGGCATTTACTTCACCTCCTCAATGGCAGTAAATTCGTGCGTAATTGATTCATTAAGACGAGGATCAAAATAATTCAGTTTATACTCTTTTCCTACAAACGGTGTAATCTTCGATTCTATACCTGCATATTGTGAAGAAGAAACCATAACTACAATCTGATGAGCCAATGACGGAATTCCTTCAGCAATTCTACTTTGGTGATCCGGATCCAAAGAGCCGAATGGAGAGTCCATGACAATTGGAATAATACCACCCTGAAACAAATCACTAGCTTTTGATTTTTCTGCTTGTTCCCTTGCTATATCAACAAGCGCTCCAAGGAATGACAAGCTAGTCACTTGTCTCTCTCCAGTAGACATATCAACAGCTCGGCGTCCTTCTCCAAAAGGCTTATAAACATTAATCGAATAACTCTCGTCAAGTTCAACTGTATATCCTTTACGTAATAACTTACTGTAAACTTCACCTATGCGCTCTTGGAGTCTTCCTCTCACGTATTCAGATTGCAATAACAAAATTTGGTCTATTACTTCAATTGCCAATCCGCAAGCATCCATTCTTTTCTTAGCAATTCTAGCTTTTTCATCAAGAGTTTGTGCTTTCTTCAATTCTGCTTCAATCTGTTGCTTTTCTGCGTTCATTTGTCTAATTTGCTCATGAAGTGATCCAATTTTTTGGTGAAGTGTATCGTATTCAGTAGAAAGCTCTTTTCTTTTCCTCTCTAGATCTCCAATTTCTTCACTACCACGCTCAAATTCGTCTCCAATTTCTTCAATCTGCTGAATAATTTCTCTTAATCTCTGAGAAAGGATCATTTGATCATTGACAAGCCTTTTTATATCTATAAAAAGTTGCTCTCTTTTTTGTTCCAGCGTTGAGATTTTTGCAAAAGTATTTATAAAAGTATCTTCAAGCTCTTTACTACCAGCACGTTCAAGCCATTGTTCAACTTCATGATAATGTCGACTACCAGGCGTTAAAGTTTCACCACATATGCACTGCCCTCTGGCCAATAGGTCTTGTACAAATTGCTCCTTGATTCCTGAGGGGATTTCTCCTTTTTGCCTTTTTTGCTCCAAAATCTCCTTTGTTTTTCTAATTGCCGCGTCAGAATATGCCAAATACCCGTGGTCACTAATGATATTCACAAGCTGTCTCTTGATTTCATCAATTTTTTCATTAATTTCTTTTCGAGAACTTTCAAGAAATTCTCTCTTTTCCTGAAGTTCCTTGGCACCTTCAAGTTGCTTAAGTCGTTGATCAATTTGAAAAATATGATTATTTAATGAAGACTGATTTTTTTCAATTTGGACGATTTCATCTTGCCGTTCTTTTATTTTTTCTTCAATGTTATTCAAATTTTCAATAATAAGTTGAGTTTCCGGACCAGAAAACGATTGTAATTTACTGCGAAATCTTTTTTGTACTTGCTCCAAATGTTTTTTTGCCCTGTCCATCATTTCCAGGCCCATGATTGTTTTAATAGCCAGTTGAACGTCTTTTGCCCTCTCGTTTTTTGAAAGATTATCAATCCGTTCTCCATCAAAAAAGAAATAGGAACTCATCGTTCTTGGCATAATTTGTTCGATTATCCTTTGAGGATTTGTTGTTTTTATAGACTTGCCTGACTCATCTATATATTCCAAATTAAAGTATTCATTAATGATCAGTGGGCTATCTTTTGTTTTTTGATATGTCTGAATTCTAGTCACAGTATATTTTTTTCCACGATCCTTAAAACGAATAATAACCGAAACGTCTGCGGTATTGTCCACCTCAAGTTCCAGCAATTTTTTCTCATTCAGCAAAAGCTGGCTGTTTTGAAACGTAGTTTCTCCATAAAAGCACCAACTAAATGCATTTAGTAGAGCAGTTTTTCCGGATCCATTTTCTCCATGAATAATTGTTATATTCTTCGCCCCATCCGGCTTAGCAAAAAAAATGTTTTGTTCACCATAGAATTGCCTGAAATTCTGAATCGTCATACTATCCAGTAACATATGATTAGGTCCTCCTATCAGTCCTTAACGATATTTATAACGATTCTTTCTATATCATCAGTAAGACGCGGACGTGGTTCATGTAGATGTTCATTCTCCAATTGAACAACTTCTTTAACAATTTTCTGAACTTCAATGGGCTGTTTTTCAAAAAGCTTTTTAATCATATCCTTCTTGTTTTCCACTATTCAATAACACCCCTATTTTCTTAAATTAAATGTCCAAGAGATTATATTTGGTTTTTACCTCCAAAAGTTTTTCTTGAGCTCTAGGTCCATTTAGTGCCATACTCGAGAACTCGCTAACTCTTGAAAGTTCCTTCCTGATTAACGCCCGTTCAACGTTAAACAACGATGGTTCAAGATATCTGGTCTCATCAAGACCTCTTGGTATCACAATAAAATCATGAATATATGAATATTTCTTAGATGGATGCTTCCGCAATATTCTACCTCGTCTCTGAATAAATTCCCGCGGATTAGTGCTGCTAGCTAAAATAAATGCAGATTGTGTTGCTGGGACATCGACACCTTCATCAAGGCATTTAATTGCAACCAAGCCCTGAATATTTCCTCTTTCGAAATCCTGCAATATTCGTTTCCTTTCTTCCATTGATTCTTCTGACGTAAATGGATGAATCTTCATTCCCAACTCATAGCCAAGAACTTTCATTACTTCTTCAAGTTGTCTTACACCGTCAACCCTTTCATCCCCACAGTAAAAAATATTGTGTGTTGTATTGACACGATCTTTCATTAACTCATAGAGTTTTTTTGTTTTATTTTGAGCCCTTCCAATTAGTTTCGCTCTTTTGATGAGTAAATATTTAAGCGATTGGCCTGTCGAATGATCGATTTCGAAACTTTGCTTTTGCACTCCAGCAATTCTAGCAATTTTTCGAGTCAGCTCATGATATTTCTCCGTCTCTTCGCTATTAAGTTCAATTAGGTGTGGACAGTAATAATATTCTGTAAGAAATTTCCCTATAGCTTCTTTTAAGCTAAAAGTAAAGATAACTCCAGGTGAAAAATAGTCGTACAATTTTTTGGTACCTTCAGGATCCATCCACCTATCGGGCGTAGCTGATAGTGCGAGCCTATACTCAACATGTCCAGGAAGCTTAGCAACTGTCTCTGCTGCCCCAACATGATGAGCTTCATCAACAATAATCATTGAATTTTTCGAAATTTTCTTTATGCTGTCCTGAAATACATCTGAAATAAATGTTTTATTTGTCGTAATTACACAAAAATGATTTGAGCTCCCCAAATTATATGACAAGATTTGCCGGTTCAGCTCTGCTTCCCATTTATTTCTCAAATCATATGCAAGTATGGGATCGAAATTGAACTTTTTAGATTCTTCTGCCCATTGTTCAACCAAATGAGAGTATGGGCACACAATAATCAAGGCAATTTTTTTACTTCTTCTATACCAATACACAGCCGTGGAAAGAGCAGTAATTGTCTTCCCTGTCCCTGTCGCCATTTCATATATTCCGGAACCATCATGCTCAAACCATGAACGTATTGCTTTTTTCTGGTAATCACGAAGTTCAAAAGGAACAGTAAGGTCATTTTTGTTTGAAGAAGACACCTCATAAGCACTTAAATTCTCTGCAATTTTTGATTCGGGGTCGCGCATTGAGTAGTACGGTTTATATGCAATCAATTTCTCCTTAACAGCTTCACTGAAATCCACGATTTCTACATTTCTCGTTCCATTTATCCATAGATCTTCAAAATTCTTTTTCTTTTTCTTAGCCCTCTCGCTTTCTCCTTGTTTCCATGAACAGAAAACATCAATCTGTTCAAAATTCAAGTACAATCCACTTTCGGTTTCATTCGCTGAACCCGAAAATGCAACCAAATTACCAGAATCATCCTCAAATATTCCGATCTTTTCATGATAAATTCCACGATGAATATTGCTTCGTAGTACTGCTATTTTAATGTCCAGTCTTTCTTGAGAGATTAACATTGCCAAGAAGGATAAGCGTTTTTTAATTATCTCATCTTCTATATTATCAAATTGTCTTAATACAGCTTCATGTACAACTTCATCTCGATGTTTATATCCTAATTCAATTGCTTCAATATCTTCTTTTGTTAGATAAGGAGATGCAACGATTTGCATCTTTCCACCGTTCTTAACTAAAGCAACAACCCCTCTAGCTAATAAGGCTAATGAACTGCTTGTAAAGTAACCCACAGCTCTTTGATATATTATGCTATTAGACAAACAGGGGATATAAAAATCATCGACGATATTACAAGAGTCACTTCTATATTCATCTTCGAGTGAAAGTTTAGACAAATCCAATATAAGTCACCCCAGTCTAGATGACATTTAAAAATATAATACCACAAGAGTCTATTTATCCCTTCTTTCGAACTGCTCCAAACGTACTACCAAGAAAATTATCTGGAATAATACAATAATCTATATTATAATCAAATATGATTACGTACGTAATGAGGTGCCATCGATGGAATCAGGTTATGTGACAAGTTTCCCCGCAATTCGTGGCATCCAAGCAAAACAAGAATATTATGTATGCATGTTCCCACTCAAACTGATCCCCAAAATATTTTCAGAAACAGAAGAAGAGTTACCCCCCGAATATCGAGCTCAAAGGATTATAAACAAAAGTCGAATCCCAGAAATTACCAATTATATATTGGATAATCTAAATGATTACTGCTTCTCGTCTATAACTGTCTCTTGTGATGGTGATATGGAGTTTCGACCTTATTCAAACGAACCACAATACCAAAACATAGGTCAATTAATTCTTTCGCTAGATTCCAAATTTCTTGTTAATGATGGGCAGCATAGACGATCTGCGATTGAGGAAGCATTGAAAGTATCACCAGAATTAGGTGATGAGTCAATTTCTGTAGTGATATTTCGCGACAAAGGATTGAAGAGAGCACAACAAATTTTTGCAGATCTCAATAGACATGCCGTTAATACAACATCATCTTTAGGTATTCTTTATGACCATCGAGACCAATTGGCTAACCTTACTAAAGAAATTATTGCAGAAATCCCCTTATTAGATCGATACACTGACAAGGAAAGAGTTTCCCTTCCAAAACTTTCACCAAGAATTTTTTCCCTCAATCAGATATTCAATACGAACTGTCGCCTCTTAAACAAAAAAAAGGGGCAACTTATATCAAAACATGATCGAAAATTTTTACGAGAGTTTTGGTTGGTTTTGTGCGAAACTATCGAAGAATGGAATCAAGTTTTAAGAAAAGAATTGACGCCCGCGGAATTGCGAGCTAATTATATCGTTGCTCATGGTGTATTTATCGAAGCCATGGGAATAGTTGGACGCTATTTGTATGAACATCATCAAAAAGATTGGATAAAGTACATCAAGCAACTTTCAAAAAATGATTGGAGCCGAAACAACAAAAAAGATTGGTCGGGTAGAGCGTTTTCATCCACAGGAAGAATCAACAAAAATAATCATACAATTCAATTAACAGCAAATATGATAAAAATGAAACTCAACCTTCCGCTGTCAGAGGAAGAATTGAAATTAGAAAACAGCTTGAAAGATGGTGAAGTTTAAATGTATTCAATTGTGGACCATGAGAAAATTGCAAACACAAAGGAACAAATAAAATCTGTATATCTGATGGACAACAGACCCTGGGTAGTAGGATATAGCGGTGGTAAGGATTCAACAGTTGTTGTTCAACTCGTCTTTCAGGCATTAAGTGAGTTAAGTAAAGAGCAGCTTCACAAAAAAGTTTATGTTATTTCCTCTGATACAGGTGTAGAAACCCCTCTCATTATTTCATCGATCGAGAATACACTTAATCGAATACAAAACAAAGCCGATGAACTCAAACTTCCAATCGAATGTCACAAAGTCAAACCTGAAGTAGACAATTCATTTTGGGCGAATTTGATTGGAAAAGGTTATCCGCCACCGAGGCAAAAGTTTCGCTGGTGTACGGATAGATTGAAAATTGATCCGGCCAATCAATTTATTCTTGATAAAGTCAGCGAACATGGCGAAATTGTCATGGTACTCGGAGTACGAGAAAACGAGAGTAACACCCGAGATCAGGTCATAAAATCTCATAGTATCGATGGAAAAATACTGATGAGACATTCAACATTACCAAATGCATATGTTTATGCTCCAATTCGAAATTTTTCTATTGATGATGTATGGGACTATTTGCTAGACGACGCTTATCCTTCTCCATGGGGGAGTAACAATCATGATCTCAGAGATTTGTATGATAGTTCAAACAGCGAATGTCCACTGATGGTTGATAAAGAAATAAAAGAAAGTGCTGGATCTTGTGGAAACAGCCGATTTGGATGCTGGGTCTGTACTGTTGTAACGAAAGACAAAGCACTTATTGGCTTTATTGAAAGTGGCCATGACTGGCTTGTACCGTTACTTGAATTTAGAAACAACTTGGTGAAGTACAGAGAAATTCGTGAATATCGCCAGAAGTACCGTATGAAGGGACAAATTTATCTTACAAATGTTAATGAAAATGAAATTGATCCGTCAAAATATACAATTATTCCAGAAGATCAGCTTGGAAATTATATTGCAGAAAAAAAGATCGATTTAGCAAATGTAGAAGAACTGTATCTTCTGGTAGTAGATAAGCAAGGAAAATACAAACAACTTGGGCTGGGCCCTTTCACGTTGAAGGCAAGAGAGATGATTTTGAGAGAATTGTTGGAGATCCAAAAGAAAGTTCAACAGCTGAAACAGGATCCCCAATTTGAGCTGATCACCTTTGATGAACTGAAAACGATAAGACGGCATTGGAGAAACGATGGTGATTTTGAAGATCGCGTTCCCAAAATATATAAAGAAGTAATTGGCCTTCCGGTAGAATGGGAATACGATGATAGCCCTGTGCTGCAGGAAGAGCAAATGTCCCTTTTGCATCAATTGTGTGATGATCAAAACGTAAGCGAAGTTTTAGTAAAAAAACTAATTGGAATTCAGCAATCATACTACAGTTTAAAGCTTAGAAAAGGAGTGCTACAAGAGATAGATAACACGCTTAATCAAGAATGGTTGCATCTATAACTTGAGGGGAATGACTGTATTTATATGAAAATTCGAAGATTGGCACTTTCAAATATCGGTGCATACCATCAGGAACATGTTTTTCAATTTGAAGTTAACGAAAATCAAAATATTGTACTCATCGGCGGAAAGAATGGTGCCGGTAAAACAACAATTATTGAAGCAATTCGAATCGCACTGTACGGTCCTCTTGCTTATGGTTATAAAACAGAAAGTGAAAGTTATCAAAAAAAAATTCGCTCTCTTCTCAACAAAAAAGCTCTAGAGAACGGCGAAGGTCAATTCAAAATTTCATTGGAATTTGATTTTGTTGAGGGACTTCAAAAGCACATTTTTATTTTCGAACGGCAATGGAATCCAATTGGCAATAAAGTTCATGAGTCTTTTTCTGTTTATAAAGACAATGTTTTTATTCTCAATCTAAAGGAAATAGATATTATTCAAACCAAAATATACCATTCGTTTCCCCCCAGGCTCATGGAATTGTGCTTGTTCGATGGTGAGACGATCTCCAGAATTATCTCTGATGATATAATTTCAGAATATTTGAAACAATCCTCTTATGCTTTATACAGCATTGAATTATTCACAAACTTGATGAAGGATCTTGAGGTTTATAAAAAGCAATTTATAGGACAATTTGATTCGGATCTCAAACAAAGATATGAAAACATTTCTGAAGAAATTGATAAATGCTTGAAAAGAAAACAACAACTTACTGAGCATATAAAATCTCTCGAACAACGAAAAACAGAGAAAGAAATCGAAATTGATGAATTAAAAAAACAATTCAAAATCTATGGGGGACTGATCCAAGAGGAACGAGAAAATATAATTGCTCGCATTAATTCTCTCGAGCAAAAAAGAAAGACACTCTCTGACAAAATAAAATCCTTTATTTCTGGATTGTTCCCATTCTATATTGTACGAGAACAAATTGAAGCAATATGCCGGAACATGGAAGCAGAAGAACAATACGATATATTTAACTATCTGTCAAAAAACATTACCCCAAATCAGATCGATGATATTTTTCAGAAAATCAACGTTATAAGCAAAGGAAATAGTCCCGGGACTCTTTTCCTTCATCATTTACTTGATCTCATTAGGCCAACCATAAATCAACCTATACACAGAGCTTCATTTATTCAAAGAAGTCAGTTGCAATCAGTCTACTCAGAAATTAACAAATTGAGCCAGAATGAAATAATGAGTTGGTTTAATTTAAATGCAAAATTGCTCGCAGAGATGCAAAACCTTAGAAAGAAATTGGAAAATAATGACACAAATAACGAGTTCAATCTTATTACAGAACGGATTCAAACTTTTACTACTGAAATAGCTGAACTCAATGCATTGATCAATCAGTTTATTTCTGAGATTGAATTACTTGAAAGAAGATTAGCAGAAAAACAAAAAGAAAAAGAAATTATCGAACGCCAAATCAGTTCCGTATCGAAAGCTGCTACTATTATTCAAAATATCGAGAAGATAAAATCAGTTAGTCAAGAGTTTATTAGAATCTATATAGAAGAAAAAATGCTTCAAGTACAAGAGCAGGCCTCTTGGATGTTTAGTCAACTCATTCGCAAAGAAAATTTTATTGAAAGAATTCAAATATGCCCAAATAGCTTTGAAGTGTCTCTATTTTTACCTAATGGATCGATCTTTGATAAAGATGCTCTTTCAGCAGGTGAAAAACAAATCCTTTTGCTCTCATTGATCTGGGCACTTATTCACGTATCGAATCGTAAAATACCGTTCGTATTCGATACTTTGTTGGGACGACTTGATGCAAATCATAAAATAAACGTGTTGTCAAAACTAATTCCCCAATGTGGAGAACAGGTTATAATCCTGTCAACAGATTCGGAAATCGACTCCGTTCATTTTGATATTATTAAGCCATACGTTGCTAGCATGGCAACATTGATTCATCATACTCAAACTCAATCTTCAAATCTTGAATCAAACAGATACTTCAATTTGTCCCATGTAGAGGGGTTCATATGAAATTTCAGTTGAAAACATCAAAATATGTTGATGAGACGCTAAATGAATTGTTCTCAGTTACAAAAATCACTCCAAATGTGCTTGCAAGAATTGCAGTCGCTCTTTCAATTTCACGAGACCCTTCAATTCCCGAAGAAGTAACCGATCGCGGAGGTAGAGAATTTAACCGCGATACGTTAACTGGCGAATATGATTATATATACAAAGCACTCATTGCTCATCATGCTGGACGAGAAATAAGCGAAGAAGAGTTCTTTCCAACCTTGTTCAACGCACACATAAATCGAGGAATACGCATTTTGGCAAATGAGTATAAATATGCAAAGAATTTGGAGAATTTGATTAGAAACCTCATAGACGAAAAGCAAGGGTGATGTTACTATGCTTTATTTGGACAATAGCGCTACCACCCGTATCCACGAAGAAGTTTTCCAAGCTATGATACCATATTTGCGTGAAGAGTTTGGAAACCCATCTAGTAAATATTATTTACTTGCAGAGAACGCCAAAAAGGCCGTTGAACATTCAAGGGAATCGATTGCTAATTTCGTAGGTTGTGAAGCTGACGAGGTTGTTTTTACAAGTGGTTCCACCGAAAGTAATAATATGATCATAAAAGGAATTGTTCAGCAATCTCAAGATGAACGGAAACATATTGTAACTTCGAAGGTGGAGCATCCATCCGTCTTGGAAACATGCAAATTCCTTGAGTCCACAGGAGCCAAAGTTTCTTATCTCGATGTCGACCAATACGGAAGAATTGACATTATCCAATTGAGAAAAATAATTAAAGAAGATCGTCCTCTCCTTGTAAGTTTGATATGGGGGAACAACGAACTAGGTTCACTTAATGACATCCCCAAAATCTCAGAAATATGTAAAGAAGAGAATGTTCTTCTTCATACTGACGCTACACAAGTTGTTGGAAAAGTAAAATTCGATCTGTCGAAACTGCCTGGAATTAGGTTTCTATCCTTTTCAGGACACAAGATTCATGGGCCTAAAGGTATCGGAGTAGCTATTATTAGAAAGGATCATTTAGGAAGAAGGACAAAGTTGACGCCTTTGCTACATGGAGGTGGCCAAGAGTTTGAATATCGTAGTGGTACCTTGCCTGTTCATAATATAGTTGGTCTTGGTAAGGCAATTGAAATTGTTACAAGAGATCTTGATTCGAATATTGAAAAACTTAATCTTTTAGAAGAAAGATGCAAGGAACTCCTGAAAAATAAATTTGGCCATCAAGTTGCTTTTAACAGTGATCATAAGGATAAAATCCCCGGTCTTATCAGTTTTATGATTCTCGGAGTAAATAATCAAAGATTTATTATCAAACATGCAGATAAGTTGGCTTTATCCACTGGTTCAGCTTGTAGTTCAATAAAACCTAGCCATGTACTTAAAGCGATTGGAAAAACAGATAGTGAGATACGTTCAACATTAAGGATTACTCTTTCTCCGGATATAGATCCTGATGATTTGAATCTGATTCTTGAACTATAAATAGAGAAACCATCCTCACTTGGGGATGGTTTCTTTTGGCTGGTACAGAATCCAATCTCATCATGAAGATTCGTGTAATACAACTCCACCTCCTCAAAAACTTCACTTCACCGTTCTAGCTCCCGACCTAATTTTTACCTGAAAGCCCTGAAAACGATCTGCTTTGGACCTCTGTCAATAGATTGGACACATGGAATCGAGAAAATTACGCAACATAATCGTACATTTGTTCGCATTGAATGGGTGTGAGATACCCGATCGCCGAATGGACTCGTTTGCGATTGTAGAA
>Ga0310837_101336_pt1 | contig 11391 bp, 12 predicted proteins | sample SM_ome_5_FD_201315 | JGI IMG/M metagenome (GOLD analysis project Ga0310837, IMG submission 201315) | Sorghum-adapted microbial communities enriched on stacked mutant (SM) sorghum from Joint BioEnergy Institute, Emeryville, California... ...
ATCGCGAAAGCCGGAAGACGGAGGCGGAAAAGAAAAAAGCTTGAGTCATGATAATCAGGACTCAAGCCGATTTTCGCATGTGCCGATCGGCGGCTGCCGGCTTCGGTTTCAAACATCCCGGGCGGTATTATTTTGTATGGTTCAAACTCTTTCATTCGCATCGTCGGTTTCAATCTTCCGGATCCGGATTTTCAACCGTCCGCGGTTTTTACTGTTGATGGATCCGCCTTTTCTGGATGCGGTGCACGCAAATGCCCGAGAACGTCAACAAGATTCCGGCAAAGAGCCAGTTGAAATCGCCGGCGGCCGTATCGGGCAGGCGTTTCCCTCCTTTATCGGCCGGCTCCCCTTGCCGGTCTCCGTTCTTGTCTCCGCCTTCCTGGCCTCCCGGAACCGCCGGGGCGTTTTTGTCCGTTTCTCCGGTTCCTTCGAAAACCGCGTAAGTGCTTAAACGGAGCGTTTCTGCCACGGCGACGCCCGTTTTCGGATCATAGACGGTCTTCAAGTCTTCCCTTTCTGTCCATTTTTTCTTTTCTTCGTCATAATAAAGGACTTTTACATTCTTCGGATTTTTTACCTTCGATTGATCCACGGTAAAATACAGTTTGGCCGGACGGTTTTTGTCGAATTTCGCCACTTCTTTTCCGCCCTGCTTGATTTCAAAGGAATAGATGCCGCTCAGCGCTTGGACTTTCCCATCCAGATCCTTCCTTTTTTTGATCGCCACGGTCGCATCGCCGCCGTCTTCGAAATAAGCCGCGGGCAATTCAATGGCCGCCGCGCCGCTCTTGACATGGACGGCAACGTTCTTTTCTTTTAACGTTTGGACTTGTTCCCGGCTGAATTTTACGAGAGCCGTGCCCCCGATATCTACGGTAATCTTGCCGTTACGTGCGACCCGTCGAACATCTTCGTCCTTGACGGCGGCGACACCATCCTTAACGACCGGCTCTGCCGTTACATTCGGTTCTCCCGCCGTCGCAGGAATGAGAATGGTAAATGCGGTTTCCGTCCCATATAATTGCGTCTGAATGATCAAGTCGAACAGGATGGTATCGACGCCGGGGATTCTTTTTAACGTTGCGGTGTTTGTTTTCAAGAGATCGATTGCATAATAATCTTTTCCGTATTCGATGCCTAAGCCGCGGACCTGATAATTTTTCGGAAAATTCCATTTCCACGTCAATTTGATCGTATCTTCGCTGACCTCCACATCGGCTTCAAGCAGCCGGTCATGAAGGATAATGACGCCTTTATCCTGCAAGGTCCGGACGACGTTCCAGTTTGCCGAACCATCCCGCAAATCCAGGGGATTTCCTATTAAATTAGCATATCTTAGGCTCGGCATATCCAATAATGCGCTTACATCCGTTATTTTGTTATATTGCAGAACCAGGGTCCTCAGATCCTGCAGACCCTTCAAAGCGGAGATATCGGTAATTTGATTATTTGGCAAAGCTAAAACGGCTAAACCTTTATGATTTGCCAACGGACGGATATCGGTGATTTTCGAAGCGGGAATGTGGACATCAAACAATTTTGAAATATTTTTGAGCGGAGACAGATCATCGATATCCGAATTCATGATGTGCAAGGTGCGCAAGTTGACAAAATATTCCAACCCTTTTAAACTCGAAATATGCACATCACCATCCACGTACAAGTATTCCACTTTCTCCGCGTCGGCAGGTGTAATGGGCCCTTCCTTTTTGCCAAGATTTTTCCGCACGGCTTTTTCCAGATCGGGATCTTCAAATCTGATCCCCTGTTCGCTTTCCGCCTTGGCCGGGAATGCGGAAAAAGGCAGGAATAGAAGGGCAAGTACGATGATGAATGATTTCATTTTTTTACAGATCATCACTAAAATCCCTCACTTTCACATTTATGGCAATATAAGGAATTTGATTCCATTATAATAAACGGATTGTTTTTAATCAACGGAATTTTTTGATAATACATGGAATTTTTTGATGAGCAGAAATCCCGGATGGATCTGAATATTTCCCAGCAGCTCGGTCTAAACTTTGCGCGATCCTTCCGTATTTGACTTTTCGCGGGAATCTCTGTGAATATCCCTATTCCTGTGCCGCGCCCCATCCATTTCAAAAGAGGCGGTATGCCGCTTCGCGGATGGGCCCGTTCCGGAAAATTCAGCAAAAACCCCGGATAAGAAAGCGCCGTAGAGCCGTCTTCACAAATGCGAACTTTGCATCTGTCTACTTCCGGATCGCGAAAAGCTCACAGGGCCGGCATCAAAAAGCATGCGCCCCTTCCGATTGCCTCCGAATCGCAAAAAGCGTCATTAGATGGGCTTCATTTAGAAAGAATCCGTTCAAACTGTTTATTGCCGGATCAAAAAACCAACCGGAAACGGGCCATCTTGTCGTTTTCGCCGCATGCCTTTCCGGTCATCCCCTTTGATCCTTGCCATGTCCCGTGAACGGACAAAACCGTTGAAAAAATGCATGCGCATTGGGTAAAATATATTGACGGCAAAAATCGAATTCCGATTAGAAATGAGGTTTACCGATGGGAATGCTTGAAGAGAAACCGTCCATCTACGGATTGACGATAGATGAATTGGCCGGATGGCTGACGGAAAGGGGCCAGAAAAAATTCCGGGCCGAACAGATTTGGGACTGGCTGTACCGGAAACGGGCCAGGAGTTTTTCGGAAATGAGCAATGTGAACAAGGAGTGCCTCGCCCTCCTCGAAGAAAATTTTGCGATCGGAACCATCGATTTGCAATTGAAGCAGGTGGCCAAAGACGGTACGGTGAAATTTCTCTTCCGGCTGCGGGACGGGAATTTGATCGAAACGGTGCTGATGCGCCAGGCTTACGGCCTTTCCGTCTGCGTCACGACCCAGGTCGGCTGCAATATCGGCTGTTCCTTTTGCGCCAGCGGCCTGTTGAGAAAGGTCCGCAATTTGGAGGCCGCGGAAATCGTGGAACAGCTGATGCAAGTCCAATTTTTCCTGGATGAGGCGGGAAACGGCGAACGGGTCAGTCACGTGGTCGTCATGGGGATCGGCGAACCCTTCGACAATTTTGACAACATGATCCGGTTTGTTAAAGTCATCAACCACCCGAAAGGGCTGGCCATCGGGGCGCGGCATATCACCGTTTCCACCAGCGGCATCGTCCCGAAAATTTACGAATTCGCCGATCTGGATCTTCAGGTGAATCTGGCCATTTCCCTGCACGCGCCGAACAACGAGCTCCGCAGTTCGATCATGAAAATCAACCGGGCTTATCCGATCGAAAAGATCATGAAAGCGATGGATTATTATTTGAAAAAAACGAACCGCCGGGTGACGATCGAGTATATTATGCTGAAGGATGTCAACGACCATGTGGAAGAAGCCCGGCAGCTGGCGGAACTTCTCAAAGATAAGCGGAAACTGGTGTATGTCAACCTCATCCCCTACAACCCGGTTTTCGAGACCCCCTATCAACGGAGCACGAAGGAAGCCATGCTGGCCTTCTACGATACGTTGAAGAAAAACGGGATCAATTGCGTCATCCGCAAGGAACACGGGACGGACATCGACGCGGCCTGCGGACAGCTGCGGAGCAAACAATTGAAAAAAGCCAATTAACCATGGGAAGCCTTTCGGGCCGGGACTTTCCGGCCGTGCGAAAGGCTTTTTTGGTCCTGATAACACCGGTCAGGGAATCTGCCTGAACAGCCGCTCCCTTCCCAGGGGTTCCTTCCCTTCCGTCTTCGAGGAAAACTACGGAATCCGGCGCCCGGAGCGCCGGGAGATTTTCCTGTCTGCAAAATCCGGAAGGAAGACTTGCAAAATTTTCAAATGAAAAGGCGGGAAAAATCCCGCCGTGCCGGCTGCAGCCGATTATGCCACCTTGGAAAAATTCAAAAATGGTTCTGCCGCCGAAGTGCCATCCCGTCCACCACGTAAACGGGAAGGCTTCCGGCGGCAAACCGGTTAATACACCGATTCTTCCTGCTCCGCGGACGCGGGTCTCCGTAAGAAGAACCGACCGCACATCTGCAGAACGAAAAACCCCGCGGCAATTCCCTTTCGCCGCAGGGGCCGCATCCCCCTTCCGCACCCTTTTCGGTTGCATACGCTTTTGACTAGGGTATTTGTTTATCGGCATTTTCCTAATTCCAGAACGATTTCGGATTCATATCCGCTTGCAACGCCTACCAAACATTCAGCATGCCGGCTTCTCCCGCGGCCGCTTCGGTTACACATCCGCTTTTTTCGGCCACCAATACATTCAGCGGCCACATCGGCTTCATCGCCAAACCGGCCCGTCCCTATCCTATTTGCCATTTAATTCCCGCAAAAGGCTCCGCTTGAAGGGCAAATAATCGTCCGACAGGAGCCATTCTTCCCTTTTCTCCCTTTCCCGCGGAACGGTGAACACATTCTTCACCTTGGCCGGCTTGCGGCTTAGGACGATGATTTTGTCGGACAAAAGTGCCGCCTCGTCCAAATTATGGGTGATGAAAAGGATCGTGCGCCTGTTTCCGCTCCAAACGGACAACAGCCATTTCTGCATGTCCCGGCGGGTGAAGTCGTCCAAAGCGGAAAAGGGTTCATCCATCAAAATGAGCGGTTTGGGGGTCAACAGGCTCCGGACGAAGGAAACCCTCTGCTTCATCCCCCCGGACAATTCATGGGGATATTTGTTTTCATACCCGGAAAGGCCCGCTTTTTCGAGCATGCGCAGGGCCTCCCCTTCATTTCTGTCTCCTGCGATCTCCCCGCCGAGGAACGCATTCGCAAGGACGGTCCGCCAGGGAAACAAAGAAGGGGATTGGGGCATATAGCTGATGTGTCCCCGCATCCCGGTGATCTCCTTCCCCTCCAGGATCACGGATCCCGCATCGGGCCGGACGATCCCGCCGATGATGGAAAACAGGGTGCTTTTCCCGCAGCCGGACGGACCGACGATCGAGACGAATTCTCCTTCTTCGACGGAAAAATCGATCCCGCCCAACACGGCCGCTTCCCCGTAGGCCTTCGCCAGCCCTTCAACCTTCAAATACGCCATCTCTTCTCACCCGCCTTATCAAGCGTCTTCCCGCATCCGGCACCCGGACCGCCGAAAAACCTTGCAAAATTCAAACATGGTTTTGCCGCCGAAGTGCCGGCCGGTCCATCATGCGAAGGGGGATGCTTCCGGCAGCCGCGTGCTCCTGCAAGCCTTCCGGGCGCGTGCGGATCTTTCTCCGGAAGGGATCCGGACGGAAAACCCAAGCAAAGGTTAAGTTCGAATCATTGTGTGAAATTCGGCTTCCCGTTCGGCGGACTCTAGGTTTGACAATATCGAACCGTTTCGCGTCCGCTCTTTTTGCACTTCGTCAAAAAACGACGGATTGAGAAAGGGGCCTCCCCTCCGGCCGGCGATCGCAGTCCGGGTGCACCGATGACCGGAACGGAAACCCAAACGTCCGCCGGCGGATTTCAGCCCCTCTTCATCGTCTTTCCTTCTCCCTTTCTTCCGGATTCCATTTCACCGTCTTTTTCTCCAGCCAGCCGATGAGACCGAAATAGACCAGGCTCAAGAAAACGACGAGAAAGATGGACAAGAAGACCCGGTCCGTGCGGAAGGCGGATTGGGCAAGGGTCATGTATACCCCCAATCCCTCCTTCGCCCCGAGCCATTCGGAGACGACCGCCCCCATGACGCTGTAGGAGGCGGAAATTTTCAACCCGGAAAACAGGAAAGGCAAGGCATGGGGACATTCCAGTTTCCGGAAGATTTGTCCTTTGCTTGCGCCTGCCATTTCCATGTAATGCATCAATTCCGGGCTCGTCTGCCGGAACCCGTCCAAGGTGCTGACGGCGACCGGGAAAAAGCAAACGAGGGTAATCACGATGATTTTCGGAAGCACCCCGAAGCCGAACCAGATGACGAGCAGCGGGGCAAGCACGATCAACGGAATATTTTGCGAAATGATCAAAAACGGATAAAGGCTTTTCCGCAGCAACGGGACGAGGTGAAGCGCCGCCGCCGTCCCCGCCCCGGTCAAACAACCGATAAGAAAGCCGAAGAAGGACAAGCGGACCGTGGCCGCCAAATGCCCGGCGTACTCCCTCCAGCCGAAGATCCCTTCCCGGAGGATTGCGGACGGGGCCGGAAGAAGCCAGGCGGGCACGGAAAATATCCGCACCGCCCCTTCCCAAAGGAACAGCGACAGAATAAGGACGAGAACGGGAGGCCCGCCCTCCCGGATCCTTTTCTTCAACGGTATTTCGCCGTCAATTCTTCCATTGACGCGCCTCCCGGTTTATAAAAGATCTTCACCTCGGAAAGGACGCTCGGGCATCCTTTTTCGATCATTTTCCGGTGCATCCGGTCAACGATGTCCAACAGTTCCCGCAAATCCCCTTCCATCGTCGTTTCCAGCGGATGGACCTCGTATTTGACTTTCGAATCGGCGATCACTTGAATGGCTTCATCCACCAGCGAATAGGTGTCTTCTTCATTCCGCGTTCTTGGGATGATTTGAATGCTGACAAGCGCATCGGCCATCGCCACTGCCTCCTCTATTAAAAATTAAACAAACGGTTCCGCCCGGTGCCGGGGGCCGTTATTTTTCCGGCAAAAACTCGTTGGTAAAGGCCTTTTCGGCGTTGAGGGGTTTTTCCAATAGCCCGTTTTCATACATCCATTCCGCATAGTTTTTCCAGACTTCCAGTTTCTGTTCCCCCCATCGTTCGGCGTCGTCCTGGTATTTTTTGGACAGCCATTTTTGGCTTTCCCGGACGAGCTCAGCATCCAGCTCGGGGACCGCCCCGATCAAAATGTCCGCGGCTTCATCGGGATAATCGATCGCGAAACGGTATCCTTTTGAAACGGCGGCCAAAAATTTCCGGACCGTTTCCGGGTTTTTCCCGATCATCGCCTCACTTGCGACCAGGACCGGCGTATAATAATCCAATTTTTCGCTGTAATCGGTCAAATAGACGATGTGAATCGGCACGTTCCGCAACTTCGCTTCCACGCCCGTCCAACCGTAATAGATCCAAACGAAGTCGATATCCTTTTTTACGGCGGTAAAAAAGTCGGTATCGCCGATGTTGACGAACTTCACCTTGTCCACATCGGCCCCCTCCTGCTTCATGAGCGAAGCCAAAACGGCCCTTTCCACGGGCGATCCCCATCCGCCGTATGTTTTCCCTTCAAAGTCCTTCGGCGAGGTGATCTTTTTTTCCGCTAAGGAAGCAAAACCGGAGGTGTTGTGCTGGATGACGGCGGCGATGGAAACGATCGGGACATCCTGGATCCGGGCCTGGGTGACGGCTTCCTGGTAGCTCACCCCGAAATCCGCCCGGCCGGAGGCGACCAACTGCTCGGCGGGGACTTCCCCGGGCATGAGGATTTCCACATCCAGCCCCTCATCCTTGAAGTATCCCTTTTCCTTTGCCACGTACAGCCCGGTATGGTTGGTGTTCGGCGTCCAGTCCAAAGCGACGGTAATCTTTTCCGCGGGTTTCGTTTTCCCGTCCTCTTTGCCCGCATCCCCTCCCTTGCCGGAGCAGGAGGCGAATACAAGCGTCGCCAGGCTTAATAGAAACAGCATCCTCCATTTTCCCATGAAAAAATCCCTCCTTGTCGTTTGCCGTTTGCGGAGGGAGGTATCCCGGCGGTTTCCCGGGGAGGAAAGGAAAGCGGCGTCTAAACAAAAATCCCGGGAAACACCCCGGGGAACATACTTATCCGCTGCAAAATTGAAATTGCAGGCCAGTATGTTCCCTACGCTGGTATGAACCAGATCAGGTTCGAAGGGTCTGTATCTCACGGATACACTCTCAACCGGCAACACCGGTTCCCCCACAAACTGGCATCCTTATTGGATTGTCCTGTCATCTTTAACTATGGCATAAAAAGATGCGGAGGGCAAGCCTTTTTCATCAAGCGGAAGCATCGGGCCGCATACGACCGTCGGATGCTTTTCATAAAATGCGAGCAGCATCTTCAACGAAGACAGCCGATGCGGTACCCGGTATATTTACATTCTTTTCCATAAATATGGAAACCCGGCTTTCCCGGGCGGTCGGCGGAACGTTCTCCTAAAGGGTCGCCTATTCGGCTGCCTAAACAGGAGATTTAATGCCGATTGATCCAATGTCCGGAGCCGGGCCTTCGGCATTTCCTCCGCGTGGCCCACATATCCTTTTGGACTTCATCTCTGCCCCATCGCTATCAATCCGGTCACCATGGAATTGCCCATTTTTTCGCCCGGCCATGACTTTCGGCAATTCGGGATGACCTTGCAATTCCTTTTTTGCCACCGCATCAAAACGCCGGATCACCGTCGAAACCGAGGCCCCAAACTGGAAAGCCAGGTCTTTGAACGTTTTGGCATGAATGCTTCGCACATTCACGGCCTGGTTCCACCTGATACCGCTCAACGAACGGATTTTCTTCCGCAAACCGTTTTCCGCATGTTTGGCAGGTATATCTTCTTTTTCTGTAAAAAAGAACCGTCGGCCGCTCAAACCATTTGAAATGCTGGATCTTTTGAATGCGGTAGTCGTGGATCTTTCGCACTTCCGCTCCACAACGAGGGCAGCGGTGGGGCTTCACAGGCATTTCGACGTAAAGGTGAATCGAATGTTCACAGATTTCCGCTTTATTGATTTTCACATCTTTCAAACCGGGGAGAAATAGGTTACGATTCAATTGACACGTGGCTCCTTTCTTTGTTGGTTGGCCAAATCCAGTATAAAAGAAATCGGAGCCCACGTGTCTTATTTTTTGAATTGTTTCTAAACCCCAACAAATAGTATAGAGCCAAAATAAAAAGCACCCAAATGAAAGGTGCTTTGCCTTATAAAAAGTATTGAATATCGCTTCCTTCTCCAACCAAAGACCCCCTCCCTTTTTACTATTTCTTTCGACAATAAAGAAGGAATTCACTTCCTTTTTGTAGAAATTTGTAAAAAAGGAGGTGAAAACATGTCAGATACTATACATGTTACACCACATCCAGATGGTGGATGGCAGGTAAAACGAGGTGGGGCATCGAGAGCTTCTTCACGACACAATACTCAAAAAGATGCACTTGATAAAGCAAGAGATATTGCTCGAAAAGAAGGTTTAGAACTTGTCATTCATCGACCAGATGGACGAATTCGTGCTAAAGATTCGTATGGAAACGATCCTTACCCTCCAAGGGGTTAAATATCAAGCTATCGCTAAAAAAACCCGCCGAGAATCATCTCCTCGGTGGTTTTTCATCTCTGGACAATATCATCATAACACGTCTAAACAGAAATATACTGTCATCTTTCTGTCATTTTTCTTTCAATTTTTATTTACTACAAACCGGAATCTTACGGTTAGTTAGTATAACAATATCATGTTCAGTATCAAGAAAATCCTTATCGTGTGTCACGATCATAATACTATGTTCTTTACACAGTTCGATAAAATATTGATCATTAAAATCAAAGTCTTTTTTTTCATCAAATATGGCATCGATATTAATTTTTTCGAAACTATCGTTTAATTTAGTAGTATTTTTAAGGATTTTCTTCTTTACAATATTTTTCAACAATCCAATAAGTTCATCAAACTCTCGGCTTTTCCGAAAGTCTTTTTTGTAATCAAATTCCACAGTGCTTCGCTCACCTTTTGCCAAGTGATATTCCACTTTACAATAAGCATTAAAGAATTCAGAAATAACCATAGATGTAGTATAGATTTTTGCCCCAACCTCCAGGATTTTCTGAAAAAAAGAACTATATGCATTTACATCACTTTCAAAATATTTCCCTACACTGCAAAACAAATGCATCCATATGTTAGTGTCAAAAAAGAACTTGTCATCCTTATTAGGATTGAAACTAGAAATATGTATAATTTTACTCATTTCCAAACTCACCCTTAATTCCTTCTAAAGTTTCGGGATCATCTTGGAGCTTAAGTTTGGCTCTTTCAATAACCTTCTTTAATAAATACTTATCATAAGTGTCTAAATCAGTTATTTTTAAATACTTATTCAATTGTTCCGACGAAAAATTATTGTAAAGTTTCGCTATAGCGTTATTTAAAAATGCGGTTGTTATTTGATCTAATCCCTCAAAGCTTAAAACCGTTAATTCCTTATTACTTAATCTTTCCTTCAACAAATTGTAAACCTTGTCACCATTCTCAGGTGAAACTGCAAAATTTGACTGTATTACATCCCTAATTAGAATGATCATTAATCACTTACCTCCTAATGTCAGAAAATCAATGGAGATTTATCCTCTAAAGTATGTTCAAGGCTGGATTGAATATTCACTATTGTTCCAGGGAAGTATGAATTAAGTTCTTCTTTAAATATATTACTCCCTGCCTTTTCCCAATACCCATTTCCAGAAATTATTTGGAATATCCCACCATTTTTCTCTAGGAATTCACTAATAATATGTAAACCAATACCTCCAAACTCGTCATTTTCTTTGGTAGTATTACCATATTGGGTTGCCCAATCTATTGCTTCAGAATCGTCTAAATAAGGATTTCCTAATTTCCGTTTTACATTATCACCTATTGTTTTTCCAATATCAACAATGGTGAAGCAGACTTTCTTATGAGTGTGATAATATTGTCCACAAGTAATTACTTCCTTACTATCGGCATGAAATTTAACATTAATAAAAATTTCGCCTAAGCTTGTAATAAATCCTTTTGCTACCTTTGTATCCACTTGTAGGCGTATTTTAGGCATTACATTCTCTTTGACATATTTAATAAAAATATCTTGCTCATTTGAATCGAAAATTTTATACGCAATAGTACTATCAAAAACATCAAATTCGGAACCCAACTTATAATGCTCATAGAATCCATTTTTCATAAAGACTCTACGAATTGATTTACTTACTCTTGAAAGGGCAACGCTGTTTTTTTTTCTTCTCTGGATTTCAATCCAAGCCCCAAGCACAGCTACCAAGTTAGCTTCGAACCATCTAGTATTATTAAATTCCAAAATAATACGGGTGTTTTCAAGCTCCTCTGTCTCATTAAATAAATTCGTAAGAAAACGAAATCCTATTATGTTATTTTCGACCTTTGATGGAACATTTATAACTTTCTCCAACTATCCTTCCCCCTTTTCCTCAGAAAATTATACTAGTTATTTTTACAATTTTCCTTAAAAAATTAAATGAAGCATCCATTACATATGCTCTTCTTTATACACTTCAATTCGTAAAGCAAAAGCCAATTTATAAAACGCCTTCTCACGGATACGGTAAAACTTCGATTCGCTGATCCCCATTTCGTTGTAAACTTCGTAATCGTATGGCTCGTCAATAGACATGTATCGCTTTATAATCAGTTCACGTTCTGTCTTATTTAGCCTGTTCACCGCGCGGCGTATTCTCTCCATGTACTCGTCGCGTTCTCGTTCGAAGTCT
>Ga0310837_101346_pt1 | contig 11364 bp, 10 predicted proteins | sample SM_ome_5_FD_201315 | JGI IMG/M metagenome (GOLD analysis project Ga0310837, IMG submission 201315) | Sorghum-adapted microbial communities enriched on stacked mutant (SM) sorghum from Joint BioEnergy Institute, Emeryville, California... ...
TCGTCGTCGGCTGCCCGCCCTGACCGCGGTTGCGTGTCGAGCGCTTCCCAGGGTCGGAATGCCGTCAGGTGAGCGCCTCGACCGCGCGGTCGACGTCCGCCTCGGTGGTGTACACGTGGAAGGACAGGCGGACCCGGCCGGCCCGGACTGAAGCTCGCACACCGGCTCGCGCCAGCCGCGTCTCCCCGTCGGGGATGGCGGTCGTGACGATCGCGGAGTCGCCGGCCGGGAGGCCGAGTCCGGCGCGGAACCGGTTGGCGAGTCCCACGTTGTGGGCGTGCACCTGTTCGACGCCGATGTCCAGGAGCAACTCCATCGCAGGCGCCGCTCCCACGAAGCAGAACCACGCGGGTGACACGTCGAAGCGTCGCGCGTTCGTGGCCAGTCGAAGGGGAGGTCCGTAGTAGGCGTCATGAGGATCTTGGCCGGCGTACCACCCAGCGGCCAAGGGAGTGAGCCGTTCCCGGAGGTGTGGAGCCAAGTACGCGAAGGACGCCCCGCGGGGCGCCATCAGCCACTTGTAGGCGGACACCACGACGGCATCGGCCCGGCTCCACTGACGCGGGAGCCAGCCGACGGCTTGCGTGGCGTCGACCACCACCGTGGCCTCGATCGCTCGTGCCGCGTCGACCACCGCGTCGAAGTCGATGACCTCACCGGTCGACGACTGCACGGCGCTGAACGCCACGACCGTCGGCTGTCGGCTCGTCCGCGGCGCCTCGTGGAGCGCCTCCACCAACCGCCTCGCCGGGACGAGGGCGATGTCGACGCCGCGGCTGGCTTGCACGAGCCAGGGGAACAGGTTCGAGGTGAACTCGATCTCTGGGGCGATGACCCGGGCCTTCGGCGGGAGGGCGGCTGCCACGAGGCCGATCAGGGCGGACGTGGTGCTCCCGATCGTGATGTCGTCCGGTGAGGCGCCGATCAGCCGCGCGAAGGCCGCCCGGGCGATTGCCGTGGACTTGTCCCACGTCACCCACTCACCTCGGCCGTGTCGCCATTCGTCGAGGACGGTCTGCAGCGCGGTCCACGCGGGTCGAGGCGGGAGACCCACGCTGGCGGTGTTCAGGTAGCCAGGCGAGGCGTCCCAGAGCCGCTGTGCCTCGTTGATGTCCATGGCGTATCACTGTGCCACCACCGGCGCGCCGAGCCGTCGAGGGCGGACCCTCAGGGTCGTCCGGCGCACGCGGGACTCTCAGACGTCGACGGTGCCTCCAGTTCGCCAGTAGACCCCGTGGTGGTGGCTCAGGAACCCGTGGTTGACCAGCGCCTGGCGCAGGGTGGCATCGTCGTCGTAGACCGCCGAGAGGATCTTGGTGACCACCGGCTCGGGATAACGCACTCCGGGCTCGAAGAGCTGGGCCACGTGGTCGAGGAGCTGGACTCGCCGGAAGGACGTTGGTGGCAGCGCGACGAGACGTCCGTCGCGAACGAACGCGCGGAAGAGCTCGCGGTCGGCCGCGTCGGCGTACTCCGGCAGACGGAGGCGTGGTGTGTCGGTGTGGGGAGAAGACCGCGACGACACGTGCCGCTCCCTTCCAGCCGCTCCGCGAACACCTCGATCCAGTGTCGCAGCGATCACGACGAGAAGAAATGACTCGGAGCTGCCGTGTTCGACCACGTGAGCGGTTCGAGCACGTGAGTGGCTGTGGCGCTGGGTCGCGGTCTGCTGGCGCCGAGACGCCGACGGGCCCGCTTCCCGAGTGCGAGGCGCTCAGGAAGCGGGGCCCGTCGCTTTCCACGCGGTCCCACGACATCGCGCGCGGCGAAAGCGGTCGCGAGCGGGACCTGTCGCTGGCCGCCAGCCAGGCGCCTCGATGGTGCGTCTCTCAGATGTCCCGGAACGTCTCGATCTTGGCGCCGAGGAGGTTGAGGCGTTCGGCGAGGTCCTCGTAGCCACGGTTGATGACGTAGACGTTGCGGAGCACGGACGTGCCCTTGGCGGCGAGCATGGCGAGCAGGATGCACACCGCGGGACGCAGCGCCGGGGGACAGATCACCTCGGTCCCCGACCACCGGGTCGGCCCTTCGACGTAGATGCGGTGCGGGTCGGCGAGCCGGACGCGCGCACCCAGCTTGTTGAGCTCGACCAGATGGATCGCGCGGTTCTCGTACACCCAGTCGTGGATGAGAGTCGTGCCGTGGGCCGTGGCGGCGATCACGGCGAAGAACGGCAGGTTGTCGATGTTGAGGCCCGGGAAGGGCATCGGGTGGATCTTGTCGATCGGCGCGCGCAGTTGGGAGGGCCGGATCGTGAGATCGACCAGCCGGGTGTGACCGTTGGCGGCGAGGTACTCCTCGCCGCGCTCGTAGTCCAGCCCCATCTCCTCCAGGACGGCCAGCTCGATCTCGAGGAACTCGATCGGGGCGCGCCGAATGGTGATCTGCGACCCGGTGACGATCGCGGCGGCGATGAGGCTCATCGCCTCGATGGGGTCCTCCGACGGCGCGTAGTCGACATCGACGTCGATGTCGGGGACGCCATGCACGGTCAGCGTCGTCGTGCCGATTCCCTCGATGCCGACGCCGAGCTTTGTCAGGAAGAAGCAGAGGTCTTGGACCATGTAGTTGGGGCTGGCGTTCCGAATGACCGTCGTGCCCTCCCGGCGTGCGGCCGCCATGAGGGCGTTCTCCGTGGCCATGTCGCTGCGCTCGGTCAGCACGATGGGACGGGTCACCTTGACCGAGCGGTCCACCTCCGCGTGGTAGAAGCCGCCGGTGGCCTTGACCTCCAGTCCGAGCTTGCGCAACGCCACCATGTGGGGCTCCACCGTGCGGGTGCCCAGGTCACAGCCTCCGGCGTAAGGGATCTTGAACCGGTCCTCGAGGTTCATGAGTGGACCGAGGAAGTTGAGGATCGTGCGCGTCCGCCGCGCCGCCTCGACGTCCATGTTGTCGAGGTCCAGCCGCGCAGGGGGGACGATCTCCAAGTCATTGCTGGCGTTCAGCCACCTCGTCCGCACACCGATGCTGTTGAGCACCTCGAGGATCCGGTTGACCTCCTCGATGCGAGCGACCTTGCGCAGCGTGGTCCGGCCCTTGTTGAGCAGTGAGGCGCAGAGCAGGGCGATGCCAGCGTTCTTGCTGGTCTTGACGTCGATGCTGCCGGAAAGCTCACGTCCGCCGACGACCCGGAGGTGCATGGGACCAGAGGTGCCGAGGGACACGATCTCGCTGTTCAGGGCGTCACCGATGCGCGCGAGCATCTCGAGGCTCAAGTTCTGCTGCCCGTGCTCGATTCGGTTGATCGCGCTTTGGCTGGTGCCGAGGACCTCCGCCAGCTGGGCCTGCGTCCAGCCGCGGTGTTTGCGGGAGTCACGGATCAGGCCACCGATTCGACGCAGGTACTCCTCGCTCATGGACGCGAGCTTATCTCACATGTGGTGTCGTGCTTCGCTTGACCCCTGGCTTTCAGTCCCTGATCCGAGGATTTTCGCTCGACATGACCTGCCTGGTGATGTTCGCAAAGGAGCGACACGGCGCTAGAGTCACGGGACGCGAGGGTGGCCGGGTCTACACTCGCCGGCCATGACGACACGGGACGTCCTACCACAACAGGATGGCCCGCGGGTCGGCCGCCACCCGTGGTCGACCATGGAACGTGAGGAAGGCGCTGAGGCAGCGTGAAGATCGGCGTGCCGAAGGAAGTTCAGCCGCACGAGTACCGGGTCGCGCTCACTCCGGCGGGCGCGCACGAGCTTGTCCGGCATGGTCACGAGGTGCTCATCGAGCAGGGGGCGGGCGTCGGCTCCACGATCCTCGACCGTGACTTCGAGCAGGCCGGTGCCCGCATCGTCCCCTCTGCGGAGGCGGTCTGGGCGGAGGCTGAGCTCATTCTCAAGGTCAAGGAGCCCGTCACCGCTGAGTACCACCTGCTCGGTAAGGGACAGGTCCTGTTCACCTACCTGCACTTGGCCGCGTCCCGAGCCTGCACGGACGCGCTGCTGTCGTCCGGGGTGACCGCAATCGCATACGAGACCGTTCAGCTCGCGGACGGTTCGCTCCCTCTTCTCGCCCCGATGAGCGAGGTCGCGGGCCGGCTCGCCGCCCAGGTGGGGGCGTACCACCTCATGCGCTCCTGCGGAGGTCGGGGCGTCTTGATGGGAGGGGTTCCTGGCACCTACGGCGCCGAGGTCGTCGTTCTCGGCGCGGGAGTCGCGGGGCGCAACGCGGCTGCCGTTGCGACGGGAATGGGCGCGCACGTCGTCCTCATCGACAAAGACATCGAGCGCCTGCGGCACGTCGACGAGATCTACCAAGGCAGGGTGCGCACCGTCGCCTCCAACGCGTACGAGATCGAGCGCGCGGTGCTCAACGCGGACCTCGTCATCGGTGCGGTCCTGGTACCGGGAGCTCGGACCCCTCGACTGGTCGACAACGCGCTCGTCGCCCGGATGCGCCCGGGGAGCGTGCTCGTCGATGTCTCCATCGACCAGGGTGGATGCTTCGAGGACTCCCGGCCGACCACCCATGACGCCCCCACGTTCCGGGTGCACGAGTCGGTCTTCTACTGCGTCACCAACATGCCCGGTGCCGTGCCGCACACCTCGACGTACGCGTTGACCAACGTCACCCTGCCGTACGTGCTGCAGATCGCCGACCAGGGCTGGCGGGAAGCGTGTCGACGCAACCCGGCCCTCTTGCGTGGCCTGAACACGTTCGACGGTCACGTTGTCCATGCCGCCGTCGCGCAAGCCCACGGGCTTCCGCATGTCGACCCTGCCGAGGTGGTGGCCTGAGCACTCGTTCGTCGTCCGTCACCGACGCCCGCGACGCGGGCGCCGGTCGTTCCGCCGCGTGGGCGAAGTCCACGGCCCTCGAAGAGGCTGTCGAGGGTTACCTCGACCACCTGAGCGTCGAACGCGGACTCGCCGCCAACACGCTCCTGTCATATCGCCGGGATCTGCGACGCTACGCGGACTTCCTCGCAGCGCGCGGCGTTACCGAGCCCCGGCAGGTCGTCCCCGAGGACGTCACGGCCTTCCTGCTGTGCTTGCGTGAGGGCGACGACGAGCACCGCCCGCTTGGATCCAGCTCCGTCGCCCGCACGGTGGTCGCGGTCCGCGGGTTTCACAAGTTCACCCATCGGGAGGGCCTCACACCCGACGACCCGGCCCGTGACGTGCGTCCACCCGCCCTGCCCAGACGACTTCCCAAGGCGCTGCCGGTGGCGGATGTCGAGCGCATCCTGGAGGCCGCCGGCACCGGCGGGACGCCCCTCGCCTTGCGAGACCGAGCCCTCCTCGAGCTGCTCTACGGCACGGGAGCGCGGATCTCGGAGGCGGTCGGGCTCGACGTCGACGACATCGACCTGGACGCGGGGACCGTCCTGCTGCGCGGCAAGGGCGGCAAGGAGCGGGTCGTTCCGGTGGGCTCCTACGCGTGTGAGGCCGTCGCGGCGTACCAGGTCCGCGCCCGACCGGCTCTGGCCAGCGCCGGACGAGGTACGCCAGCGCTGTTCCTCAACGCGCGAGGCGGCCGACTGTCCCGACAAAGCGCGTGGACAGTGCTACGGAACGCAGCGGAACGGGCGCAGGTGCGTGCGGAGGTGTCACCTCACACGCTGCGGCACTCCTTCGCCACCCACCTGCTCGACGGCGGCGCCGACGTCCGCGTGGTTCAAGAACTGCTCGGCCACGCGTCGGTCACGACGACGCAGGTTTATACCCTCGTCACTGTCGACAAGCTGCGTGAGGTGTATGCCGCGACACACCCTCGCGCGCGGGCCTAGGGGCGTCGCATACGACTACCGTCGTAGAGAGCACGTGCCGCACGGCTCGCGGAACGCACGGCCGGTCGGTTCGGTACCTGGCTCGTCGCCAACGCCAGGACAACGTGAACTAGAGTCACCGAACCTGGGAGCCGGTCGTATCCGCGGACGGCGGGCTCGAGGATGTGGCAGGAGGTTACGCGAGCCGTGAACGACACCACGAACGGTCCCGGTACCGAATCTGCCAAGCTGTCGTCTCTCCAGCTGTCCCGCGACGACACCGACGGTCTGGAGGACGCGCCGGCTCCGCGGGTCCGTTTCCCCACGCCGCCGCCTCTGGACCACCACGGCCCAGCTCGCATCATCGGCATCGTCAACCAGAAGGGTGGCGTCGGCAAGACGACCACCGCGATCAACCTCGGCGCCTGCCTCGCCGAGCTCGGGCGCAAGGTGCTCCTGGTCGACTTCGACCCGCAGGCGTCGCTGACCATCGGTTTGGGGATCGACCCACTCTCGCTCGACGGGTCCACCTACGACCTGGTGATCGACCCCGAGACCACCGCCGAAGACATCCGGGTCAAGACCTGCGTGGACGGCATGGATCTGCTGCCCTCCGACATTTCCCTCTCCGGCGCGGAGATCCAGCTGGTCAGCGAGGTGGCCCGGGAGACGACGTTGTCGCGGGAGCTCGAGCCGCTCCGGCCCGACTACGACTTCATCCTCATCGACTGCCAGCCGTCCCTCGGCCTGCTCACGGTCAACGCCCTGACCGCTGCCGACGGCGTGATCATTCCCCTCGAGTGCGAGTACTTCGCGTTGCGCGGTCTCGGCTTCCTCGTTGATAAGACGATCAAGACCGTCCAGCAGCGGATCAACCCCAAACTGCGCATCGAGGGCATCCTGGCCACGATGTTCGACATGCGTACCGTGCACGCGCGCGAGATCCTCGAGGAGGTCGTGGAGCGCTTCGGCGAGACCGTCTTCCACACGATCATCTCCCGGACGGTGCGGTTCCCCGAGACCAACAAGCTCGGTGAGCCGATCACGACGTACGCGCCGAACAGTCTGGCCGCCGAGGCCTACCGTCAGCTCGCTCGTGAGCTTCTGTCCCGGCTGTGACGGCGACATCGGGAGTGACCGGTACCGACCTCGACCCGGGTGACCTGGCGGTGCCGGAGCGGACGGAGTCGGACGGTTTCACGGTTCGGCTGGAGAACTTCGAGGGTCCCTTCGACCTGCTGCTCGCGCTCATCTCCAAGCACAAGCTCGACATCACCGAGGTGGCGTTGTCGGTCGTCACCGACGAGTTCATCGAGTACATCCGGGCCAAGGGGCCGGAGTGGGACCTCGACCAGGCGACCGAGTTCCTCGTGGTCGCGGCGACATTGCTGGACCTGAAAGCGGCCCGGCTGTTGCCGCAGGGCGAGGTGGAGGACGAGGAGGATCTCGCGCTGCTGGAGGCGCGGGACCTGCTGTTCGCCCGCCTGCTGCAGTACCGCGCCTACAAGCAGGTCGCGGCGATCCTCGCGGACCGGATGGCCAAGGAAGCGCGCCGGTTCCCCCGCGCGGTGGGCATGGAGGAGCGGTACAGCAAACTGCTCCCCGAGGTGCTCATCGGGCTCGGAGTGGAGGAGTTCGCCCGGCTCGCGGCCAAGGTGCTGCAGCCCAAGCCGGAGCCGGTGCTCCCGCTCCACCACCTCCATCAGCCGCGGGTCAGCGTGCGGGAGCAGGCGGCGGTGCTGGTGGAGCGCCTGCGGCGGGTCCGGTCCGCGACGTTTCGGGCCCTGACGGCCGACTCGCCGAACCTCATGACGACGATCGCCCGGTTTCTCGCGCTCTTGGAGCTGTTCCGAGAAGGCGTCGTCGCGTTCGAGCAGGCCGCGCCGCTCGCGGAGCTCACCATCCGGTGGTCTGGGAGCGAGGAGGGAGAGATCTCGGTCGGGGACGAGTTCGATGAGGACGACGGCCCGGACTCCACCGGCGACGACTCGGAGGCTCGACCGGGATCGTCGGAGGACTCGCCTCCGGAGCAGGATGGTCACGAGGAGCCCGTGACGGAGGAGCAGCGAACGGGAGAGGTGTCGTGACGGAAGGTGAGCGTGAGGTGCCCGAGAGCGCTGGCACGGAGCAGTCGGCCGACGACGTGTGGGCCGAGGCCTCGGGTGCTGCGGACGTGCGCGCCGACGCCGCGGTCGAGGCCGCTGGGGCGGCCGAGGGTGCTGGGGCGGCCGAGGACACCGACGACTCCGGTGCTCGCGAAGCCGAGGCGGACGGCCTCGACGTCACGATGCCCGACGATCTCTTCGGACCCATCGAGGCGATCATGATGGTGGTCGACGAGCCACTTCCGGCGATCACCCTCGCGCAGGTGCTCGACCGACCCGTACCGGAGGTGGAAGAGGCCCTCCAGAAGCTGGCCGAGTCCTACACCGCCGAGGGACGCGGCTTCGAGCTTCGGCAGGTTGGGGGCGGCTGGCGCTTCTACACCCGCGAGAAGTACGCGGAGATCGTCGAGCGCTTCGTCCTCGATGGCCAGCAGGCCAAGCTCACCCAAGCTGCCCTGGAGACGCTGGCCGTGGTCGCGTACCAGCAGCCGGTCAGCCGGGCTCGGGTGTCGGCCATCCGTGGTGTCAACTGCGACGGCGTCGTGCGCACCCTCCTGGCCCGGGGCCTCATCGAGGAGGCTGGGACCGATCGGGAAAGCGGCGCGACCCTGTACCGGACGACCTCGTACTTCCTGGAGCGTCTGGGGCTTCGGTCGCTCGACGAGCTGCCGAGCTTGGCGCCCTACCTGCCTGAGGTCGACGAGGTGGAGCAGGAGGAAGCGATTGCTCCCGCCGCCACCGACGTCGGTGTGCCGGGTGCTGGCGGGTCCGACGGTTCGGAGCCGACCGTGTCGTCGGAGGTAGAGAGCGACGAGAGCAAAGTGCGCGTGGACGGCGGGGGCGCTTCTGAGACCGACGCGGCCGGCGTGGAGCCTCGCGTGGACGATGGCGGTGGCGGCGAGGAACGGACCGCCGGAGCAGGTGGTGCCGAGGCGGATGGCGCCGACGCAGCCGCCGTCAGTGGGACGCGTGTTGAGAACACCGACGCCCAAGCTGTGTCGTGGGAGAGACCGGGGGCATGAACGAGCCAACTGACCGGCAAACCGAGGACCAGCCCACGGGTGTCCGTCTGCAGAAGGTGCTCTCGCAGGCCGGGGTGGCCAGCCGTCGCGCCGCCGAGGACCTCATCCGGGCGGGACGGGTCGAGGTCAACGGCCAGGTCGTCACGATCCTGGGTACCCGTGTCGACCCGTCCCGTGACGTCGTCCGCGTCGACGGGGAACGCGTCCCGGTCGACGTGAGCAAGGTCTACCTCGCGCTCAACAAGCCTCGCGGTGTGGTGAGCACGATGAGCGACCCTCAGGGACGGCCGTGTCTCGGCGACCTGGTCCGCGACCGTAAGGAGCGGCTCTACCACGTGGGGCGGCTGGACACCGACACGGAGGGGCTCCTCCTGCTCGTCAACGACGGCGAGTTCGCGCACCGGATGGCGCATCCGTCCTATGAGGTTCCGAAGACCTACGTGGCCGAGGTTCCTGGCCCGGTGCCAGCCCGGGTCGGTCGCATGCTGCGCGCCGGAATCGAGCTGGAGGACGGCCCGGCTCGCGTCGACTCGTTCCGAGTGCTGCAGCAGGTGGGCCGCCGGGCGATGGTGGAGCTGGTCCTCCACGAGGGCCGCAAGCACATCGTGCGCCGCATGCTCGCCGAGGTGGGCCATCCTGTTCGTCGGTTGGCGCGGACCGCGATCGGACCGGTCAAGCTCGGCAACCTGCGACCAGGCGAAACCCGACCGCTGACCCGGCGAGAGCTCGGTCAGCTCCTGGACGCCGTGGGTCTGTGAGCCCGCGCCTGTTGCGCCGGTGCGGACTGCCGGACGACGCGAGGAGGCTGTGCCTCGTTAGGCTCGGGGCCTACCTGAGGGCTGGGACGACGGAACGCCGCACCACGCGGCTCCGTTCTCGGCGGACGGTGGACCAGGGACTGCGATGAGCGTGAGTGCGACGAGGCCGGGAACGACCGTCGGGCGCTATCGGCTCGACGAGCTGCTCAACACCGGCGGGATGGGTGAGGTCTGGCGGGCCTACGACACCACGCTGGGTCGCCAGGTCGCGGTCAAGCTCTTGCTCGCCGGGGTCAACGAGCCCGCCGACCGGCGACGCTTCATTCGCGAGGCCCGCGCCGCCGCACAGCTCAACCACCCCAATGTCGTCGCGATCTTCGACGTCGGCGACTGGTCGGGCCGACCGTACCTCGTCATGGAGCTGCTCGACGGACGCACGCTCGCGGAGGAGCTGCACGAACGCGGGCCACTCCCCGTCGAGGAAGTCCGCGACCTGGCGGCGCAGGCGGCGAGCGCGCTGCACGCCGCGCACTCGGCCGGGGTGGTGCACCGCGACATCAAGCCGAGCAACCTGTTCCGGACGCGCGAGGGTGCTCTGAAGATCCTCGACTTCGGGATCGCGCGGGTGCTCGACGAGGCGTCCACGCGGCTCACCCGTACCGGGACGGTCGTCGGCACGGCGGCCTACCTCGCGCCGGAGCAGGCGCGCGGCCAGGAAGCCGACGCTCGCACCGACCTCTACGCCCTGGGATGCGTGATCTACCAGCTGCTCTGCGGACGGGCACCGTTCACCGGTGGTGTGACCGAGGTGATCTACGCCCACGTGCACACGCCGCCGGAGCCTCCCTCCCGGCTGCGTGCGGACGTTCCCCCCGACCTCGAAGCACTGGTGCTCGCGCTGCTGGCGAAGAACCCCAACGAGCGTCCCCGCGACGCCGCCCAGGTCCGGACCGCTCTCCTCGCCGGGTCGCGGGCGCCCACCGTGGTCCTGAGCCCCCGGGCGAGCGTGGGCACCCAAGACCCGGGCGGGCTCGGCGGTTCGCACAGCGTTGCCGGTTCGGGTGGGGAGGTCGGTGATCCGACCCGACCACTGACGGTGGACATCCGGGCTGGGGAGGGCACAGGGCGTCGGCGCCGCTGGCTGCCGTGGGTGGTCGTGGCGGCCGCTGTCGCGGGTCTGGTGGCGCTCGCCACGCTCCTTCCGGGCACGGTGCTTCCGGGACTGGGGGCGCCACAGACGCCCTCGGCGGGGGAGACCGCGCGACCCTCCTCCGGCGTCGGTCAGTCGGCGAGTCCAGCCCCGACTGACACGCCCAGTCCCTCCTCGACACCTCCACCGACTCCCCTCAGCCAGGCGACGACGCCGGTACCTGAGATCGGCACCTACACCTGGCTGCGTCGCCTGGATGCCGCGCTCGCCCTGCTGGCGACGACGGGGGCGGACCGCGACGTCGTGGACAAGCTCCGGGACCGGGTCGACGACGCGCTCCAGGCCTACGACGAGGGACGGGAGGGGCGCGCCCGTAAAGAGGTCGCCAGGCTTCTCCGTGACCTGCGCAAGGCCCGTGACAAGGGCGACCTCGACGTGAGGGGTCCCCTCGTGGAGCTCTTGGACGTCGCCTCGGGAGACGGCGATGTCCGCGGCGATCGCGACGGCCAGGACGACGGCGATGAGGGGCCGCCAGGACGGCGGCGAGGCGGCAATGACTGAGGAGAGCGTGTGATGGACGTGATCCGCTGGCAGGAGCAGACCCGAGAGCGGCTGAGCA
>Ga0310837_101364_pt1 | contig 11266 bp, 9 predicted proteins | sample SM_ome_5_FD_201315 | JGI IMG/M metagenome (GOLD analysis project Ga0310837, IMG submission 201315) | Sorghum-adapted microbial communities enriched on stacked mutant (SM) sorghum from Joint BioEnergy Institute, Emeryville, California... ...
ATTGGCGCTCATCCTTGCCATCACCTTTCTTACAACAGCCATTGCAGGAATCATCAGCTACTTTTTCATCACCCCCGTTTACCAAGTTTCCACCCAACTGCTCGTGAACCGCTCGCAGACGAATGAATACTACAATATAAGCGAAGTGCAGGCCAACCTGCAGCTGGTCAACACCTACAATGTGATCATCACCAGCCCGAGAATCCTGGACAAGGTTATTGACGAACTGGATTTGGATCTGTCGGTTAACGAATTGAAGGAAAAGATCAATGTGCAAAGCGAAAGGGATTCCCAAGTCGTCAATGTTTCCGTGGAAGACGAGGATCCGAAGCGGGCGGTAACGATCGCAAACAAAATCGCCGAGGTGTTTCAACGGGAAGTCATTTCCCTCATGAAGGTGGATAACGTAAGCATTTTGGCGAAGGCGGAATTGCCGAAAGAATTGACGCCCGTCAAACCGAAACCGCTGCTCAACATGGCGATCGCCTTCGCCGTCGGATTGATGCTTGGCGTCGGGCTCGCCTTCCTGCTGGAATATTTGGACAATACGATCAAGACGGAAGAGGATATCCAAAAATACTTGGAGCTTCCGGTACTTGGGGTCATTTCCACCTTTGATTCATCTTCCGCGAACGGGCAAACCATAAAGAGCCGGTCGCACAGCAGAAAGAGGGGTTAAACATGGCGAAGGCAAAAAGAAAAGGAATGCAACAGCATCGCAGGGGGCTCATCGCCAAGCAGGATCCGAAATCGCCGATCACTGAACAGTACCGGACGATCCGGACGAATATCCAGTTTTCCGCGGTGGACCAAGAGATCCGGTCCATCGTCGTCACGTCCACCGCGCCCGGGGAAGGAAAATCGACGACGATCGCCAATTTGGCCATCGTTTTCGCCCAGCAGGGAAAAAGGGTGTTGCTTGTTGACGCGGATTTGCGAAAACCGACCGTCCATATCACCTTCCAGTTTACCAACACCATCGGCTTGACCAATGTATTGACGAAACAGGTGAGTGTCTTAGACGCCGTCCGGAAAACGGATGTGGAAAATTTATACGTCATGACGAGCGGCCCGATCCCGCCGAACCCGGCGGAAATCTTGGCCTCCCAATCGATGCACGACCTGCTGGCGGAAGCGGAGAAACATTTCGATTATGTCCTGTTCGATGCGCCGCCGATCTTGGCCGTCACCGATGCGCAAATCTTGGCCAGTCTTTGCGACGGGACCCTTTTTGTCGTCTCGAGCGGAAAAACGGAGCGGGATTACGCGGTCAAGGCGAAGGAATTGCTGCTGGCCGCCAACGGGAAGCTCTTGGGGGCCATTTTAAACAATAAAAAAGAAGCAAAACAAAGCTATTACTATTATTACGGAAGCTAAGAAACGCCTTTATTTAAAATCCAGAATATGATATGATGGATATGCATTATGCGTATTGCCAAAATTAAACAAATGGCAGGTCTTTCGGCCTATTCGGAATAGAAAAGCGGCGGTGCCAGCCGCGAGAATGAACGGGTGAGGGGGAACAGCCGTGATCGATATCCACTGCCACATCCTGCCCGGAGTCGACGACGGGGCGCAAAGCTTGGAAGAATCCGTCGAAATGGCCCGGGAAGCGGTCAAAGAGGGGATTGAAAAAATCATCGTCACCCCTCACCATAAATTGCGAGCTTTCGATAATCCGAGATCGAAAGTTTCCGAGAAAACGGCGGAATTGAATTCGTTTTTTGCGGGCGAAGGCATTCCGCTTTCCTTGTCTGTCGGGCAGGAAATCCGGATTTTTGGGGAGTTGCCGGAGGAACTGGAGACGGGGGAAATCGCTCCGCTGAATGATTCCCGGTATCTCCTGATCGAATTTCCTTCCAACCATGTCCCTTCCTATACCGATCGGCTTTTTTACGAACTGCAATTGAAAGGGTATGTTCCGGTCATCGCCCATCCGGAACGGAACCAGCAATTGACCGAGCAGCCGGATAAACTGTATGAATTGGTGGAAAAGGGGGCCCTGTCCCAAGTTACCGCCGCCAGCGTTTGCGGGCTGTTCGGGAAAAAGATCCAGGATTTTTCCTTCCGGCTGATCGAAGCGAATTTGGTCCATTTCGTCGCTTCCGACGCCCATAATACCGGGAGCCGCGGCTTCCGGATCGCGGAAGCGCTGGATGCGATCGAGAAAAAGTTCGGCTTGGACACCTTAGGAATCTTTCTGGAAAATGGCCGGCTGGCCGCAGAAAATCAAACCGTATATAAAGAAGTTCCGGAAAAGATAAAGAGAAAGAGATTATTTGGCATTTTTTGATCCAGAGGGTAATCGAAGGGGAAGTTGGGAAGGTGCGAACATCACTTAGGGTGATGTCTCCTTACCTTTATCAACGGAGGCACTCGGCCATGCTGTGGGCGGCAGAGGGCTCTGCCAGCCTTAGACGCTCGTCGTCGAGAGCATGGCGTGAGGGCGGGTTCGATGCCCGATGTTTGAGTGTGTATTATGCCAAATGGAATACATCACAAATTGAGAGCCATAGATAAACCGATTTAATGCGCCAACCCATAAACCGATCCGGTTTATCTATGGCTTCTTTCTTTTTCCCGCAAAAATACATATTGAGAAAGCAACCTGTCTGGTCATTTTTCATTTTGCGGGAGAAAACTGCCCTTTTTTATCCCTGGCCTAAGCAAAGTTGGGCAACTTTCCTTTATTATATCGGATGAACTGTAAATTTTTACATACTATCCCGAAAATATGGTGTCAAAAAAATAAAAAAACGATGTGCTTTCAAACCATTTACCGTTTGGTAAATGTTGGAACTGTTGGCGATTATGCGAGTTGATTCATGGCTTCTATGGTTACCTTATAACCTAAAGATTCCAGTTTCCTTATTGCTTGTTTGGATACTTGGGTGTGCCTGCGTTCTTCATAGTAATTGGGGCCGAGTTCGTGATATTCTTTTTTCTCTTTCAAAAGGTGATAGACGATGGCCAAGATCGGATGGGCCAAGGCAACAGCGGTACGATTGGCTCCTCTTCTTGCCGCGATGCGGTGATACATGCTGGATAAATACGTGTTTTTACTTCGGCTGGTGGCGCGTGCCGCTTCAACAAGGTAACTTCGCAACTTTTGGTTGCCTTTGGTCGTCTTCCCGGACTTTCGTTTCCCGGCACTTTCGTAGTACCCGGAGCCAACTCCGCCCAAGAACAAAGATGGGCATCAGAGGGAAGCGATTCATATCCGTGCCGGTTTCCGCCAATATTTGTTCGGCGGTACGCCTTCCCACTCCGGGGATCGTATCCAGCCGCTCCAGGTCTTCTTCAAAAGGGTGCATGCGCCTCTTGATTTCTTCGTCGAGTTTTTGAATCAACGCATCCAGTTCGTCAATGTGCCGTAATTGAGTTTTTAGCATGAGTTTTTGATGTTCGCCGATTAAACCATGGAGGGCGCGCTTGAGTTCATCTTTTTTCTGTTTCATTTTTCGAAGGGCCAACGCGGAGAGGGCTTCGGGATCGGTTTCGCCGGCAATAATCGCTTCGATCATGGAACGGGAGGATTTGCCCAGAACATCGCTGGCTACCGATGAAAGCTTGATGTTGGCCCTTTCCAGCACCTTTTGGATGCGATTGCTTCCCGAAGGAGCAACAATCTGTGGTATACCTGGCCGTTGGGGTCCGTCTAAGAGTCGGGCACGCAGCTCCAAGGTAAAACGACCTCCCTTCGCCAGCCTCACTTTGATTATACAAACGACAAGCCATTTTCATCATCTGGTGGTGCCGCAAAAGCGGCATGGGGGGTCTAGGAAGAAAGCCGCTATTAACTTTACGGAAAATCCGAAAAAAACATCCACACCATCCTAACTCGACATCAACGGCTGCTTCATTTTAACCCCCGGAAATTTACCGCTTTTTGGGCAAAAAACTAATAGGAGCAAGCATCTAATACAAATCACCCACATGATTCGAGAGCTCAAACATGAAAAGGTTTTTGCCTGCGTATCGAAGGCGATCGGTTTGATGTGGGAAAAAAGGAATTAATACGACTACAATTGAGTTCGCCTTGAAAGATGAGGAATTAAAACCGTAAATTATTAAATTATTTAGGTTTACTTGAAGAAGATAAATCTTAAGTTTTCACATATAAAAAGTTATCTCATCGCTAGAGGTGAAAATGATTGCGAACCAGTTCGGGTATAGAAAGAAATAATTTCTTTCAAGAATATGCTATTTCAACAGCAATAGAATATAATACGAGTGAAAGAACAACACAGATATATCCCTATGTAAAAAGATTTTTAGATATTATTTTTGCAATCGTAGGGTTAATCATATCTTTACCAATTATGCTTATTATAGGAATTTTGATTAAAATTGAATCACCAGGTCCTGTTTTTTATAAGCAAGTAAGAGTAGGGTTACATGGAAATTATTTTAATGTTATAAAACTTAGATCCATGAAGGTAGATGCCGAAAATAATGGAGCACAGTGGGCTGAAAAAGATGATCCGAGAGTTACAAAAATAGGTAAATTTATAAGAAGAACTCGTATTGACGAATTACCACAATTGTGGAATGTTTTAGTGGGTGATATGAGTCTAATAGGTCCAAGACCAGAAAGACCTATGTTTACCGCCCAGTTTAATGAAGAAATCCCCGGTTTTGTGGAAAGACTAAAAGTAAAACCAGGGATTACTGGCTGGGCACAAGTAAATGGAGGATATGATTTAACTCCAAAAGAGAAATTAATTTTAGATAAATATTATATTAATAATATGAACTTTTTATTAGATCTAAAAATAATTATAAAGACTATTAAGATAGTTATTACAGGGTATGGAGCAAGATAAAAGCAATACTTATTATATTTTATATTTTTTAAAAATAACTGATAAAAATGTTTTATGAATTTGGACAAGGAGTAATTGTATATTGGATAAAAAGTATAGCGTTTTAATGTCAGTGTATTACAAAGAAAAACCGGAATATTTAAAGTTGAGTATAGAAAGTATGCTTAATCAAACTTTAAAACCAGATGAAATAGTTATTGTTAAAGACGGAAAATTAACTAAAGAATTAGAGGATGTTATCCAATATTATTCATCCGTATATCCAAATATATTTACAATAATATCTCTTAAAAATAATGTAGGATTAGGATTAGCATTAAATGAAGGATTAAAAAAATGTAGAAATGAATTGGTCGCAAGAATGGATACCGATGATATTTCATTAAAAGAAAGATGTGAACTTCAAGTCTCGGAATTTATAAAAAATAAAAATTTATGTATAGTAGGTTCAATGATAGATGAATTTTACGATGATCCGACAAAACCGGTTTCTTCAAGAGTAGTGCCAACGAAGCATGAAGACATTTTAAAATTCTCAAAAAGAAGAAACCCTTTTAATCATCCAACAGTAATGTATAAAAAGTCGGAAGTGTTAAAATGTGGAGGTTATAAAGATATTAAAAGAAATCAAGATTATGATTTATTTGTAAGAATGTTACATAATGGCTGCCTATCTATGAACATTAACAAATCATTAGTCTTATTTCGTGCAAATAAAGAAAACCTAAAACGGAGGAAAAGTTGGGTAAAATGTAAAAGTAACATTGTAATGGCATATAGCTTTTGGAGAAACAATTATTCAAGTTTTCTTGATTTTCTCATAGTTGCATTGGCCCAAATAGTTGTTTTTATATCCCCGATATGGTTATTTAATTACTTATCAAAATTATTTCTAAGGAAAAAATATGTGAATAAAGGAGAATAAAAACATAGTGAGTGTTGAGAATAAAATCAATAATTTACTAATAAATTTTCCCTTGTTAAAGAAGTTTGTTAAACGTACTTATCAACTAGCGATGTATTCATTATCACCAAAGATAAAATGTGAAGGAAATTTACAACGAGTTACGCCGTTAGATAATATGGAATATTTTTTTGGTTATTATGACAAATCACCATGGGATGCAACAGATAGATACATGTTATGTTTAAGGGCTAAAAACACTTATAAATCGGTTGCTCCAAGTGAGCCGGCAGAAATAATACTTATTGACGTTAAAAATAACAATAAATATGAAGTGATTGGAAAAACAAATGCATGGAATGTTCAACAAGGATGTATGCTTCAATGGTTAGGACCTGATTTTAAAGAAAGAATTATTTATAATGATTTTCGCGACAATCAATATTGTTCTGTTATTTATAATATTTATACGGGTGAAGAAAAAGTAATATCTATGCCGGTTTACAGTGTCTCAAATGATGGGAAATTTGCCCTTACCTTGGATTTTTCTAGATTACATAGATTGAGAAAAGGATATGGATATTCAAATTTGCCGGACTATACCGAAAAAGAGAAATGCCCCGACAAAACATGTATATGGAAAATTGATTTAAATACAGGTAAAATTATTGATCTATTAAAGTATACTGATTTTGCAAAATTTGAACCAAGACCTGAGATGAAAAATGCTGAACACAAAGTCAATCATATTATGATAAATCCTTCGGGGAATAGATTTATGGTTCTTCATAGATGGTTAATAGGAAATAAAAAATATACAAGATTAGTAACAGTAAATACTGATGGTACGAACATGTACAATTTAAACGATGACGATATGACTTCTCATTGTTATTGGAAAAATGATCATGAAATACTGGCTTTTGCTCATAAAAAAAATGAAGGTAATGGATATTATCTTTTTAAGGATATGACAACAAAATATAAAAAGTTATGGACAGAATTAAAGACAGATGGACATCCTAGTTACTCACCAGATAGAAAAATGGTAGTTACCGATACTTATCCAGATAGGACTAGACTTTCCTCAGTATATTGTATAAGGGGTAATGAGATTAAAAAAATCGCTAGAGTATACGCACCCTTTAAGTATGATAATGATGTACGATGTGATTTACATCCAAGATGGAATCGGAATGGTGATAAAATATGTATTGATGCAGTTTTTGAAGGTAAAAGGCAATTATATATAATCGAGGTTGATCTTTTTAAGTGATATTCTACATATGTCAACTGAGGTGAAAAAATGGAACCTATCAGGGTTTTACATGTGGTAGGAAGAATGCATCGTGCAGGTTTAGAAACATTTATAATGAATATATATAGAAACATTGATCGCAATAAAATTCAATTTGATTTTTTAACACATTATGAAAAACGAGGAGATTATGATGATGAAATAGAAAGCTTAGGGGGTAAAATTTATCGTTTCTCTGTTTTGGAGGATAAGAATATTATTAGATATTTTAAACAATTAAATAGTTTTTTTAAAATACATAAAGAGTATAAAATTATCCATGGTCATTGGGCTACTTTCGGAGTCTTTTATATGTTTTTTGCAAAGCTGAATGGTATTCCATATAGAATTGCTCATTCACATAATGACAATACCCCTCCTGGCTTAAAAGGGAATATAGTTAATATTTTGATCAAACCTATGAAATATTTATCGAATTATTACTTTGCTTGCTCACAGCCTGCAATATATTGGTTGTATGGGAAAAACAGCAAAATAACGAAAAGTGGAAAAGTAAAAATTATTAAAAATGCCATTGATTTAAAAAAATACAAATTTAACCCTGATGTCCGCAAGGAGTATCGTAAAAAATTAAATCTGGAAGATAAGTTCGTTATAGGACATATAGGAAGAATGTCTTATCAAAAAAATCAAGAATTTGTGATTGATATTTTCAAAAAAATACATGAGATTGACCAAAATAGTATACTTTTGTTAATAGGAGATGGGGAAGACAAAATTAAATTACAAAAAAAAGTTTCAGAATTAGGCTTAGATCAATCAGTTAAATTTCTTGGTGTCCGTCCAGATATTCCTGAATTATTATTTGCAATGGATGTATTTTTATTTCCATCACACTTTGAAGCCCTGGGTATTGCAGCTATAGAAGCACAGGCGGCAGGTTTGCCCACTATTGTTTCTACTACGATTCCTGAAGAAACTCATGTAACAAAATTAATTAAAGCAATTCAATTGGATAAACCTATTGAATATTGGGTAGAGCAAATAGTAGAAAGTAAAAATTTAAATCAATCTAGAATTAATGATGATATCTGTGAAAGTTTAAAGTTAATGGGTTATGATGTTCAAGAACAAGCTAAATTATTAGAAGACTTCTATCTTAGTATATATTATGGAGTAAATTAATAAAAAACTTTTTAAAAACTAACATAAAAAAGATTAAGGAGAAAGATAATGAAGAAAGTTGTTTTATTTATTGGTAATTTAAAGTTTGGTGGAATGGGAAGGGTTGTTTTAATTGCTTATCAGCTCCTCAAGGAGCAGTATGATGTTAAAATAGTAACATTACACACTAATGATGCAGATTATGATTTAAACATAGAAGTTTATGACTTAAAAAAAACAACTTACAAAGGAATTTTTTCAATTCCAATAAATTTCTTTACCCGTTTAAGGGCGGTTTATAAAATGAAAAAAGATTTAAAACCGGATATCGTTATGTCATTCGGAATGTATCCCAACTATCTAAATGTACTAACAAAACGCAAAGAAAAAGTAATAATCAGTATACGTTCATTTGATTGGTTAACAATTCCACTATTAACGAAAGGTTTGGATAAATGGATAGTAAATAAAGCAGACTCAGTAAATTGTGTATCAAACGTCATTGCAGATGAGGCAGAACGCGTATGGGGTATTCCTCGTCATAAAAATCGTGTTATCTATAATCCATATGACATTCAGTTCATTAAGAAAAAATCATGTGAATCGGTGGAAAATGATTTATTCAAAAATGATTACTTTACAGTTGTATCGGTTGGAAGACTTGTTGATCAAAAAGGATTTAATCATTTAATAAAAGCATTTTCAATAGTAATAAAAGAAATACCAAATGCAAAGTTGTTAATTATAGGAAATGGTGAAAGAAAAGCTGAATTAATCAAGCTTATTAGTGATCTTCGAGTAGAAAAAAATGTATTTTTACTAGGTGGGAAAAGCAATCCTTATAAATACATGAGTAGAGCAGACCTTTATGTTTTATCATCATTAAGTGAAGGCTTTCCAAATGCAATGGTTGAAGCTATGTGTGTACAAACTCCCATATTAGCGACTGATTGTAAATCTGGACCAAGGGAAATATTATCACTTGGTAATTATAATAAAATAGCCAACGATATTGAAGTCTGTGAATACGGAGTATTGGTTCCTCCAATGTCAGGTTCACTTAATTATGATGCAAAATACATAGAAGAATGTGATAAAAAACTAGCTGAAGGTATTGTTTTTATGATTAAAAATAAATCTTTAAGAGAGACATTAAGAAAAAAATCAATTGAAAGAGTAGAAAAATTTTCATATGAGGTTTTTAAAGAGAATTTAATTAAAGAACTGGAAAGTGTATAATTTTTTGAGACTATATATATTTCTCAATCATGATTAGATGGCTAAATCATTAATTATCTTAATAATTTTTAATAAAAAACGGTGATTTATTTAATGTTTACATTAGTTCTGGCGATCCTACTATATAGTTCCATTATATGTATGGTTTTTGCTTATTTTATGGATGAAATAAATTTATATTTTCTAAGTCTCCTGCTAATATTTTTATTCTCAATTATTTATAGTGTTAAAAATTTGAAAAAAAATATTGTTTTATTTTTATTTTTAATAACATTTTTTGTGTTTTTATTGGGAAGATATTTCGTTGAATTTTTGCATGGTGGTGAATGGTGGAAAAGAGTTTCTACAGAAATGATAATTCCAGATGGAATAATAATTAAAACATTTGTTATTCTGTATTTTTCTTTATTAAGTCTAATCTTTGGTCACTGGATGGCTGGAAAAATTAAAATAAAATTTGCTTTCAACAAAACAAGACCAAGAGAAACAAATATAATGAGGGAAAATATAAGATTAATAAGTGCTATTATATTTTGGTTAACCTATATAGGGGGAATAACTAACACTCTTTATAAACTAATATATATTAAAAATAATTCATATTTATCATATTACACTGAATATGAAGGAAATGCTTTATTATCAATTTTAGAAAATATTAATACTGTTTCCTTTTTTATGTATTTGGCTACTTTGCCCCCTATGAAAAAAACTTTAGTTTATTTATTCTTTTATTTATTTGCTAACTTATTGACAATATTGACTGGAATACGTGGAAATGCAGTAATTGCCATCCTTATCGTAATTTTTTATTGTTATTATAGAGAAAAGTATAAAGAAGATGCGAATGAAAGATGGTTTTCAAAGAAAATATTGTGGATTAGTATACTTCTATTACCATTCGGATTAGTTTTTTTAAAGGCTCTAACATTTATAAGAGCAGGAATATCTTACAATAATTTATCATTTTGGGATTTGTTTTTAGGATTTTTTCAAGGTACTGGCGGAAGCGGAAATTTGATATCTTATGCACTTTTATATAATGATGAACTTCCAAGTACAAATGTAAGTTATGTTTTTGGACCAATTATTAATTTGATTAAAGATTATCAACTGTTTGGATTGGTGTTTTCAGCAGAAACATATAGTGGAAATTCAATAGAATATGCATTGTATGGTAATAGTTTTTCACATACTATTAGCTATTTAGTGTTAAAAAATGCTTATCTTAGAGGAAGGGGATTAGGTTCATCTTACATAGCAGAGCTTTATGTTGATTTTGGGGTTGTTGGGATAATTGTATTTAATATTATATTAGGATATATATTGTATAAATATTCTAATCTTAAACAATATAAAATATGGCAACTTTCTTTATTATTATTAATTTTAAATTCAATTTTTTTCATGTCGCGTGCTAGTGCATTAAATTGGTTAATTTTGATATTCCGAGAAACCACAATATTAACAATACTATCTATTTATTTACTTTCAATAATGCTTAGTAAGAGATATAAAAAACTGGGTAAAAAAATAAACTATTAACAATTTTCGGGGGTATAAATCCCGTTGCAATTTCTTTATATTCGTGCGCCTATATTTGCGCCAAGGATGATCAGGTCCGGGTTTGTAAGATTGCTTCTCTGAGCTCACCATTTTCTTTTCAGGAGTTTTTGCCGCTTTGTTCCGGGTTGTTTCCTTCAAGGCGTAGGGCTACCTTTGTACCAGACAAACAGTCTGCCATCCAGCGTTTTTCGTACTTCCACCGGCGTTTTTGCCGGAATGGTTGGACTGGAATTTGGGACGTCGAGGATGTACGTTTTTCCTCGGTAGGAGATGGTTTCTCCAGGTCCGACGATCCGTTGATCGCGAAAA
>Ga0310837_101372_pt1 | contig 11205 bp, 13 predicted proteins | sample SM_ome_5_FD_201315 | JGI IMG/M metagenome (GOLD analysis project Ga0310837, IMG submission 201315) | Sorghum-adapted microbial communities enriched on stacked mutant (SM) sorghum from Joint BioEnergy Institute, Emeryville, California... ...
GCAACAGGACGACCACCCCGACCCCGACGCCGGCGACGACGTTCCAGCGGTCACGGCTGATCCGCTCCAGGAGCGCGTCGAGGTTCGTGGTCGTGACGGTGTAGCCCTGCTGTCGCAGGCGTTCCATATCGGCGTGGAGCTGCGCCGCCAGCTGTCCGACGTCGGCGGTCGCGAACGCCCGCGGCGTCGCCACGAGGTCGTAGGCGTAGCTGGTCCGCTCCTGACCACGCAGGGTTTCCTTGACGGTGAAGGCGGACGGCCGATCACGGCTGGAGCCCTCGCCGAGGCCGACGAGCGTACCGTCACCCCAGTACGCGTCGTCCGGGTTGACGACGCGATACGCGCCGACGAGATGGACCCGCAGCCACTCGTCCTCCCCAGTCTTGATGTCGAGGCGGTCGCCCAGCTCGAAGGAGTGCGCGCGGACGAGCGGCTCGGGGAGCACCACCTCCCCGGCGGACCTGGGACAGTCCCCGGTGAGGGCGAGGTGCTCGCAGACGTTCTCGCGGTAGGCGACAGTGACCTCGACGGCTGTCTCGTCGGCGGTCTTCGCGTGCTCGGCGGGCCTTCGGTCGTCCTCGTTCTCCTCCGCGCCCGTCGCCGTCTCGTCGGTCTGGTCGGTCTCGGCGGTTCCTGTCGAGCCTTCGTCCCTCGTCGAGGACTCGGTGTCGTCGCTGTCCGGGACGTTCGAGGCAACCTTCAGCTCACCCGTGGTGAAGCCGCCGAGAACTCCGCTGAACCCTGGCGGCCGGAACTGTCGCCGCGCCTCGTCGATCGCCTCCGTCGACGCGGAGTCGTCCGCACCACGCCAGCCGGTGAGGCGGGTGACCGAGATCAGGCGTTCCTCAGCCGGCGCGCTCGCCACCGCGGAGACGCCGACCCGCTGGCTCGCCGCGACGGCGTACCACGGCGCGGCCACCACCGCCGTACTCGCGGCCAGCGCGACGAGCGCCACGATGACGGCCTGCCCCCGTCGGGCCGCCAGAGCGCTCGCCAACACCTGCCACATCGGTGGGCCTACACGTCCCCGGGTGCGCTGTCGTCACGGGCCACACGCGCGCCAGCGCCGGCCGCCTGGACCGTTCCGCTCGGATCCTCCGCTGGCGCTCGCTCGGTACGCACCAACGTCGCGCGTCCATCGACGAGGGACAGCTCGGCGTCGCACACGGCGGCGGCGTCCGGGTCGTGGGTCGCGAACACCACCGCCACGCCTCGCTCCGCCTCCTTGCGCAACAGGTCGAGGACGTTCTGCCGCGAGGCCGCGTCGAGCTCACTCGTCACCTCATCGGCCAGGAGCACGTCGCCGTGGAGCGCGAGCCCACGCGCGATCGCGGTGCGCTGCTGCTGTCCGCCGGAGAGCTCCTCGACCAACTGGTCGCGCTGCGCGGACAGCCCGAGCCGCTCGAGCCATTCCACGGTGAGACGGCGGGCGTCGGATGGCGTGTGCCCGTTGGCGAGAAGCGCCACCTCGACGTTCTCCCGGACGGTGAGGAACGTCGCGAGACCGTTGTCTTGAGGGATCAACACCACGCGTCGCGCCACAGCGTCGTCGCGGTCGCGCAACGGCTCACCGTCGATCGTCACCGTGCCTTCGATCGGCCGCAGGAGTCCGGCGATCGTGGACAGCAAGGTGGTCTTTCCAGCGCCCGAACGTCCGCTGACGGCCACCATGCGACCGGGTTCGACGACGACCGAGACGTCCCGCAACACCGGCTCACCGTCGCCGTACGCGACGGTGACGCGATCGACCGACACGGTCCGCACGCTGCCTCCCGTCCGGGTCACTGGGCCCCCGAGCATAGTCAGCCGCGCGCGTCCCTTCGTGTCCCATTTCGGCAGCTCACGGACCTGAAGGCGCGAACGCTCTGGTCAGTCTGGGCGACGCCGCCGGCGCGACCGGGGTTGGCCAGGTTCGGTGCCGCGAGCTGGGTGAGCCGAAGGCGAACGGCCTACCGGTGCCGCCTCGCCGAGGCACCACCGCCCAGCCAACGTGGACGTCAGCGACGAGCGCGCTGTCGTCCCCTTGACCTGGCCCCGGGGTCGGCGTCGAGGAAGCGCGTCACGACGACCCGCAAGACCTCGACCTCGCGAGCGGGGTCGATGCCGGGACGACCCGCCTGCAGGTACACCGCGTCGATGAGGGCAGAAATCCACCGCGCCGCCGTCTCCGGGTCGGTCGGTGGCCGCACCTGGCCACGACGTGCCGCCTTGCGAATGAGATCAGCCATGACGGCGTTCACCATCTGCTCGTCCCGGTCGACGATCGCGGCCAGCTCCGGATCACGCCCGAGCTGAACGAGCAACGCCATCAGCAACCCCGGCACCACGGGATGTGTGGCGTCCGCGGTCCGATGGTCGATCACCGCGAAGAGTGCGGCCAGCGGGTCGGATCGGTCGAGCTGCTCGAGGAACGCTTTGGTCGCCTCACTGTCGTCGGCGAAGAGAGCGTGGAAGATCGACTTCTTGTCTGGGAAGTAGTGGAACAACGTGCCCGACCCGATACCGGCTCGGCGACAGATCGCCGCCGTCGTCGCCCCGTCGAAGCCACGCTCGGCGAACACCTCCGCGGCGGCGTCGAGGATCCGGGCGCGCCGCTCCGCGTACCGAACGGGATCGACCGTCCGCATCAGCGTGTCTCCCTCGGCCCTTTCGTCGGTTCCTTGCCGACATCCTCCTCGCCCGTCGCCCGCTCGCGGCTCGTGGTGCCGCCCTGCCGACGTCGCACCTCGCCGATCGCGACGAGCATCGCGATCAGGATAGGGACCACGTATTGGAACCATCCGAGCTTGTCCGGCAGCGACTGCAGCCAGACAGGAATCTCCAAGTCCGGGAGGATCTGGCGCAGCCAGTAGATGGGGTCGACGTAGCGCAGCCACCGCGGAGGATCGATGTCGATGTCGGGCAAGGACGGCAGCCAGTCCAGGTTGACACTCGGCAGCAACGAGCGCAGGAGCGCGCTGACGCCCAGGAAGCCGAAGAGAACGCCGACGACCTGGACGACGACGTGGCGCGCCGCGTAGAGCTTCGGATGCTCCTCCTGAAAGCGGTAGACGCGAGCGGCCAGGGTGCCCTCCGGTGGCTTGAACGGCGTCGTCCGCTTCCGGGAGGGGGGCTCGCCGCCTTCGACGAGCACGCACCGAGCGACGCGACCGCGCCACCACCAGACCAGGCGCACCGTGTGCGGTCCGTGCGCGAGCGTGACCACGTCGATGGCGTCGCCGTCGACTGTCGCCACCTCCTGGTCGTCGACCAGCAGCCGAGCCTTGTTGCGATCGCCGTCGACCCAGACCTCCACCGCGAGGTCCTCGTCGTGGTGTCGCAGCGTGTACGCCGCCGTCCCAGTCATGACTCAATAATAGAGTGACCACTCCAATAATGGCGCCAGTGCGCCAGAAGAACGTCGCCGGAGCGCGTCGTCCGGGCCCGCTCGTGTGGCGAGGACCTCACCACCGGACCGATCCGCGCTCCGTGTGGCAGGGCTGCGCGTCGAGACGTTCGTCCGCGGCCATCACGACGCACTCGCGATACGCTCCGCGCGACAGGCCAGCGGCTTTGAGTCCACGGCGAGAAGGAGCGGCATGTATCGGCTCGCGGACCTCGACCCTCTGCACCCCCCGCCGCTCGTCACCGGCGACGACCCCGACGTCTGGCGCGAGAATCGGGCCCGCATCGAGAAGGTGTGGCGGGAGTACCTCGGCGTCCTACCGGAGCCGATCGAGGTCAGCTGGCGGACCCGCGCGGAGCAGCGCATCCAACCGACGCCAACCGAGCCCGCCGTCACGCTGCTGCACATCGACTACGACGCTCCTGGCGGTCGCCCCGGCGACGTCGAACGCGTCACCGCGCACCTTCTCGTCCCGGACTCCGCCCGTGAACGACCCGCACCCGCGGTGCTCGCGTTGCACCCGACGCATCCGCGTGGGAAGGAAGCGGTCACGGTTGACGGCGTCGCCCCCGACCGAACGTACGGGCTCGAGCTCGCCCGGCGCGGCTACGTCGTCCTCGCCCCCGACGTGATCGCGAGCGGTGAGCGCATCGAAGCCGGCGAGGAGTACTGGCACACGGGGAGCTTCTACCGCTCGAACCCGGGCTGGACGGTCATCGGCCGGATGGTGACCGACCACCGGCAGGGCGTCGAGCTCCTGTCTCAGCTACCGGAGGTCGACGCCGCCCGTATCGGCGCCATCGGACACTCCCTCGGCGGCTACAACGCGGTGTTCCTCGCCGGCCTGGAGCCGCGCGTGTCCGCTGTGGTGTCCAGCTGCGGCTCGTCGATGTGGGCGGGCGATCCCCGACCGAACCGGTGGTACCGGGGCTTCCCGTTCATCCACCTGCCCCGGCTCGGTGACGATGTGGACGCCGGCGTCGTGCCGTTCGAGTGGCACGAGATCACCGCGCTCGCCGCACCACGCCCGTTGTTCGTCTACGCCACCACCGGGGACGACTGCTTCCCGCACTACCAGGCGATCGCCGCCGGTCTCTACGAGGTCGAGCGCGTCTACACCGTCCTGGGCGCAGCGGCGACCTTCACGTTCCTCCTCGGCACCGGACCGCACACGTTCCCCCGCCCGATCCGGCAGGCCGCCTACACCTTCCTCGATGACGTTCTCAGCTCTGGACGCCACGCGGCGGCCACCACGTCGACGTGACAAGATCCTAGGCGCTCCACGCACCGTGCGGGTGGGTCGACCGGAACCGCTCAAGCGCGGAACTGTCGATGCGTTCCTCGTGGCTTCGTTCTAACAACCACTGGATTGTCTCATCGGGGTCCAGCGCGATCTCTTCAAGCCTCGACCACGCTTCGACGTGCCTCCGCACATCGTACGGAGCCGACAGCGTGAGCTGCGCGGAGTACGTCTCAATCGAAACGATGGACGCCCCGTTCCGCAAGTCATAGAGCACGAAGCTCGAGACCGGAATGTCGTTGTGAGGCACTTCCGCGGGAATCACCCGCACCGTGATTCTGGGTGCCTGGGCCATGTCCGCGACGTGGCGGAGCAGGCGAGGGTAGCTCTGAGGCTCCAACCCCGTGAGCTTTTGCTCCAGAGCGTGCTCGGTGACGATCACCTGGTAGTCAGGTGCGTCTGGTCGACGTAGTCGCTTGCCGCGGCGCACTCGGGCCTCGACCGCTGCCCTGGCAACCTCCTCAGCGACGTTGGGGTCGCCGCCTAGGACGAGGCGAGCATACTCCGGGGTCTGGAGCGGACCTGGACAGATCAAAGGCTGGAAGTGACGGATCCTGATGGCCTGACGGTCAAGGTCGACCAACTCCTTCTGTCTCTTGTCCAGCCCTCGACGGTAGATGGTCAGGTTGGAGACGACGTCCGTATTCGCGTCCTCCGCGAGAGCTCGCAGCATTCTCCGGTAGTCGTCTGACGCCATCCGCTCGGCGTCAGCGACAAGCTCGCGATGCTGCCGAATCGTCAGGGTGTCGTCCTCGGCGATGCGAGTCCGCGCGAGCTTCAGGCACAGGTCGTGCCACTGCTCGACGAGTTCGACAGAGGGCATGCGTCGCCCATTCTCGATCTGCGAGAGGAACGGCTGCGAGATCTTGAGCTTGGCCGCCAACTTCACGCCGCTCTCCCCTGTTCGGGTACGCATCCAGCGAAGTTCCCTGCCAAGGCTTGTCCGCTGCTCCACCTGTCCTCCGTGAAGACGCCCGCACAGCCGGCCCGATCATATTGCGTATTCGCCGCTCCTTGGAAGATGACTGCGCCCCTCGCATCGCGACACGTGAGAACGAGTGTTATAGAGAACAACACCGATATCTCATGATTGCAGCCAGATTCATTGCAGCTCGGAGGATCACATGGCTGCGCGCGTGAATCAGGCATGGGCGTGGCGGTACTTGATGGGCCCGCCGCTACTGCGGCTGATCGCCCAGCACGACGCGGAACTGAGTCGGCGACGCGTGCGATCAGGGTGGAGCTTCAAAGAAGAGTTGCCGGCCAACCACCTGCTCGTGCTCTGACGAGCTTCGCCACGTCAGCGATGCCGCGGTCGTCGGTCTCGACCCAGAAGTTCGTGACATCGTTCTCGGCCAGCGCCCGAGAGAGGTAGACCGCGCGCTCGTAGAGCTTCTCGATCTCCTCACCTCGTTCACGCCCGCGCGTGACGATCCGCCGTCGCAGCTCATCGTGCCGGGCGGTCAGGCGGCACAGTGTGGGCACCGCACCCGGGATCGCGTCCACGTAGGCGGCGAAGCGATCCCGGTTCTCGATCTCGCCGGCGGCGATGAGACAGCGTGCGCCGGCGTCTCGATAGTTCCGCCACATCGCTTCAAGGTTGCGCGCCTTGAGCCTCTCGTTTGTAGGGGTCGTCCTCTGGGCTGGCCAGCACACGCCGATGAGGTCGGGGTCGACGAGGGCCGCTCGATGCCCCTCGTCGACGACCTGGTCGAAGATCTCCCATCCGACCGTTGTCTTTCCGACGCCCGGCGGGCCGGAGATCAACAGGAACGGCACGGGATCAACGGCCATGGTCGGCGAGCCCAGCCGTCCGCGGGTACTCCGACCACGCCGTTTCGGTCGAACGCTGAAAGCCTGGCTGCGCCGTCAGACGCCAGAGCGCCGGCAGCTTGTGCGCTAGGCCTGTGCGGCGAGGTTCTTCGTGCTCTTGGCCAAGTCCAGCAACCCGTGGACGGCGAACAGCGGCTTGAGCGGCGCCCACTCGCCGACCCGGTAGTCCGCGGACCGGACCAGTCGTGCGGCGAGGTCCGGCCGTTGCCGCCACAAGTACAGGCGTCCCTTCTCGGCGTGCAGCGGGTTCGAAACGATCTTGATGCGGTCGACGTCCTCGAGGTAGGGGATGACGTCCTGGATGTTCTCCCACGTCGACCGTGACTCCTCCTCGCGGATGACCTGGCCGCCGTACCCGCGCTCCTCGGTCGCGTACCGCGCCATCACCGCCGCCTCATGCGGACCACCGCAGAAGATCAGACGCGAGCACGGCGCGGTGGGATCGATCGAGCGCAGCCCCGCCCGGACCCGCCAGCGGTTCAGCGCGTTCGCCCGGTCGCTTCGTGGGTTGCGGTAGCCGAGGACGACGACAGCCTCGGAGCCGCCACGATCGGGACCCGTGAGACGGCGAGACGACCGCCAGTGGACGATCTCCGCCCACACGATCACCGCGATCACGAGACCCGCGGCCACGAGCACCCAGGTCACCCTTCCTCCTTGCCCGCCGCCACAGACGCAGGGCCCCTGGAGTATCCCCTGGGGGTTCGCCGGAACCGACGAGACACCGGACGCCGCCGCTCGACAGGAGTGTCTGGAGGAAGCCGGCGTGCGCGGGACGATCGATGGTCTGCTCAGCGTCCAGGCGCTTCCCGGAACGCATCCGCTGACGTTCGTCCACCCACACCCGGCACGGAGCGCTAGGCTACGGCTGGCCCCTGAGCTCGAGGAGCCGCGGCGGTGGGGCCCGCCGCTCCCGGTCCATCCGGGATAACCGCGACGTCTGTCGCCAACGGTCCCTACCAGTCGTCCACGCTGCCGCTGGTAGGAGGCCCTATGCCCGACCCGAACCCCTCTGCCGTCACCGGTGACGACCTGCGTGCGACCCGCCGCGCACGCTGGCGGCAGGTTCTACCGGTGCTGGGAGCGATCTCGGTGGGCGGCGTGCTCGGCTCGCTGAGCCGCTACGGCGTCTCGGTGGCCATGCCGCACGAGCCCAGGGACTTCGCATGGGCGACGTTCGGGGTCAACGTCATCGGATGCCTTCTCATGGGCGTGTTGATGGCGCTCCTCGAATACGCCCGCCCCGGTCACCCGCTGCTGCGCCCTTTCCTGGGCATCGGCGTGCTCGGCGGGTTCACGACGTTCTCGACGTACGTCGTCGACACCCTTCGCACGTCGGCTGAGGCCCCGGGAACTGGCTTGGCCTACCTGCTCGGCACCCCACTCGCGGCGCTGGTCGCGGTGTGGATCGGTGCCACGCTCACCCGTACGACGATCCTTCGACGACGCCGGGAGCCGACATGAAGCTGGAAGGTCGCGCCCTCAAGCTGACGGTCTTCGTCCGTGAGACAGACCAGTGGCACCACAGGCCGCTCTACCAGGAGATCATCCGCCGGGCCCACCACGCGGGTCTGGCTGGCGCCTCGGCGTTCCGTGGGGTCGAGGGCTACGGCGCCTCGAACCACATCCACACCACGCGGATCCTCAGCCTGAGCGAGGACCTCCCGATGATGGTCGTCATCGTCGACGAGGAGGACCGCGTGCGCAGCTTCCTCCCCCAGCTCGACGAGCTGGTCAGTGACGGCCTGGTCATCGTCGAGCCGGTCGACGTGATCCGCTATGGCGCTGGCGGCGTGGAGCCGCGATGACCGTCCTGCTGCTCGCGGTCGGCGCCGCGATCGGCGCCCCGCTGCGTTACCTCGTCGACCAGCTGGTCCGGACGCGCCACGACTCGGTGTTCCCGTGGGGCACCTTCGCGGTCAACGTCACCGGCTCGTTCATCCTCGGCTTGGTGGCTGGACTGCCCGCGCCGACGGGCGTCACCGCGTTGATCGGCGTCGGCTTCTGCGGAGCGTTCACCACCTACTCGACGTTCGGCTACGAGACGCTCCGGCTCCTCCAGGACGGCGCACGGCTCTACGCCGTCCTCAACGCGGCGGCCAGCGTCGCGGCGGGACTCGGCGCCGGTTCCATCGGCCTGACCCTCGCCCGCGCCCTCCACGGCTGACGAGTCAGGCGCTCACCCTCGCCGGGTGACGACCCGACGGTCAGCTCCGCGACAGCAGGTGAGCGACGAGAGCGCCTTCCAGCTCCAGCTCCTCCGTCGTCGTGCGCAGCCTGACCCGCGCCTCCTCGTCGTGTTCGAGCCCCTCGACGACGTGCCAGCTCGTGCCGTCCGACGCGATCGGGAAGCTGAACGACAGCCCTTCGGGCACGCCGTACTCGCCGTGGCTCAGGACCGCCATCGACGTCCAGTCGCCAGGAGGTGTGCCGAAGGCCAGCGCTCGGACCGAGTCGACGACCGCGTTCGCCGCGGACGCGCCCGAGGACTTGCCGCGGGCCGCGATGATCTCGGCGCCGCGCTTCTGCACCTTCTCGACGAACTCGCCGCGCAGCCACGGGTCGTCGTCGATGACCTCAGGAGCGGGCCGGCCGCCGATGCGGGCGTTGAACGGGTCGGGGTACTGGGTCGCGGAGTGGTTGCCCCAGATGGCGACGTTGCTGACCTGTCCCACCGGCACACCGGCCTTCTGGGCGAGCTGCGCCTTCGCGCGGTTCTCGTCCAGCCGGGTCATCGCGAACCAGCGGTCGTCGGGGATGTCGGGCGCGTGAGCGCGGGCGATCAGACAGTTGGTGTTGCACGGGTTGCCGACCACGAGGACGCGAACGTCGTCGGCCGCGTGCGCGGCCAGCGCCTCACCGATCGGCCGGAAGATTCCCGCGTTGGCACTCAGCAGGTCACCGCGCTCCATGCCCTGCTTCCGCGGCGTCGCCCCGAGGAGCAGCGCCCACGAGCAGCCGTCGAGAGCCACGTCGCGGTCCGACGTGTAGACGACGTCCGCGAGCAGGGGGAAGGCGCAGTCCTCCAGCTCCATCACCACGCCCTCGAGCGCCGCCATGGCCGGCTCGATCTCGAGCAGCCGGGGTACCACCGGCGTCGGGACCGTGCTCGCCTCCGCGGCAGCCGCCACAGCAGGCCTGCTCGCGCTACCTGTCTACGAGATCTACAAAGTCGGCGCACGACCGCACTGGCTGCCCGGGCCCGACCTCCTCGCACACGTGGACCTGCCCGTCGCCGTCATACCGCACTACGACAACGCCGAGGGCGGAACGCACGACACCCGCTACTGCTACCTCGGTGAACGCCGCCTGTCCCAGCTCGAGCGTCAACTTCCCGAGGAGGCGGCTGTCCTCGGCATCGACGATGCATACCGGGGCGATCTTCGACCTCTCCGCCGCAACTGTGGAGATCCGCGGCCGTGGGGGCCTCACCATCCGACGCCATGGACACAGCACCTTCACGCCTGCCGGCACAGCCCTCTCCGTCGCCGATCTCCGCGAGCTTGTCCGGACGGGAAAGCCCTCGCGTCGACGGACGACGTCCCATGACGCAGCAGCGGCTCCACGACATGGGCTCCCGACCGAGCGACCCGCAACCTTGACCGAGCTGACGGCTACGTACGAGCGTGCTTTCGCGATGGCGGAGCAGCAGCGCGACACCGCTGCGATGATCAGGGCGATCCTCGACTTGGAAACCGCGATCCGCGAATGGTCAAGTGACACGGAGGAAGATGACGGCACGGCCGAATCGGCCGAAGTGCTCCACAGTCTCATCGTGCGCCTTGGCGACCTGGCCGCGCGTGGACTGCGGGACCCTCGAGACGTGTTCGCCCCCATCGTCGAGCCTCTCGCCTTGCGCACGTCCCTGCGCCAGGAGCGCGCCTATGCCCTCGCCGACCTCATCCGCTCCGCCCTGAACTCGGGCGGCGTCGTCGTAGAAGACACGCGCACCGAAACGCGGTGGACCCTCGCGTTCGCCCACCACGGATCACCATGGCCGTCGTCGGGGCGGAGTCATCCGACACCAGGGCCCTTCTCGAGTGGCTGGGGGTCTGGTTCACCTGTCGGGCCCGCAGCCTCGCTTCGCGCCGCCGACGCAACGATCGCAGGTAAGCTGCTTGTCTTCCATCTCCGCCGCGTGAGGAGAACATCTCCTCGCCCGAGCACGCCCGATGCCTACCGAGGTGGACGTCTGGGAGTCACGATGACATCGTCTGGGCCTCACCAAGGTGAGGAGCGGTTCCATACGACGACGGCGCCGAACTCAGTGACGCCGAGCCAGATCGGTACCGCCCTCTTCCTGGCCGTGACGAGCGTCGTGGTCCTCGTCAACGCCGTCTGGCTTCCCTTCGCCAGCGACCGTGGGGAACGTGCGCTCTTCGTCATCGTCGGCGGGTTCTGGGCGGTGGTCAGCGCGTTGTTCCTGCGTTGGCTTCGCCGGGTCGAGCGCTACGAGCTCACCGTCGACGCGGACGGCATCAGCGTGACGGGAGGTAGGACGTCGAGGTCGTGGCGGTGGGACGAGGTTCGAGCGCTCGCCGTCGTCAGCGGTGGTCACAGTCGCATGCTCACGATCGAGGACGACAGAGCACACACTGCTGACCACCTCGCGCCGCGGTCCGCTGGCCTCTTCCGTGCGCTCACGCGGCTTTCCCCGCTCGCCGTGAACGTTCCGCTGGAGAATCTC
>Ga0310837_101394_pt1 | contig 11039 bp, 8 predicted proteins | sample SM_ome_5_FD_201315 | JGI IMG/M metagenome (GOLD analysis project Ga0310837, IMG submission 201315) | Sorghum-adapted microbial communities enriched on stacked mutant (SM) sorghum from Joint BioEnergy Institute, Emeryville, California... ...
AAGAAACTTCGTAAAGTTCCATTTAATGGGGCTGAAAAAGGCACCGGGTGCTTGTTCCACGAGGTATTTAAAAAGTGGGTGGGCGTTTTTTCCTCTCACATCGATTTTGGCAAAGAGCGGAAATGTCACGCCATAGTTCATTTGACAAAATTCCTGGATGTCTTGCTCTGTTCCGGGTTCTTGGTGCAGGAATTGGTTACAAGGAAAAGCCAGCACTTCAAACCCTTCATGATGATATTTCTCATAAAGCTTTTGGAGGCCTGCATATTGTGGCGTAAAACCACAGCGACTGGCCGTATTCACGATTAGCAACACCTTGCCCTTATAAATCGAAAGCGGCTGGTTTTCTCCGGTGATCGTTGTCGCAGAAAATGAATAAATGCTCATCGCCCCACCTCCTCGTTTTTTTTCATCATAATCGAGAATGACGAGTTCGACAAGAAAAAGGCAGTTTCCATAAGAAAAAGGTTGACCCATTTTTTAGAGTCAACCTTCACCATTTAACTGGCCAATGAATCCGAAGCGGCATTTTTCGCTTTCGAGGAAGTTGCTGCTTCTAGCCGTTTTGGATCAAATTCTTTCTCACTTTTGGCAACGACAATGGCAGCGATTCCATTACCGATCATATTGATGATGGCACGTGCTTCTGACATAAAGCGATCGACACCCAACAAGAGCGCAAGACCCGCCATCGGGATGACATGCATCGCGCTCAGCGTTGACGCTAAGACGATAAATCCGCCACCGGTAACCGTAGCTGCGCCTTTTGATGTCAGCATCAAGATGGCGATCACCGTAATCTGTTGTGCGATACTTAAGTGCACATCGCTGACTTGAGCTAAGAAGATCACAGCCATGGATAGGTAGATGGATGTACCGTCAAGGTTGAAGGAATACCCTGTCGGAATGACTAACCCGGTGACCGATTTCGAGCAACCGAGTTCTTCCATCCGTTCCATCATCCGCGGCAATACAGATTCCGAAGAAGAGGTACCCAAAACGATCAATAGTTCTTCTTTAATATATTTTAAATATTTCCAAAGGCTGAACCCATACATCCTACAAATGATGTTTAAAATCACAAAGACAAAAATGATCATGGTGGCATAGACCGATGCCATTAATTTTGCCAAAGGAATGAGTGAGGAAATCCCGTAATTTCCAATGGTGAAAGCGATGGCTCCGAACGCGCCGATTGGAGCGACTCTCATGATCATGTTAATGATTTTATAAAAGACTTCAGCAAGGCGATCAAACAAATCGACAACAGGTTCCCCAACTTTTCCAAGAGCAGCTAACGCAAAACCAAAAAGTACGGCAAAGAAGACAACTTGGATGATTTCCCCATTGGCAAAGGCCGCAAACACATTGGACGGAACAATGTGGAAAAGGAAATCAAAGAATCCCATTTCAGCACTGCCTTTTGTATATTGGGCAATTTGCTCAGCCGCCGCATCGCTTTGAACAAGGGCAACCCCATGACCGGGTTTGACGATATTGGCAATAATTAATCCGATGGCAAGGGCGATGGTGGTAACGATTTCAAAATAAAGCAGGGCTTTGCCGCCAACTCGACCGACCTTTTTCATATCGCCCATCTTAGCAATCCCGATGACAATCGTTAAAAAGATGATCGGGGCAATAATCATTTTAACCGCATTGATAAAAAGCGTCCCGAGCGGTTCCATCATTTTGGCGGTCTCAGGTGCAAAAATCCCAAGCAAGATACCGATGACGATGGCCGTCAAGACTTGGAAGGTTAAATTCTTAAACAGTCTTTTCAACTGGATCACTCCTTATAGTAAACGTCAAAAAAGGAAAAAGTTATGAATCAAAATGATAACGCTTTCTTGTCTTATATGTTACATTTTTTTGAACACTTTATGGATGATTTGTAAGTAAAGAAAAGGTTTAGTAACTAAAGTAAATGGCAGCGGATTAGTCCGCTGCCTCAAGATAAGGGGATAGCGCTTTGAGGTTTTTTAGTGTATATAAGTGGGCTGGTCGACCATTGGACTTATACTCTAATTCGAGATGAAGATAGCCGATATCCAATAAAAACGACAGGTACTTCCGCATGGATATGCGCGAAATGCCTACATCTTTCGCTAATGCTTCTGTGGTAAAGGGTTCCTTTTTTCGTTGGACAATGTGGTGGATGACGCGCCGAAGCGTTTCCCGCGTTAACCCTTTTGGAAGCGGTTTTGGGCTTGTCCTTTTATTCACCGGAGGGTGCAACAATTGATCCAATTCATCTTGGCTGAGTTGGGAATGTGCATTTAGCAAAGAAATTTTTTTTGGTATTTGAGGAGGGCATCGCGAAACCGTTCAAAGGTAAAAGGTTTAATGAGGTAGTCGACGACGCCGAAACGCAACGCTTTTCTTATGCTTTCTTTGCCGCTTTCAGCCGAAATGATGATGATATCGACGCTTTCGTTCTTTTTTCGTATAGACGACAACAGCTCTAAACCGTTACGGCCGGGCATGTAAATATCGAGTAAAAGGAGATCGACGCTATAGTTAATCAAAAAATCTACTGCCTCATGACTGTTTTTCGCCACGCCGATGCAGCGAAAACCATCCAATTGAGAAAGGTAGTGCTCATTAATTTTTGCCACCATCGGGTCGTCTTCAACAATTAAAACGCTAATCATCACTTCAACCTACTCCCAGGGTATTGTGACCTTAAAGGTTGTGCCCGTTATATCGGTTGCCACCGATATGGTTCCGCCCCATTCGTCAACATGTTGCTTTACGATGGCTAGCCCATAGCCGCGTCCGCTGCCTTTTGTGGAAACCCCTTTTTCAAATAGTCGGCATTTCAACGCTTCCGGAATGCCTCTTCCCGTATCATGGACGATAAATACCGCTGTATCATTAGTATAATCAATGGTCACCGAGATAGCCTTGTCTTTTTCTTCCTTCACAGCATCAACGGCGTTATCAATGAGATTGCCCAATATGGTGACGGCGGCATCGGCTAATCCTTTCTCATGAGGTTTAGGCAATGATTTATCACCCATGACCTTAAACGCGATGGCTTGTTCACGAGCCATGCTCATTTTGCTTAAAAGAAAACCAGCGAGAACAGGGTCTTTAATGAGTTTTGATACGGTGCCGATTTCAATCTGATATCTCTTCGTCATTCGCTGAATATAAGCGATGACTTCGTTCTTATCCCCTAGATGTAAAAGACCCAGAATAACGTGTAAGTGATTTATGAATTCATGGGTTTGCGCCCGTAAACTTTCCGCATAGAGTTTAACACCTGTCAATTGCTCGGCAAGTTGTTTCAGTTCGGTTTTATCGCGAAAGGTAGCGACGGCACCGACCGTTTCGTTTTCAACAGTAAAGGGAACTTGATTCGTGACGAGTACTAAGTTTCCCACTTTTAATTCATGGTCATACCGGGCTTTGCCGTTTTTAAGCACATCTTCAAGATGAAAATCCGGAAACACATCCTCAGCGCGTTTTCCAATGGGATGTTCTTTAATGCCGGCATGAGAAAAGATGCGGAGGGCTTCATCATTGGCTGCCACAATCTCTGCGTTTTGGTTGATGGCAAGGATCGCCTCTTTAACGGCTTTTAGCATCGCATCCCGCTCTTTCCACATGCGGGAAATTTCCGTCGGTTCCAGCCCGAATAAAATCGCTTTAATTTTCCGGGCGATCAATACCGCCGACAGCAGGCCAATCACGAGGCCGATGCTTATGCCGATATAGATAATATTCCGGCTATGATGAATCGCTTCTAAGACACGATTGAGCATGATGCCGACCGATACGACACCGATTTGTTTACCGTTGTCATTGTAAATAGGAACAAAGGCGCGCAGTGAATCACCGAGCGTTCCCCGGGCTTGGGAAATATAAGATTGCCCATGCATGGCGCGGTCCTCGTCCCCACCAACGAAATGCTTGCCGATTTGCTTTGGATTGGGATGGGATTTACGAATATGATGCATATCCATAACGACGATAAAGCGTACCCCAGTGACGCGTTGCATTTTTTGCGTTAAGGCTTGAATATCACTCTCTTTGCGTTTTCCCTCTAATGCTTCAATGATCGTCGGGGAGCGGCTTGTCATTTGCGCCACATCCATCGCTTTATTGGCCAGATTCTTCTCCGTGTTGCGCGTCTCATAAACCCCGAATAAAAGGCCGGTGGCTAATAATGAAAGAATGACGGTTGCGCTAATATACAAGGTTATAAATGTTTTGAGCTTGATGTAATATTTTCCGATTTTCAAAACGTCACCCTCACCTTCATCTCCATCATTCACAGTAACAGATGTCTTCATGCACGGCTACTTTTTTTAGAAAAGAAAAAATCACGTTTCACTTTCGACGAATAAGATATAGCGGTAAAAGGGCGCGGCTGCTTGAAAAATGTAGAGGAGGCAAGTATATGGCATGGTTTCCCTTTTTTCTTCTGGGGCTTGCTGCGTTTCGCTTCACCCATTTGTTGGTTTATGACCGGATTACGGCCTTTATTAGGAAGCCTTTCCTTGAGGTGAAAGAGGAAACAGACCCTGATGGCAGTACCGTTGAAGTCATATTAGTTAAAGGAACGGGTCTTCGGAGATTTTTTGGAGAATTATTGAGTTGCCACTGGTGCACCGGTGTTTGGTGTGCAGCCATCCTATATGTGGGGAGTTTGTATCTATCAGCGGTTTTCGAGCCGGTGATTTATATTTTAGCCATAAGCGGATTGGCAGCGGTGATCGAGGAATGGCTTCGTCGTTAGCCTTTCGGTATTTGGTAGACGGATAGGTCATTCGACTCAATAGATTTTCCGTCCTGGGGCCATTTAACCGGAATTTTACGCTTTGCATGTATGAAAATCAGGTCCATTATCCTGATTTTTGTAATATAAAAGGATTCCTTTTATAAAGGTGGAAGTTATCATTACTCAACCGTGAGAACATCCAGACCCGCATAGATAGGCCAGTGACGGTTGATATTCTAAACGAGGAGGAATATCATGAAGGTCACGTTGCTGAAACGCATGGGGTTGATGATGCTTTCTCTTACCCTGCTTTTATTGATGGCGCAGCCGAAGACTCAAGCCGCCCAACAAGGGGAATCGATAGCGAAGCCAAGCAGTAAAACCACGCACCAATATGGGGCGGATGAAACCTTGCAAAAGGCTTTTGTTTCTGCTGCGAAAGAATTCCACGTGCCTGTAAATGTGTTAATGGCGGTGGCGTATAACGAAACGCGCTGGGAACATCACGATGGAAAACCGAGCACCTCAGGGGGGTACGGCATCATGCATTTAACGGATGCCGATCGGGTGCTTACAGTCACCGCAAAAGGTGAAATCCAGATGCAAACCGCCTCTCTTGACCCGTCGCTCCATACCTTGAATCATGCCGCAAAGCTCTTGGGACTTCCATCTGACCGGCTAAAGCATGACCCGGTTCAAAACATCCGCGGGGGTGCTGCGCTTCTCGCCCAATATGCCAAGGCGTCGATTGGTGATCTCCCAAAGGATCCAGCGGATTGGTACGGTGCCGTTGTCCAATATAGTGGCTCAAAAGATGAAGCCATTGCTAAAGGATTTGCCGATCGGGTTTTTGCCACAATGCAATCAGGAAAAGAGCGCATCACGTCGAACGGTCAACACGTTGTTTTAAAATCACTAGCTGTCACACCAAACAAAAAAACCGCCTCCCATCTTAAGTTAAGGCAGCATAAAAAATCCGATGTCGATTGCCCGAATGGCCTATCCTGTGAATTTATCCCTGCTTTATATGAACAATTTTCCGATAGCCCTACTGATTACGGGAATTACGACCTTGCCAATCGCCCATATGATGGGCAGGACATCCGTTACATTATTATTCATGATATTGAAGGGACTTATGAAGAAGGCGTCAATACTTTTTTGTCCCAGTCTTACGTCAGCGCACACTACGTTGTTAGGGAAACTGATGGTCATATTGCCGAAATGGTGAAACCGAAAGATATCGCCTGGCAGGCCGGCAACTGGTATATCAATGCTCATTCAATCGGTATTGAGCACGGCGGCACGGCTGTTGACGGCGCCGCTTGGTTTAGTGAACCTATGTATCATGCATCGGCTCAGCTTGTCAAATATTTGGCCAAACGCTATCATATTCCGCTTGATCGCGAGCACATCCTCGGCCATGACAATGTTCCGGGACTGAGTTCGACCGCACAAGGTAATATGCATTGGGACCCCGCCGTCTATTGGGATTGGAACCATTTCTTTGAACTGCTAGGTGCACCAATTCATCCGAAAGGTCCCAAAAAACATAGAAATGTCGTGACGATTAAACCGAATTTCAATACTAATCTTCCACCGGTTACTTACGGTGGCGTCGTTTTGGAACCGCAGCCGGCCAATTTTGTCTATCTCCATACGGCGCCAAGTTTTTCGGCACCATACATCAGCGATCCGACGCTTCATAAGGACGGAGCTTCCGGGACGACCAATATCTATGATTGGGGCGATAAGGCCGTCACGGGGCAAAGTTTTGTAAAAGCTGGTGAAGTCGGAAATTGGACAGGCATTTATTACGGTGGACAAATCGCTTGGTTCTATAACCCGCACGGAAAAAATGCTGTTGAAACACACGCGATGGTCGTGACACCTAAGAAAGGTTTAGAGGCTGTCCCTGTTTACGGAGGAGGGTATCCTGAAGGAGCCGCCTTTGACAAAGCCGGCATACCGCAAGCGACTTTGACCCCTTTAAATTATACTTTTTCAGCCGGCCAAAAATATGTGGCAACCGGGCCGTTTAAATCGGATTATTATTATGCGAAAGTCTACAATGACCCATCCGCCTACAAACTTGTGCGCGGTGAAGATGAATTTTATCAAATTTCCTTTAACCACCGCATTGCTTTTGTAAAAGCAAGTGATGTAACGGTCATAAAATAAACGACCTAAAATGTTTGACTGCCATTTGGCGGTCTTTTTCTTTTGGAATCGAGTGAACGCTTATTGGGGAAAGATTGCCGTTTAAATTTTTTATGGGATGTTTGACGCAATGTCATATATAATTATTTTGATAGAAAAATTTTAAAATTATTGTATTAAGGTTTTTGACGGCTATGCCTGAATGGGTGGCCAATCGATCTTCACAGGAATTCAGCCAGATCGGGTGAATCTTCCTACATTTTGGGATGGCAGAGGGCCATATTGAAGCTATGCAGACATAACAACAAGCATTTGGAAGATGAACTGAAATGTGATGACGGAAAAGTTTTCAGTTGAAAAGGGGGCGTTGCCACATGGAAAAATTAACACGCTGTATTGAAAAGTGGATTAATGAAGCTGGTGGGACGTGGGGGATTGTTTTAGAGGATTTAAACGAAGGCGTGCGCTGGGAACATAACGAAGATCGTTTATTTTATGCCGCAAGCATGATTAAATTGCCAATCATGGCGGCTGTATTTGCAGCGGCATCAAGGGGAGATTTTCGTTTAACCGATTCTTTGACAGTGAAAAAAGATGACATCGTCGGAGGATCAGGCGTCCTGCAACACCTATCACCGGAATTGAAGCTGCCTATTTATGATCTCGTTACCCTCATGATCATCCAGAGTGATAACACGGCGACGAATATGTTAATCGATCTTGTCGGTTTTCAAGAAATTCGAAACGCCATGCAAAATCTAGGGATGGAGGACAGCACGTGCTTTACAAAATTGATGACGGTGCCTGTGGAAAGACCGGGACGGAACATGGTTACCGCTCGCGACTTGAACCGACTTCTAAAAAAATTGGCAACTGGCCAGTTCGTGTCATTGTATGCTTGTGAGCACATGATTGACATCATGAAGAAACAACAGTTCCGCGATTGTCTGCCATCCCTTCTTCCCGATGATGATCCTGATATTGTCGGGACGCTTCCAACTTGGGAATTCGCCAATAAAACAGGCTGGGTCACCGGCATTCGTCATGATGGAGGCATTCTTTATGTCGGTGAGCGGGCACTCGCGATAACAGTTCTGTCAGAAAGCGTCGACGATAGGCAGGCAAAAGCGACAATGGGGAAAATCGGCCGGGCGGCTTATGAGTATCTTTTAACACCTTCCCAGAAGAAGACTTCCGCTTCGATTTAGCTGTAAAAAAAGAAAAATGGTTCACTTAGGAGCGTTTTCTAATCTCATTATCTATAAAAAAGGGATTATAAACCTTTTTGTCGAAAGGCTATAACGGGGAAAAAATATAGAAAAGAGGCGGCTGTTTTGAAATTTAACGAATATAAGTATGAAAGACCGGACATGGAAGCTTTTAAGAAGCAATTCCAAGACGTTTTAACGCAATTCACTCAGGCGGACAGTTTCGAAGCGCAAGATCGGGCGATGGGGGAGATTAACTGCTTAAGAAATCATTTCGAATCGATGCAGACGCTGGCTGAAATTCGCCATTCCATCGACACCACAGATGAATTCTACGAAACTGAGCAAAATTACTTTGATGAAAACGGCCCCATTTATCAGGGATTAGTAACTGATTTTTATAAGGTGTTGGTGAACGCGGCTTTCCGAAAAGAGCTCGAGGAGAAATGGGGTAGCCAGCTGTTTAACATTGCGGAACTCCGGTTAAAAACATTCTCTCCGGAAATCATCGAAGACTTGCAACAAGAAAATAAACTATCGACCGAATATACGAAGTTAATGGCTTCGGCGAAAATCGAGTTCGATGGAAAAGAATTAAACTTATCGCAACTGGGACCATATCAACTTTCGACTGACCGAGACGTTAGGCGGAAGGCTTATGCAGCGAAATACGGTTTTATGGAGGAAAATGAGGAGAAACTCGATGATATTTACGATCAGTTGGTGAAGGTACGCACAACCATCGCGCGCAAACTGGGCTATAAAAATTTCGTTGAATTAGGTTATGCGCGGATGATGCGCACCGATTACAATGCGGACATGGTTAAAAAATTCCGCGATCAGGTCAAGGAATATCTCGTACCAGTAGCCTCAAAATTAAAGGAAAAGCAACGTCGGCGGCTCGGTATTGATTCCATCAAGCATTATGACGATAAATTCAGTTTTAAAACCGGCAATGCGAAACCCAAAGGGGACTCGGATTGGATTTTGGAAAACGGTAAGCGGATGTATCAAGAAATGTCCCCGGAAACGCATGAATTTTTCACTTTTATGACCGAAAACGGGTTGATGGACCTCGTAGCCAAAAAAGGCAAAGCCGGCGGCGGTTACTGTACATACATCAGTGAATATCAAGCGCCGTTTATTTTTTCCAATTTTAACGGCACAGCCGGTGACATTGATGTGCTCACACATGAAGTTGGGCATGCGTTTCAAGCCTATTCCAGCCGTCATTTAGAAGTGCCAGAGTATGCTTTTCCGACCTATGAGGCCGCTGAAATTCATTCCATGAGCATGGAATTTTTCGCTTGGCCGTGGATGGACTTGTTTTTCAAAGAAGATGCTGATAAATATCGTTTCGGCCACTTAAGCGAAGCGATTCTCTTTATTCCGTATGGCGTGGCAGTTGATGAATTTCAACATTTCGTTTACGAACATCCTGATGCCACTCCTGCCGAGAGGAAAGCCGCTTGGCGTGAAATCGAGAAAAAATATTTGCCGCACTTGGATTACTCCGAAAATGATTATTTGGAACGAGGCGGCTACTGGCACCAGCAAGGCCATATTTTCGGTGCACCGTTCTATTATATTGATTATACTTTAGCGCAAATTTGTGCTTTATCCTTCTGGAAAAAGATGCATGAAAATCGCGAGGCCGCTTGGAACGATTATTTGGCGCTTTGCCGCGAAGGGGGCAGCCGGTCCTTTACCGAGCTGATTCGCATTGCCCATTTAAGATCACCATTCGAAGAAGGCTGCGTGGAAGAAGTCATCGGTGATGCCGAAAGCTACCTGGATGCCGTAGACGATACGAGGCTTTAACAAGTTCGAGAGGGCCAAAAGTTTATAGCTACGACGAATCTGAAAGAAAAAAGGGACGCCCGTTCGGCTCCCTTTTGTTTTTTAAACAGGTTAGTAAAGTATAGCATTTTTTCACGTCAGCATTCGCTCAATAGGTTGGGCAAAGCGAAGAATCTTTACTGTGGCGGAACCATGCCGTACATATCGCCTATTTTTTCCGTCATGGTTAGATCGGCTGTTTCCAATGGATAGTATCCTTTTTTCACGAGCCATTGCCAAACCTCATAGGCATGATTACAACTCATCAAAAAGGCGTTCTGGCAGAAGGCTCGGATTTCGGGGTTGCTCATTTCCATCGCCGACCACGCATATTCCCGTCCTGCCCTTTTTAGGGTTAATAAATAGGCGGTTGCCATTTCCCGGTCATTAAATTCTTGCACATTTGTCCGGGGGGTGACGGGCACATAATTTGCGGTCGGTGAGGCTGTAAAAGACGGCAAGGTGGCGTTTAATTCAGGAATAGGGAGTTTTGTTTCTGCTCCTTGCGCCTTGCGGAGATACTCCACTTTAATGTCATAGTCACGAATATGATACGGTAAATGTTTTTCAACAAGGGCTTTTAATTCGGGATCTTGAATGTGTTGCAAAAAATATCCCATGTTTGTAATGGAATTCACGCAGCTCAGTGCCAGTTCATGTAAATCATGCATTTCATGGGCGGCAAGTTGCACATCCATCTCTCCATTTCGTAGATATTTTCGGAGAATAATTTGCCCGCTGCGTTTTCATTTATACAAATGGGTGCGTCAATAAAAATCATTGTAAGCGAACGGCTTACTTTGAAGTGGCTTCAGTATAAAGCTTTAGCCGGAAGACTGTCTTAAAGAAAATATATGTTTTTTCAAGACCGTAAAAAGGAAAAACTTAGCTCTACTTCATGACAGAGACAAGTTTTTTTCAACTTCATTAGCCACCTCTAAGATTTTGTATGGGTTTAAAACGAAAAGTACCCTTTGATAAGGCTGTGACACCCGTTTAATCGTGTTTGGCCGCTTTTCTTAATTGCCACAGCCGATAAATATTTATGACTACGGTTTTGGCAACGGCATAAACCGGAACCGCTAGAATCATTCCTAATACGC
>Ga0310837_101399_pt1 | contig 11008 bp, 10 predicted proteins | sample SM_ome_5_FD_201315 | JGI IMG/M metagenome (GOLD analysis project Ga0310837, IMG submission 201315) | Sorghum-adapted microbial communities enriched on stacked mutant (SM) sorghum from Joint BioEnergy Institute, Emeryville, California... ...
TTTAAAACCGACAGCCCGCTTCTTTGGGTCATCCAACGTATACAAGACGTTGACAACGAGACCATCTTCATAAAAGACGTAGGTCCATTTGATATTTTCCACTTGAAACTGTGACGTTTCTAATGGTTTGGCGGAAAGCTCAATACCGCGTTCCTCTTTCAAAATCCGGTTCACATATTCAATGGTCTCGGGGCTTTCATCAGCCGGTACAACCGTAAATCGATGTTTGTATTTGTTATAAAAGTACCGGGCTTCATTCGCGCGTAAACCCGCAAGCGCTTCGGCAACGGGTGACGACTCCAAACCAACCGTTGACACATTTTTAAAATCAACGATATAAGCCATCTTCATTCTCCCTTATTTTCTTATAACAGGAATCCACATTTCACCAAACACCTTGCCGTCTTTCTGTCCCATGACAACGGCTGTATTCGGCCCGCCGACATAAGCGACATCTTTAGCTTCCGGCAAGGCTTTCATAAAGGCGATTCCAGGAAGCTGATTATTCAAGTCATCAAAAGTTTCCGCTTCACCTTTAACGACGACATATTCCCCTTTAGGAAATTGAATCACACGGGCTTCCTCCGGTACCGAGGCCAAAGACTCCACCATGACACCCGCATAGTGCATCATCTTGTTATTCACGGCTTCGTTGACGGCGAAAAGGTAGTCATTTGCAGCAATGGCTTTTAAAGCATCGAGCCGGCCATCAGTGCGGACTGCCTGCCAAAAGTCGGCTTTTTCCTTATTGATGCCGGCAAAATCGGTGTAATGGCTCTTAAGCTCCGTCCCCAAACCTATTACGATAAAGCTGTCCTTTTCCTCCAAAGTAAAATTCGCCATACGGATAACCTTCCTTCTTTTTTAATTGGTCTTGATGGGTATATAATAACCTTAAACCATGTCAAAAAGTGACACCATTTAGGAGGACCGATGAAAAAAGTTGAACGGATCAATACCATCATGCGCTATATCAATAACCGTTCCCATTTTACCATTTCTGAAATCATGCGGGAATTTAACATTTCCCGCTCCACGGCGATTAGAGATATCAAGGAAATTGAAGCCATGGGCATGCCGCTTGTCACTGAAGTGGGCAGGGCCGGGGGTTATTTTGTCATGCATAACTCCGTCCTGCCCGATGTGCATTTTACCGATAATGAAGTCAAAGCGCTTTTTATTGCCTTTATGGCGACAAGGAATCAACAGCTTCCTTTTTTAAAAAGCCGCCAGTCTTTAGCCGAAAAACTGCTCGGGCTCATCTCGGAAACCCAGCAGGATGATCTACTTCTTTTAAATGAAATCTTTATTTTTGAAGGGACCAACCCCAATCATCCCGACTTGCTTGAGCTATCGGACCTCCCTCATCCTATTCTCGAAAAACTAATCCAAAACCTGCTTTTGGATCGCTATTTATTGATTACTGTCGAAGAAGAGGGAGCACTAAAGTCTTATCCTATATATCTTTTGCACCTCTATCGCGAAAAAGACCTCTGGCTGTTGGAAGGCTTTGACCTGGAGGAGGAAAAGAAGAAAATCTTTCCCGTCGACCAACTCTCCGATGTTCAACCTTACAAAACGAAAAAACGAATCAGTAAGAAAAAGATTTTAGAAAGATTAAGGACGCAAGGAAAAGCCATCAATCTGATCCTTGAACTCGGCCCAAAAGCGATTGCCCAGTTCAAAAAGTACCATCCACTAAAAGCTTCCATCTCCTATACAAATCCTTACCAAACGACCGCCATTTTAAAAGCGTTTATCGATGTCAACCATCCCGATGAAGTGACCGAAATCATAAATTGGTTACTTTTTCTTGGTGAGGAGATCAAGGTCAGAGAAATGCCGGAAGAAGTCATGAAAGCTTTACATGAGCGATTGAGCTGGCTGAAGGCTATCTTAAATCGGCCAAAAGTCAACGGATAAAACCGCCTCTTTTGGCCCACAACGAAACACAGGACGAATAATATTGGTAAGAGTAAGTTTCCAAGATGAAGTACCTCTTTTTAGAGTAGCAAAACTTATAGATCCTACATTCATGTAACTATTGCGTACAATATATGTCCAATCCATGTAAGGTGCATCATAGAAATAAGTATTACTACTTGGATAGTATGTCATATCTTGAGCTACGAAAAGACCATTCTTTTAGTTAGTCCCAGTTCTTAGATATTTATTTGTTTAATTTCGCAACATTTTTATAAGTTCTTACCGTCCTGTGTATTCAAATCAGATTTAATATTTGAAACATCCTTTACTGATCTTGAATAAATATAAATGATTATTCCGATAATAACAGAACCTAAGCAACTGTAAATAATGACCTGAGCGGGGCTAACAAGTGAAATAAGCATTCCTCCTAAAGCTATTCCGATCGGTCCGCTAATTTTGGACATATATTGAACGAGTGCCATACTTTTCCCATAGTGCTCTTCCGAGATAAGCTCCTGCATCTTTGTTATATAGATCGGTCCAACCGGCCCTAGTAATAATCCCGAAACAAATATAAAGAACAGGGATAAATAAGAATGATTGATAACGGCTAACCATAGAAATGAAAAATCACTCAGAATAACTAATAAAAGGCTGGTTCTGTATTCACGCATTTTTTGAAGAATTTTTTCTGAAAATAGGGTACCCACCATTAATCCTGCGACAAAACAAGAAGAAAATATGCCAAATTGTAAAGCATTACCTTTCAGGCTATTATTAACGAACAATGGTAAGGCGACATCGTTGGCCATAGCCATAAACATGTTAGATGAAAAAATAATTGGCAAGAAAATCTTGATCACGGGTTGTGAAAGGACGACCATGTAACCGGTTTTAATTTGTGATAACATTCCTTTTTGATATATCGACTTTCTTTCTTTACTTTTGTATTTAATGAATATAAATAAAATACTTCCTAGTAAGTACAATATTCCTACTAGCAAAAGTGATACGCTTGTTGAAGTTTTAGCGATGATTCCCCCTCCAATGACTGGCCCAATAAGAGAAAATGATTGTATAAATAAAGATCTATATTTATTTGCTTTTGCCAGTTCATCTTTAGATACAAGACTAGGTATTATAGTTGGAACAGCCGGTGAACGAAAAGAGTCAACAATACTTGAGAAAATCGTGAAGATTGGTAGTAAATAAAAGCTTCCGAAATAAAGGCTAAGTATCAGATAGATGAAAATTAATATGGATTTTACAATCAGGAGATTTCGTAGAATACTAAAAACATTAACACGATCAACCAAAATCCCGCCTAAAATTAAAAAAACAAATCGGGGAACTGTCCAACAGCCGAGAATAAAGGATAAATAACTCCCCCCGATATTGGCCCCAATCCACGTAATGGTGAGTAAGAACATTGTATCAGCTAAGGCAGTAAATATTAAGGTGCCGTAGTATGCTGTTAAGTTCTTATTCTTGAGAAAAAATTTAATAGACATTTATCTTCCACCAGTTTCTTTCTATATGACTTTTATTAGGATGTTAAACAAGAGGGGATTCATTTTCTAATTCCATCAGTTTAGGAACAAATTCTCTCATGAATTCTTTTTTACATTGGCGTGTTTGGAACTTCCCGGTTTCCACATAAGAATCAAAAGCACAACCTCTAGCACAAAGCGGAATGAATGGCTTCATCACCGTCTAAGGATATTTGTGCGCTTACCAGACCTAAATCTTTTAGCTTTTTAGTCTTTTCTCGATTAAGGTTTAAGCCATTTGTTAAGCACCAAATGTAACCGGCTTATTTATCCTTTCACAAACCTTTGGTATTTTTTCCATTACTTTATATGCAATTCTAATAGGAGCAAACGGTTCTCCCCAAACAAGATTGGATGTATTTTATGGTAAAATAGAGTTAACCCTTTAACAAACATGAGGAGAGATCTAAAATGAATAACAATAAAATTAAACAACTTTTAAAACAAGCTGAAATAGAAACTAAAAAAACAGGAATTCAACCAAGAAGATTTGAACGGACACCAGATGGGAAACTGATTCTTGATCCTAATAAAGAATTTGATAGAGATTGGTATGAGAACGACGATGCCTACGATCTCTAATAAAAATTCATCGAATGCTTTATCAATCTGCAAGTATGTCGTGCCTCAAGTTTTACACCCCTTTTTTATATTCTTGATCCATATCCCGTTACTTTTGTATAAGTCGACTAGGCGACAAGTGTTTTTTTATTAAGTTTTCTAGTGGTTTGGTATCATACACAGATTTTATCGATGCGTTCATGTACTCGTCACGGGAGATTTTACGCCAATCGATGTCATATCCAGAAAGAAGGGCAACTTCTCTTATAAATTCACGTTGTGTTCGACCATTTCCCTCCCGAAATACATGGAGAATGTTTATTTCAGCAAAATAGTAAGCCAATCTTTGAGATAATTCATCTTTATCCAAGCCTACAAGATCGTTTTCATTTTTTAACTCTTGAAATAATCTTTTCGCATTCTCCTCTATGTATAGAGGATTAGCAAAACGGACATTCCCTTTAATTATCGATACGTCCCTAAATTCACCAGCGAAAGGGTAAATATCACCAAAAATATATTTATGGATTTCTTTTAAATGATCAATATTAAATTGACCTTTTATCGGTTTGGTTCGCAATTCACCGATTTTAATAGATGTCATTATTTTCTCAATAGATTGCAAGTGTTTAGCATCATGAATATTGAATTTATTAATTAGGACATCTGTCCCCGGATAGCAATATCTAGACGGCAATTTCATCACCTATATCCTAGGGATTTTAATGTACGGCGAATCAGTTCATCATAAGAGATTTTTCCTCTTAGACAATCTGCAACGAGTTTTTTTTCTTCCTCTGTGAATTCAAATCCTTCCAATTCGCAGGAATGGATGCCTTCTTCAATGGCAATTTGAATGAGTTCCTCTTTAGACATAAAAATCACCCTTTTTATTTATTTTACCAAATTCTTGGTGTTTATTGCCATTTATCTAATTTTTCAATTTAATTGATTAGTTGGATTAAAAAACAGGAGCATGCCGCAGATGCCCCTGTTTGTAAATATATGCCGAAACTTTTCGGCTTAAGCTGTTTCCTCTTTCTTCTTTTTCCCAATACCAAAAGCATAATAACTGATAGAAATAAGCGCGAGGAAAACAACCCCTACAACGAGCGAAACACGCGTATCTTGATTAAACCACATCGCGATTAACACCAGAACCAGGAAGACGATGGTTAAATAATTGGATACCGGTGCAAAAGGCATTTTGAAAGGATGATGGTCCATTTGCTCACCCTTCATTTTTCTGAATCGAATTTGGCTGATGAGAATGACAAACCACGGAACCATCCCTGGAAGGACACTGGCACTGTATACATAAACAAATAAATTTTTCGGTGCAATGTAACTTAATATAATGCCCACTGCCAAACCAAGGAGAACACCAAATGTACTGAAATATGGCACACCATTAGGGGTGAGCTTCGTAAAAATTTTGGGGGCTTGTCCATTAACGCCCAAGGTGTAAAGCATTCGCCCCGCACTGTATATCCCGCTGTTACAGCCCGACAGCGCGGCAGTGATCACCACAAAGTTTATGATTCCGGCGGCTGCTGTAATGCCGATTTTCGCAAACGTCGCCACAAACGGACTGCCGATGGCATGGAGCTGATTCCAGGGATAAATGGCCACAATCACAAAGATCGCTCCGATATAAAAAATCAAAATCCGCCAAATAATGCTTTGCGTCGCTTTGGTTAACGTTCTTTTTGGATCTTGGGCTTCCCCGGCCGCAATCCCAATGAGCTCGACACCTTGATATGACCCAATAACAATTGACAGAGCAAAAAGGAACCCTGACCAACCGCCTGTAAAGAAGCCGCCATGTTTCCAAAGGTTAGAAAGCCCCGTAGGCGTTCCCCCATTGCCAATTCCGAAGATAATCAGGCCCAATCCGGCAATGATCATTACGATAATCGTGACAATTTTTATCAAAGAAAACCAATATTCAAACTCCCCAAAGGATTTAACCGAAATTAAGTTAGCGGTTCCAAGTATCATAAAGGCAATTAAACCCGGAACCCAAGCGGGAAGATGCGGAAACCAAAACTGCATGTACGCCCCAACCGCAATGATTTCCGACATTCCGACAATCACCCATTGGAACCAGTTGCTCCATGCCGTTAAATACCCAGCCAGCGGATGGATATACTTGTGGCCGAAAACCGCAAAGGAGCCGGTTATTGGCTCAAGATATAGCATTTCTCCCATGGCCCGCATAATAAAAAAAATGAAAATGCCTGTAAGCATATAAGCGAGCAAAACCGATGGGCCCGTCCATTGTATCGTGCTTGCTGAACCCATGAATAAACCAACGCCAATTGTGCCACCCAGCGCAATCATCTGAATATGACGAGCTTTTAAACCTCTTTTTAACTCTTTTCTCTCCACTCTGTTTCCCTTCTTTCTAAGATGCTTAATCTTTTATCCCGAAATAATATTCAATAATAATATTATTGCAAGAAAAATACAAATGCATTTTTTGGGAAACATTCACTTATTTATCTTATTTTGTTTTATTTTTGCAATTTCCTATCATCTTCCTTAACCGTAAAAAATAAAGGCAAAATTTTATAAAAAAACCCACTTACTTATGGTGCGGTTCACATAGAAAGATTAAAATGAGGTAACGAAAAAGGTCAGCCTAGTCAAGCGAATCAGACTGACCTTTTTGCTTTTCATCAGATGGGTAAAAGAGTGCCGAAATGAGAATTTAATAAATTAAATTAAAACAAACACTAACCAATGGAAATCATTCGTTCAATAGCACGCTTTGCCTTTTCAGCCGTATGAGTGGGCACCGTGATCACATGCTTGTTTTCTTTCAAAGCAGCCAATACTTTTTCAAGTGTGATCATTTTCATAAAAGGACAAACGGCGTCCGGGCTGGCGGCGAGGAATCGCTTTTCGGGATTTTGTTTTTGTAACTGATGGATAATCCCTACTTCTGTTGCGATGATGAATTCATCTGTCATTGAATCCTTAGAATGCGTGACCATTTTGCCTGTGGATAGAATATGCGTTTTTTCCTTTGGCAGGACACCCTCAGACATTAAATACATGCTGGAAGTCGAGCAGCCGCATTCCGGATGGACTAGCAATTCAGCATCCGGATGCTTACTCAGCACACTTTCTACCTGGTAAGGCCGTATCCCTGCGTGAACGTGACATTCGCCCATCCAGATGTGCATGTTTTTGCGGCCGGTTACCCGCTCCACGAATGATCCGAGGTACATATCCGGCAAGAACAGGATTTCTTGATCTTCGGGAATCGAACGGACGATGTCTACAGCATTCGAAGACGTGCAGCAATAATCGCTTAATGCCTTGACTTCCGCGGAGGTATTGACATAGGCAACCACAACAGCGCCGGGATGCTCGGCTTTCCACTCACGAAGTTGGTCTGCCGTGATCGAATCAGCTAAAGAGCAGCCTGCTTCAAGATCGGGAAGCAGCACGGTTTTCTCCGGGTTCAAGATGGCAGCCGTTTCGGCCATGAAGTGAACACCACAGAATACGATGACATCTGCCGTGGTATTCACCGCAGCACGTGCGAGTGCAAGGGAATCACCCAGCACATCTGCGATATCTTGAATTTCTGGAATTTGATAATTGTGGGCAAGTAAAATCGCATTGCGTTTTTCTTTCCATTCTTGAATTTCTTCAACGATGCGGCTTTTTGTTATGGTATTTGTCATGTTAACATTCCTCTCTATGATTGATAACGCACCAATGGTTTTTTTCAGAAACCTATTTATCTCTCATTCGCTCATTGAGACTTTGACACTGATATCAAGCGCTTTGTATGAATGGGTCAAAAAACCAAGAGAAATATAATGAACACCGCAATCGCGATAGCTCCCCAAATTATTTAAGTCAATCCCGCCTGATGCTTCCGTAATAATATGGTCAGGGACCAGCTTGATCAATGCTTTGATTTCATCGGGAGTGCGATTGTCAAACATAATCACATCTACTCCTGCTTCGACCGCTTCGATGACTTGATCTTTTGTCTCTGTTTCAACTTCGATTTTGACCATATGACCCAGTTTCTCACGGACAAGGTCCACCGCACGTGTGATCGAACCCGCAAAAGAGATATGATTATCTTTAATCATCACCCCATCATAAAGGCCATAACGATGATTATAGCCGCCGCCGCAGCGGACCGCATATTTTTCAAGCATGCGCAAACCGGGTGTCGTTTTTCTCGTATCGCAAATTCGAGTAAAAGAGCTATCCAGCGTCTCGACAGCCTTTCGCGTTAAGGTGGCAATGCCGCTCATGCGCTGAATGAGATTCAGGATCACTCTTTCTCCTTTTAATAAAGTCGAAATTTCTCCTGAGGCCACTGCCAACCGTTGACCTCTTTCAATGGGATCGCCGTCTTTCACAAACAATTGAATATTAATTTGCGGATTTAAAAGCTGAAAGCCTGTTTTAATAATGTCCTCGCCACAAAAAATTCCCGTTTCTTTTGCTAAAAAAACGACTTCTCCTTTTGTATTGTCTGAAAAAATCAAATCGGTTGTGATATCTTGTTCCCCAATGTCTTCGATAAAAAATTGCTCAATTAACGAGCGCAGCTTCAATTTGTTCATATTTGATAGCCACTTCTCCTTTGCGCTTTTGAATGATTATTTTCTTATACCAATTTTGATCATCTTCAAATGGAAAATCACTTCGAAAATGGCCGCCACGGCTTTCCGTCCGGCATAAGGCGGCTTCAGTAATCAAAGAAGCTGTGATGTACATAAAAATTCGGGTAATATCCTGAACGGAATAAGCATCAAGGTGAGTAACATCATATAAGTGAAACTGATCAAGCCAATGCTTTTGTTCTTCCAAAAGTTCTTTAGACCGAACAATGCCAACTCTTTTCATCATCATCTCCTTTAAGACTCGAACATCTGGAAGTGAACCTCTTTTTGTTGAAATAGAAGGACAAGGTTCAGGTAAATCTAGAATGGAATGTTTTTTAAAATTTGCATTAATCCATTGCGAGAGCTTCTTCCCTTGATATAACCCTTCCAATAACGAATTACTGGCCAGTCGATTGGCGCCATGAAGGCCTGTACATGCCACCTCTCCGATCGCAAATAATCCATGGATCGAAGTTCGGCCCATTAAATCCGTTTTGATGCCGCCCATTAAAAAGTGACTGCCAGGAACGACTGGGATTTTCCCTTCTGACAGATCGATGCCGTTTTTCTCGCAATTCGCTGTAATGGAAGGAAATCGCTTTCCAAAATTTTTTATGCTTCTAATATCCAGATACACTTCATGACCGTTTTCTATATAGTTATAAATCGTCTGAGAAACAACATGCCGCGGCGCAAGATCCTTTAATGGGTGAATACCCTCCATAATCGGCACGCCATCTCCAGTGACCAAAATCGCTCCTTCACCCCTGACAGCTTCTGATATGAGCCCTTTCGCTTCTCCGTCTTTAAATAAAAGCGTTGGGTGAAATTGGATAAATTCCATATCCGCTATTTCCGCACCGGCTAAATAGGCCATGGCGATTCCATCCCCCGTTACAGTTGGGGCATTGGACGTTATGGGATATAATTGACCACAGCCACCGGTGGCAAGAATCACATAATCTCCGTAAAAATAACGGGTAATGCCTCTTTGATCTTTCGCTTTTACACCCACACAACGTTGCTGTTTATGGTCAATCATTAATTCATAAGCAAACATGTTCTCTTCCACTTCAATATTGTCTGTCAGTTTACTAATCAAATGCTCTATGATATGTTTACCTGTCGCATCACCACCGCTGTGGACAATCCTGTTTACACTATGCGCCCCTTCTTGCCCAAGCAACAAATGCCCATGTTGATCCTTGTCAAAGATTTCATAGAAGTCGCTAATCAGTGCTGGAGCTTCGTTCAATATTTCACGCACAGACTCCTCGTTATTGTGAAACCTTCCCGCCTGAAGGGTATCTGCTAAATGCTTTTTGGTGTCATCGTGATCCCCAATGGCAGCAGCAATCCCGCCTTGTGCTAAATAAGAATTCGCATTTTTTATATGTGATTTTGTGAGAATCTTCACATTCTTATCATGGCTTAACATAGTGGCCAGCTGTAAAGCCGCAACACCACTACCAATAATTATGACATCACCCATTTCCATGATGAAAGCCTCCAAAGAATACAGGTGTCTTGACACCTATATTTACAAATTTTTAAAATAAAAACAAGTTTTTTCGTATTAAAATTTGATTAAGATCAAAAACCATTGATTTAAAGGCATTTTAATAGATTTGTTAAATCTCCATAAGGAATTAAATGGAAAGGGTAATATTACAGTGGCTTTTTGACCTTTTACAGTTCGCCGCAATTAATGGGGATTGATAACTTAATTATTATGCAGATAATTGGCAGGCATCAGGATGGTTAAAGCAAACAGTACCTGCCATTTTTTTATTATGCACTTGACAATCTAATAATTGATATATTTTTTAGGTTCTACGTCAAATGTTGGGGTAGGAGCTAAACCTCCTACTCCTTAAACAACCGGAACATTGTTTAATTTAAACTGATGGTGTAATAAAACACGTAACCGTAAACGGTCATAACGTTTAAATCCAAAGGCATTACGTTTTATCACCTTTGTTTGATTGTTGGGTCCTTCTAGGAATCCGTTGTTATAGCCAAAGGCAAAGCTGTTTAAAATTTCGACTTCCCAGTTTTTAAAGGTTTTTATTACCTGAATAAACTCGCTTATCCCTGATTTTAAGGCAAGATCATAAAATGTATGCAAACCTTTCTTGATTTCCACTAACTTATCTGCGCCTGCCTTTTTCGCCTGCTCAAACCATAATCGATAGGACTCTTTCAGTTGATAAGCTATTTCTAATTCTTCGGATTGCTTAAGAAATCTTTCTAAATACCAGCGTTGTGAATCACTCAAGTGATCATGAGGCAGATAAAAAATATGCCTCATGTGCTTACATTTTT
>Ga0310837_101406_pt1 | contig 10977 bp, 7 predicted proteins | sample SM_ome_5_FD_201315 | JGI IMG/M metagenome (GOLD analysis project Ga0310837, IMG submission 201315) | Sorghum-adapted microbial communities enriched on stacked mutant (SM) sorghum from Joint BioEnergy Institute, Emeryville, California... ...
GGGGGGATGCCCTGAATGGCTTTCTTGCGCAAGCACAACCTCAAGTTGTACACCAGCCTGCTGTTTGGCTTCATCGCCTCTGTCTCCATCACGCTGCTCGTCGCCTCCACGATCCTGCATGTGAACTTCGAGGATATCGCCCTCAAGCAGGTGTATCGCTCCGACCTGAACAGCCTCATGCTGAAGAGCCGGGAAGTGTCCAACATGACCGAGATCGCCAAATCCCTCACCTATCAGATCTACTCCGACTCCTCTCTTCTGCCCTTCTGCCGCTGCAGGTGTACAGCGATCCGAGCATCTACGAGATCATGCTGGCGATGCGGCAATTGAACAACTACCGCATGTCCCTGCCGTTCATCGAATCGATCTATATCTACAACGCCAAGACCGGCGTGTTCTACATCAGCTCCAGCAGCGTGCAGAACGGCCAGCAGACCCGAGAGGAGCTGGACGATCAGCAGATCATCCAACTGCTGGACGATTACGAGGCCTATCCGCCATATACGCCGATTCCCCGCTCGTACAGCGTGGGCACCACCAAGCCCAAGGAGGTCAATGTCTACACCTATCTGAGCTACAATACCTTGAACAGGCTGCTCGACTATGCCGTTGTCGTCAACATCATGGATTCCTGGATCAACCGGGATACGACCGACACGAGCCATGGCCCGGACGAGCAGACGTTCATCATCAACAAGCACGGCCGGCTGTATTCCAATCATTCTGAAGTGGCGATGTTGACGGACATCTCCGATCGCGAATACATCCGGAAGATCCTCGCCGACTCCGAATCGGGATACTTCGAGCACAATATCGGCGGCAGCAAGATGCTGATCACCTATACGGGCCCGGACGCCCTCGAATGGCGATATGTGCGGATCACGCCCTACGATCAGATCACCTCGGAGATCCGGGCGATGCGAATGAACACGGTCTATTTCAGCTCGGCGATCTTGCTGCTCGGTTTCCTGATCTCGGTCATCCTCTCCATGCGCCTCTACAAACCGATTCATACCGTGCTGCACCGGGTGCATGCGCTGGAGAATGAACGCCGCAACAACATGCAGATCATCCGCGAGAGCCTCCTCCGCGACTACCTGCTGGGGCGGGTGGAATATTCGCCCGGCATGCTCCAGGACCAGCTGCGCAGCGTCGGCTCCAAGGTCCGCGTCGATGGCTGCTTCATGCTGGTGCTGCTGAAGATCGATCATTACAAGGCCGCGCTGGACCAGTACGGCGATGATCTGAAGCTGATCCAGTATGCGATGAGCAATATCTGCCTCGAGATCGCGGCTGACACGTACCGGGCGGAGGCCGTCAACATGGGCGAAGGCAGCATCGTCCTGCTGCTCGATGCGGATGAGGAGATCGCGGATGCGGGCGCCCTGCCGGATCTGCTGAAGCGGATGCAGGCTGCCCTGACCGAGCATCTGCGGGTGTCCGTCTCCTGCACCTTCAGCCCTGCCGTCAGGTCCATCGAGCGGATCAGCGAGATGTACAGACAGGTGGTCGAGGCTTCGATGCACCGCCTGTTCCGCGGCCACGGCTGCATCATCTCCTCGGAGGAGATCGAGCAGCTCAAGTCCAAGGAATACGAGTTCCCGACGCACAAGGAGAAGCAGCTGATCGACCTGCTGATGATGGGCAGGGCGGCCGAGGCCAGATCGGTCTACTGCGAGATCGTGGAGGAAACGGCGGACTATTCGTACTCCGTCATCCAGTTGGCCATCTCCCATCTGACGATGACGATCAGCAACGTGGTGAATACGATCAAGAAAAACAACGGGCTCGACATCACCAAGGATCAGGACATCACCTTCCTGTCCCTGCTGAACGTGGAGACGATCGACGAGATCAATGCCCACTTCTTCGAACTGTTCGAGGAGGTGACGCTGCGCCTTCATCAGAAGCGCAACTCCAAGCACGAGGAGCTGATCCGGCGCATCCATGACATCATCGAGCGAGATTATGGCGACTGTCAGCTCAGCCTGAATCACATCGCCCAGGAGCTCGACATGTCGCCGGTCTATATCAGCAGGCTATACAAGCAACTGACGATGAAATCGCTCACCGATGTGATCGCCGAAGTTCGCATGAGCAAAGCGAAAGAGCTCCTGCTCCATTCCGATCTGCCGATCGCGGACATCGCCGAGCGAACCGGGTTCACGAACAGCTCCTACTTCTATCGCACGTTCAAGCGCTGCAACGGCGTGACGCCGAACGAATACCGGCGGGCCCAATTCGAGAGAGGCGGTGTTGGCGGGTAACTGAAAGTGTGATCTTCTGACTTTTTTATAGCTGTGTTTACCTTCGTTATTGTTCATGGCGGGATCAAGGAACGGAGGATCACGCCGGGACCAGCCTTATGCCGCAACGGAACGTTGATCCGCTATTGATGGCCAAACGGCCATTTTCCCAAGGCTAAACAATCTGTCTGATTATACTCCCTGTTTCTGCTAGAGATGTATAACTTTGATATTTTCGGTCAATTCTAATCCTATCAACTTATTCCAGAACAAGGAAATGAGAGGATGGGAGATTAGAATGCTGTTGTCGAAACAGGGAGTGCTGCTGTTCACATGGCTGTTCACGCTGTTGGCGCCTGTACAGCCAACATCGGCCGGGGCCATGCATGGCATACCTGGCCAGCATGTCACGCCAAGCTATGAAACTCACGCTGCCGCTCAACCGGCAGCTGCGAGCCCATATACCGGCACGTTGAATCGCTATCAATCTATGAACGCTTATCCTTACGCATCGTCATTCTATGAGTATGGGGTAACCGGGACATCGCCGTCGGCTCCATACGGAGCGTCACAGCCGAATCCTTCGGCAACTGCCGCAAATCCTTATGGCGGCTTCAATCTGAGCACCGTCCGGGCGCTGATCCCCGGCTATCTCGTCGATCGATACCTGGAGCGAGCCTATCCGGGCACAGCTGGTTCAGAGCGGTCCGGCTCGGCGCGCTTCGTCCAGACCGCCGGAGGGCTCGTCAGCAAGATCTCCAGCGAGCGCGGCGAGGTGGGCCTGAGCGCCCCGAAGTCGCAGACTCGCTATGTGGTCAGGAAGGGAGATACCCTTTACCGCATCGCCAGGATGTTCGACACCTCGATCGACCTGCTCATCGCGGAGAACCGGATCAGCGATCCGACGAAGCTGCAGGTCGGTCAGCGCCTGTCCATCCCGCTGGTCGGCGCGGATATGCCGACCTGGCTCGCTTCAAGCAGCGAGATCAGCGACGTGTTCTATGCGACGCTGACCGCCTACACCGCCGGCTATGAATCGACGGGCAAGACGCCGTCGCATCCGGCCTATGGCATCACGGCCAGCGGCGCCAGGGTGAAGGAGAACTTCACCATCGCGGTGGACCCGGAGGTCATCCCGCTCGGCTCGCTCGTGTATATCGAGGGGCTCGGCATCCGCAAGGCGGAGGACACCGGCTCGGCGATCAAGGGCAAGAAGATCGACGTGTACATTCCGGATCTCGAGGAAGCGCTGGAGTTCGGGGTGAAGAAGAATGTCAAGGTGTACGTGCTGAAAAAAGGCAGCGACAAGCAGGACGTCAGCATCGCGTCGGCAAACGGTTCGTGATGCGGACAGATGAATCGGTGGCCAGGCAACCTCGCTGAGGCGATCCTGGGCCCATAACGTAACAGGGTGAGGTCCATCGCCGGATCGCGGCGAGACCCCACCCTGTTCTTCCATGTATATCCCGTTGCTTGACTCAGTACTCCAGACCCCATTGCTGGCGCAACGCATCCAGGGTCCGCATGATCCGGAGCGTCTCATCCAGCGGCATGATGCTGCTTTCCAGCTTGCCCTCGAGCAGGCAATGCGTCGCTTCGGCCGCTTCGTAGTTATAGCCGTGGGTCTTCCGATCATCGTTGATCGTGATCCGCACGCCGTCCGCCCGGTGCAGATGGGCGACCCGGCTCCACAGGAAGTTCGGCACGTGAATATAGCCTTCCGTTCCATAGATGTATGCGTCATTGACCATCTGCAGGCGCACGCCGCCGTTCAGAGAAGCGGTGCGATTGCCGCTGTACTCGAACAGGGCGGAGAAGCGCTCATCGACTCCGGTCTCGCCGATGTAGGCCGTGCTCATGATCCTGTCCGGCTGCTGACCGTAGACCATCGAGGCGAAGGATACCGGATAGATGCCGGCATCGAGCAGCGAACCGCCGCCCAGCTTCTTGTTCAGCAGTCTGTGCTCGGGACGGAAGCCGATGTCGAAGGAGAAGTTCGCGGTCACGCTCTTCACTTCGCCGATCGCGCCTTCCGCGATCCACTTCCTCGTCTGGACGATCGTCGGCAGATACCTCGTCCACATCGCTTCCATGAGGAACAGCTTCTTCTCCCGCGCCGTGCGGATCAGCTCCTCCGCTTCGGCCGCATCCATCGTGAACGGCTTCTCGCACAGCACCGCCTTGCCCGCGTTCAGGCACAGCAGCGCGCCATCCTTGTGCATCGGGTGCAGGGTGCCGATATATACGATGTCGATGTCATCCCTGTTGACGAGCTCCTCGTAACTGCCGTATGCGTGCGGAATCCCGTGCTGGTCAGCGAAGCTGCGCGCCCTCTCCGCCGACTGTGCGGCGACGGCGACCAACTCCGCGTTCGGCACGCTCTTCAGGTCGCTCGCGAACTTGCCCGAGATAACTCCCGCGCCGATGATTCCCCATCTGATCGTGCGATTGCTCATTGTCCTCAACTCCTTCTTTCCATTTGATAGGTTTGCATGGATCACACCTGCCCGGAAAGTCCGAGCCGTCAGTCCTCCAGATAGGAGCAGGTGTAGTCGGTCACTTCCTGGACGTTCAGCTGGAAGGACGAGTTCGCCGGAACCTCAAATGCTCCCTCACCCTCGATCCGTTTCCAGTCATCGCCCGGCAGGCGGTAATCCATCTTGCCGGAGACGATCTGCATCACTTCCCTGAGGCCGGTGGAGAACTCATATTCCCCCGGCAGCATGATGCCGAGTGTCTTCTTCGTGCCATCCTGAAGCCAGATGGTGCGGCTCGTCACCTTGCCGTCAAAGTAAATATTCGCCTTCTGCTCCACCGTTACCTGCTCGAACTTGCTCATCTCCACACCTGTCCTCTCATCAGTATGTATACGTATTGATTGTAACACATGCGGGACGGCGTGAACATTTGGCGGATAGTCAAATAATTACATGATTTTTCCACTAATTTTTAGGGAAGATTGGTTCGATTATCCAGTGTATAGTTTCTAAGTGAGCGCTTACATCGCGCCGTGACATTTGATGATGGAAAGGGGTTAGTTTATGAAGAGACGCAACAAGAGAGCCATCAGTCTGATTCTTGCTGCCATGTTGGCGCTGGGTCTCGTTCCTGGCGCGAGCGCCATGGCCGCGGAAACGCCAAAGTCGGCCATGCAGCTGTATGTGGAAGCGATGAACCCCGGGTGGAATCTGGGCAATACCTTCGACTCGGTTGGCATGGGCGGAACGGATGATCCGGCATCGGAGGACGAAACGGCCTGGGGCAATCCTCAGGTCACCCGCGAACTGATCGCACAGATCGCGGACCAGGGGTTCAGGAGCATCCGCATCCCGGTCACCTGGGATCTGAAGACCGGTCCGGCGCCGGATTACAAGATCGACCCGGCATTCCTGGATCGGATCGAGGAAGTGGTGAATTGGTCGCTGGAAGAAGGTCTGTATGTCATGATCAACGCCCATCATGATTCGTGGAGATGGGTCAATGGCATGGGCGACCGCTACGATGAGGTGTTGGCGCGCTTCACCGCCATATGGAGGCAGGTGGCGGAACACTTCAGGCATCACGACCGCAAGCTGATGTTCGAGAGCATCAATGAACCCTCGTTCTACGGGGAAGTCTCCGGCAGATCGGAGCAGGAGCTGCTGAATGATCTGAACCGGTCATTTCACTCGATCGTTCGTCAGTCGGGCGGCCTGAACGCCACCCGTCCGCTGGTGCTGCCGACGCTGTACACAAGCGCGGATGAACAGGCGTACCTCGATGATCTGAAGGCTGTCCTCGCTGAACTGAACGATCCGAATCTCATCGTGACCGCGCATTATTACGGATTCTGGCCATTCAGCGTCAATATCGCCGGCTTCTACACGTTTAATGAGGAGACCCGGCAGCATATCGTTCGGACCTTCGATCGGCTGTACGACACCTTCGTCAGCGAAGGCATACCGGTCATCATCGGCGAATTCGGCCTGCTCGGCTTCGACCGGCATACGGGTACGATCGAGCAGGGCGAGAAGCTGAAATTCTTCGAATACATGCTGACTTATGCGAAACAGCTGGGCATCACCCACATGCTGTGGGATAACGGGCAGCATTTCAACCGCCGCACATTCGAATGGAATGACCCGCAGCTGTATGAGATGATGCGGGAAAGCTGGCGGGGCCGTTCCGCCACGGCGGAAACCGACCTGATCTTCATCCGGCAAGGCGAGCCGGTGCAGGATGCGGCGATCAGGCTCGATCTGAACGGCAGGCGGCTCATCCTGATGGCGATCGGTACCAGGCCGCTGCAACGCTTATCGGATTATCGCTATGATCCGGACAGCGGAATCCTCACGCTGAGCGCGCGCCTGCTTGAAACGCTGACCTCCGCGGATTCGACGGGGGAGCAGGCCAGGCTGACGGCTTATTTCAACCTGGGAGCTCCCTGGACCTTCCGCATCCTCTCTTACGACACGCCCGTGTTCGGAGCAACCAGCGGCGAAACGGATCACTTCCGTATCCCGGTGCAGTTTAACGGCGATCTGCTCGCGACGATGGAGGCTTACCATGAGGACGGCAGCTTCGCGGGCCCGCACAGCTGGACACCATACAAGGAATTCTCCTATACCTTCGAGCCGGCATATGAGGCGGGCGAGATCGTGCTGACGCCGAATTTCTTCGATGAGACGAAGGATGGCGTCGTGTTGCTGAAGTTCCATTTCTGGAGCGGTCAGGTGATCGAGTATACGATCACGAAGAACGGAACGTCTGTAAGCGGCTCGCCGGTGAACTGATGCAAGCAGGAAGAGGAGGGGCCTGATGGCCTCTCCTCCCTTCTGCTGTACGGTCGCCAATGCGGGATACCAGGCGGCGACCCTCTTCATGTTCCCATATGACGGACATCTAGTTGGCTGCTTTCACCGTATCGATATCCCGCGTGCCGATCGTGGCGAACCATTCGCGGATCTGCTCCACATCATCCGTGAAGGCGAGCGAGAGCATGAGCAGGATGCGGGCATGCTGAGCATTCAGGCTGTCGCCAGCGATGATGTTCGTTCCCTCGGAATAGACGGAGCCAGAACCGGTGCGCGTCGTCGATACGAAGACCACCCCGTGCTTCTGGATCGCCTCCGTGCGAGCCGCGCTCAACTGGCTGGAGATACCGCCCGCGCCTGTGCCTGCGGTGACGATTCCCTTGGCGCCGTCTTCCACCAGTCCGCGGATCGCTCCCCCGGTCGCATCCTGATAGTTGTACACGATGCCGACGAGCGGCAGGTCGGACTTGTCGATCTTGCTCAGATCGAACGGCGTTGCCCATTCTTCGGTCCCGGCCAGCAGCGACCGCGCCGTCGCCCGATACAGACGGATCGCCTTGTCATCGATATAGCCCAGCGCTCCGACGATCGGCGCTTCGAACGTATCCAGACGATGCGAATTGGTCTTGGTGACTTCGCGGGCGGCGTAGATCATATCATTCAACGTGACGACCGTGCCGTAAGAGGTCGTCTCGCCGCTCGCCGCCAGCTGGATCGCCCGATACAGATTGGCGGGCGCATCGGTGCCGATGACGTCCCAGGGGCGCATCGCTCCCGTGACGACGACCGGCTTCTCGCTGCGGACCGTCAGATCCAGGAAGTAGGCGATCTCCTCCATCGTATCGGTTCCGGTCGTCACCACGGCGGCGTCGTACCGCTCCAATGCCCTGTCAACCGTCAGGGACAGATCGAACAGATCCCCCATCGTGTATGAGCCCGAACCCTTGTTGCCGAACTGCACCGTGTTGACATCCGCGATTTTGTCCAGACCTGGCAGCGACCGCACCATCTCCTCGATCGTATATGTACCGGCCCTGTAACTCTGGAAGTTCGTCGGATCTCCGTTGGTGGCCTGGCCTGAGATGGTCCCTCCGGTTCCGATGACGATGACGTTCGGCAGGTCCGAGATGATCTGCCTGGCCGTGATCCGCGGAATATTGACGAGGTTCTCCTCCGCGGCCAATACCTGCGCCGGGCGTGAAGCCTGGACGAACCCGCTGATCGATGCGATCAGGAGCATCACCAGCAGGATGATCCACGCTTTGCGCGCAAACCGACTTTCCACATGACTCTCCATCGTTTCCTCTCCTCCCATGTGTTATATTATTTTACATAATATAGCTGGCAAAGCAAATGATAGCGATAAATATTCCGTATTTCAACCTCCTTGCGTAAATTTATATCACATATATATGATCACTGATCGATTATATGTCAATTTATATTACTTTTATCTAACGCAATATAGCTCATCTGGCGGGATTAGCGGTCAAACCCGGATCACCTGGCAGGCATCCTCATGCATGACGGAATGCGCGCGCGGACAGACTGTTAATGATCACTCCGCTGGAAAGAGTCACCAGCGTGATGAGGAAAAGGATCAGCAGCGGCGTGAGCCCCGAATGGCTAATGACTGCCTGCCCTTGTATAAACAGGGATTGGGCTGGATCATCCCGGCGTTGGTCGGCGGCGTGCTCGGACTTATCCTGACATGGTTCGGCATCGGACGACGGGCGCAGGATGGATCCGCTTGCAGGCCATGAAAAAGGGCGGACCCCTCCGGCGGTGTCGACGGTGATGCCGACTCATGCTGACATGGTTCGGCGCCAGACGACAACGCAGGATGGATCCGCCCTCTGTGAGATTATTATGACAGGTCACTCCGTCAGGACTCGAAACGGAACCAGGCAAAGTCGAAGCTCGACCCGGGCAGGAAGATGAACGTCACCTTCTGCACACCTGCCACCCGCTCCAGTTCAAATGTCCTCTCTTCATAGCCTTCCGAATGCGTGAATTCCACGAGCTGATTGCTCGCTTCGCCTTCACCCGTGAAGCGAATATGAACCGTGTTCTTGTCGATCGGCGAGCGCCCGCAGATGACGAGTCTCTTCGCCCCCTGCTCGCCGAAATCCATGTCGTCGAACTCCAGCGAGACGTTGTTGCCGATGCCTTCCACGCGTCCATCACGGATCTCGAACGCGTCTCCGTAGATGCGGTCGCAGTCAGCGGCGGCATTCCGCGCGAAGGCCCGGTTCAGCCGCGCGAAGGAGAAGCCCTTGATATGAATCTTCGCCTTCGTGACGAAGCAGATCGAGGTCAGACCGCGGAGGCGCCGCGGCAGCTTGTAGGTCTCCTCCTGATAGACGTTCCAGATCGGTTGCTTCTGATACGTCACCGTCGTCAGGCGCTCGCTGCCTTCCTCGCCCGGCATGCCTTCCCAGATCTCGATCTCGTACGGCTCGTCGGACAGCGCGAAGATCGGGATCGTGATCGTATCAGAGCCGTAGGGGCCGAAGTCAAGGTTGCGGAAGCCGACCTGCGACTTACCGTCGCGAGCCGTCGCCACGCCCCGCTCATTGCCGTTGCCGACGTCGCCGACGCTGACATCATAGAGCCCGCCGGCGATGAAGCCGTATGGGTCCTTGCAGGCGATGCCCAGCCCTTCCGCCGCAAACTCCAGCTGCGAGATCAGCTTCGTCCGGTCCGTGCCGTTCTTGCTCGTGCAGCGGATGCGGAACGAACCGTCGCCCAGCGCCGTCACCTTCGCCTCCAGGCCATTTGCTTCCACCCTGGCGATGTTGGAAACGATGCCCGCGTCGTTGACCGCGCTCCATTCCACCTCGCGGTACGACGCATGCTCCGGATAGAGGCGGGCGCGCACGGTGATCTCCCGCAGGTCGGGACCGAGCTTCCGGCCGGACTCGCTGATGATCTCGATCTTGCGCACCGGCACCTCGTCGGCCGAGCCCATGACGATCGGCAGGTCTTCGTTCCGCTGAATGGCCGTGATGCCGGTCAGGTCCGCGTCTTCCGCCGGGAGAGCCTCCAGCTCGATCATGGCAGGCTCCAGGGATGGGGAAGTCACCTGGACGCGGATCGGTCCGCTCTCCAGCGTCGCCCCGATGATCGCCATCAGCTTGCCGTTGAACAGCCGTCGGCTCATCCCCTTGTACTGGTCATAATCGGTGCTGTCGCCGTTGTCCAGACCGAGCAGCCGTCCCGCCCCGCTCACCTCGACGCGCACCCGGTTGTTCGCGTTGGCCACGTGCCGTCCTTCCTCATCGTCCATGCTGATCTCGAGGAAGATGAGGTCGCGGCCGTCGGCCTTCAGCTGCCGCTTGTCCGGGGTGAGCCGGATCCGCTTCGCATCCCCGAAGGATCGCTGCACATCGGTGGCGATCACGCGGCCGTCCTCGTCCATCGCGACCGCTTCCAGCTCCCCGGGCTCATAAGGCACCTTCCACCAGCCGACGAGCTTCGTACCCTGCTTGTGCTCCGGCTCGAACACGCCCAGCGATCTGCCGTTCAGCTTCAGCTCGACCTTCGGCGCATTGGTGGCGACGCGCACGTCGATGATCTGGCCTTCGTTCCAATCCCAATACGGGAAGATATGCACCATCGGATGCTTCCTGTAATCGGTCCAGCCGGCCTGATAGATGTAGTACGAATCCTTCGGGAACGTCGCCGTGTCGATCTGGCCGAAGTACGAGTTCTTCGTATGATAAGGCGTCGGCTCGCCGATATAGTCGAAGCCCGTCCAGACGAACTGGCCGAGGGAGAACGGCGTGTCCCGCTCCGCGATGATGCACGCTTCCGTCGACTTCGCCCCCCAGCTCGTCGTGCTGTTGCCGAGCGCCGAGCATTGCTCGTCATCATCGGCGAGGATCGGCTGCTCGAACGGGAAGTGATAGGCTCTGCACGACCGATCCGGTCTCGCT
>Ga0310837_101416_pt1 | contig 10902 bp, 12 predicted proteins | sample SM_ome_5_FD_201315 | JGI IMG/M metagenome (GOLD analysis project Ga0310837, IMG submission 201315) | Sorghum-adapted microbial communities enriched on stacked mutant (SM) sorghum from Joint BioEnergy Institute, Emeryville, California... ...
TCCCGGCAAAGATGATGTCCTCCATTTTTCCGCCCCGCAGCGATTTGACCGACTGCTCCCCCAATACCCAGCGGATGGCATCGGTAATATTGCTTTTTCCGCTGCCGTTCGGACCGACAACCGCCGTAATCCCCTTGTCGAATTCGATGGCGACCCGGTCCGCGAATGACTTGAATCCTGCGATTTCCAATCTCTTGAGAAACATTTCGTTCCTCCCGCCTCAAATCTGTTTTTCCGCCTTGATCGCATCGATGGCGATCCTGGCGGCGTGCTGTTCCGCTTCCTTCTTGGATTTCCCCTTTCCGACGCCCAAACTTTTCCCGTTGAGCAAAACTTGGGCGACGAATTCCCGATTGTGGGCGGGTCCGTTTTCTTCCAATATTTCGTAATCGATGGTCCCGATTCCTTCCCGCTGAACGATTTCCTGGAGCAGGCTTTTATAATCCATCATATGAGAAAAAGCACCTTGCTTGACTTTTGGAAAAACGGTCCGCTCCAAAAACCTTTGGACCGCTTCCAAACCTTGGTCCAAAAACAGGGCGCCGATGAAGGCCTCGAAGGCGTCCGCCAACAGGGCCGGCCTTTCCCTGCCACCCGTCAGTTCCTCCCCTTTGCCCAAAAGAATATATTCGCCGAAGTTCAATTCCTGGGCGAAGGAAACGAGGGAGGGCTCGCAAACGATCGCCGCCCGCAATTTTGTCATCTCCCCTTCCGCCATCATCGGATAGGTGAGATACAAGAAATGGGAAACGGTCAATTCCAGGACCGCGTCGCCCAAAAACTCCAGGCGTTCGTTGTCGTCCTGGAAATTTTTCCGATGCTCATTCACATAGGATGAATGGGTGAAGGCCTGTTTTAAGAGGGATTCGTCGTGAAAAAAAACGCCGATCTCCCTTTGGAATTTTTTGAACTGCTGATCCAATTGTTTCTTTACCGCCATTTTCCTGTTCCTGTTCATGGAATGTTCACGCACCTCTAGTGTTATTGCAAACCGGTTCGGGCCCCCTTCGGAAGCCCTTCCGGTCCTTTATCGGCCATTACAAGTCAAGTTTAGACGAAAACGGGGGAAATGGCAAAGCGTTTATGATAGGACGGCTCTCCTATTTGGCCGCGGAGTTCCGGTTCAGCGGTCCGGGAGATCTTTTTCCGATGCGGAAAGGATCCCGGACCGGAAACCGGCGCATGCCGCTTCCCGAAATCGGAATCCTTTGTCCGGGCAAAAAACCCTTCTCTTCGTCTTATATATAGAAGAAACCTTTCCCGAAAAAACCGGCCCTTTCTTTTGAACGGAAAGAAAAAGAGGATGACGTTTCCCGCCAACCTCTTTTCCGGATGCGGCTTTCCACCGTTTTTCGCGCCGCCATTATAATTTGCTTTTTATGTACTCGACAGCATCTCCGACGGTGACGATCTTTTCCGAATCTTCGTCGGACACGGTAATCCCGAATTCATCTTCCATTTCCATGACCAATTCCACCACGTCCAGGGAATCGGCCCCCAGATCATCTTTAAACGTGGCCTCAGGCGTTACCTGGGACTCCTCGACGCCCAAACGGTCGACGATGATTTTTTTCACTCTTTCCAAGATATCATCCATTCCGTTCACCTCCCTTCCAAGGTCCAACGTTAATATATCACTTGCCCAAAGGGCATGGCAAATCCCTTTTCACCATTTTCTTGCACGTTCTCACATATACATGCCGCCGTTGACATGGATCGTCTGGCCGGTGATGTAAGCGGCGTCGTCCGACGCCAAAAAGAGGACCGTTTTGGCCACGTCCTTCGTTTCGCCGAAGCGGGCGAGGGGAATTTGTTTGAGTATCGCCTCCCGCACCTCTTCCGGCAATCTGTCGGTCATGTCCGTTTGAATGAATCCCGGCGCGACGGCGTTCACCGTTATGCCCCGGGCGGCCAATTCCAAGGCGGACGCCTTCGTCAAACCGATCAGCCCGGCCTTCGCCGACACGTAATTGGCTTGGCCGACGTTCCCTCTTTCGCCGACGATGGAAGAGATGTTGATGATCCTGCCGTACCGCTGCTTCATCATCTGCCTCGCCGCCTGTTTCGTGCAGAGGAAGGCGCCCTTCAAATTCGTTTCGATGACTTCATCCCAATCCTCTTCCTTCATCCGGAGGACCAGGGTGTCCCGGGTAATCCCCGCGTTGTTGACGAGGATGTGGAGGCTGCCGAAGCGGCCGATCACGTCTTTAAACATGGCTTCCACGTCGCCGGGATTTTTCACATCGCCCTGCACGGCGAAGGCCTTCCGTCCCATTGCCTCGATCTCCCGGCAGACCTCTTCCGCCAGATCCCGGCTGCCCGCGTAATTCACGGCCACATCCGCCCCGTTTCGGGCCAGCTCCAGGGCGATTTCCCGGCCGATCCCGCGGGAAGCCCCGGTCACAAGGGCCGTCTTTCCCAAAAGCTTCATTCCTCATTTCCCTCCCATTGCTCCAAAACCGTCCGGAAGCTTTCCTCGTCATGAATGGAGACGGCCTTTGCGGAGCGGTCAATCTTCTTTACCAAACCGGTAAGCACTTTCCCCGGACCGATCTCCACGAACGTATCGACGCCCAACCCGATGAGGGTCCGGATGGAATCTTCCCACAAAACCGGAGAATAGAGCTGTTCGATCAAGGATTTGCGGATTTGTTCCCCGTCCCGCACGGGCTTTGCCGTCACGTTGGCGATGACGGGGATCTCCGCATCCCGGAGGGGGAAACCGGCCAAAAATCCGGCGAACTTCTCCGCCGCCGGTTTCATCAGCGAAGAGTGGAACGGGCCGCTCACTTCCAAAAAGACCGCCCGTTTGGCGCCTTCCGCCTTCGCCCTTTCCGCCGCCTTCTTCACCGCGGGCGTCTTTCCCGAAATGACGATTTGCCCGGGGCAATTGATGTTGGCCAGCTCGACCGGCTCCTCCGGAGTGCTGGCCGCCTTGACGACTTTCTCAAGCTTTTCCCGGTCCATGCCCAGGATGGCGGCCATCGTGCCCTGGCCGCTCGGAACGGCCTCTTCCATCAGCCGGCCCCGCTCCCGGACGATTTTTACCGCATCGGGGAAGGAGAGGGCCCCGGCGGCGACAAGGGCCGTATATTCCCCCAAACTGTGCCCGGCCACATAGTCCGCTTTCAGCCCCGCTTCCTTCACCTTGGCAAAAAAAGCGAAACTTGCCGTCAAGATCGCCGGCTGGGCGTTGACGGTTTCCGTCAACGTTTCCTGCGGCCCTGCAAAGATCAGATCGGACAAGGGAAAACCCAGCACCTCATCGGCGGTGCGGAAGATGTCCGCGACATCCCGGTCCTTTTCCGCAAATCCTTTGCCCATTCCTACCGTCTGCGAGCCTTGACCCGGAAATAAAAACGCGACTTTCCCCATCGAATTCCCCTTTTCCCGATATTTTCTAGAACCTTTCCTGTACCAACACTTTTTCGATCGTTTCCGTGACCCGCCTTTCCGCCATTTCCCGGGCCTGGCGGATCGCATGGAAGATGGCGTGGTCATTCGACGACCCGTGGGCTTTGACGACCGGCGCCTTCAGCCCGAACAGGCCGGCCCCGCCGTATTCGGTGTAATCCATCTTGCTTTTTAGTTTCAGCAAATCGTTCTTCAAAAAGCCGGCGGCGATTTTCGTCTTGACGCTCCCCGTCAAGACGTCTTTGAGCATTTGAAACAGGGCGTAGGCCGTTCCTTCCATCGTTTTCAAGACCATGTTTCCCGTAAAACCGTCGGCGACGACGACATCGGCGGCGCCGGCCAGCAGATCCCGCGCTTCGACGTTTCCGATAAAGTGGAGATCCGCTTCCGACAGCAGCTCATAGGCTTTGCGCGCCAGTTCATTCCCCTTCTTCGGCTCCGTGCCGATGTTCAGCAGCCCGACCCGGGGTTTTTCAATCTTGTTCACCTTTTCGGCATAGACGGAACCCATGTAGGCGTACTGCAAAAGATGGGAAGGTTTTGCGTCCGCGTTCGCTCCCACATCCAAAAGCAGGAACCCTTTTCCGTCAAGGGTCGGAAGCATCGGCGCAAGGGCCGGCCGTTCGATGCCCCTGATCCTGCCGACGATGAAGATCCCCGCCGCCATCAGGGCCCCCGTATTTCCGGCGGATATGCAGGCGTCCGCCCGCCCTTCCTTCACTTCTTTTGCGGCCAGCACCATGGAGGCGGAGGGCTTGTGCCTGACCGCCCGCACCGGTTCCTCTTCCCCGGTGATGACTTCGGTGGTGTGCAGAATGCCGATCCGGCTGTTTTCTTTTAAAAACGGGGCGATTTTCGCCTCGTCGCCGACCAATGTCACCGACAGATCCCGGAAATGCTCAACCGCTTGGACCGCACCTTTGACGACGGCCTCGGGCGCGTGATCTCCTCCCATGGCATCAATGGCTATTCTCATTTTGACTCTCCTTCAGCGGTTTATTGGAACGGTACATGTAAAATTCGCCCGTAAAAACGAGTTTTTGATTGACGTAACTGTTCACTTCGACCAAGGTTCTCCCCTTTTCATCCATCCGATTGACCACTTTCGCCTTGGCGATGACCCGATCCCCTTCTTTCACCGGATGGATGAAGCGGATATTCGCTTTGGCCGTCAGCGCCAATTCATCGTCGATGACGGCGACCGCCAGGGAATTGGCTTGGGCGAACAAATGATGGCCGCGGGCGATGGAATTCCGTTTAAACACGTGATTTTTGGTGATCTCGAGAATGGATATGGCCCGCTCGTCCAGGTCGATATCGATGATCTCGCCGATCACTTCGTCGATCGGCAAGGAACGCACCTGTTCGGAAAAGTTTTTCTTGGCGACATCCTTGATCCTTTCCCGCAATTCCGGAATCGACAGCTCCAGGCGGTCCAGGCGGATCGTCTGGATGCTGACGGAAAATTTTTCGGCCAGTTCCTCATCGGTGACGAACGGGTTTTCTTCGATCGTTTCCTTCAAAAGCTGCTGCCTTTCTTTTTTTCGAAGCCTCATGGGGTACACCACGCAATTTATGGAAAAATTATGACTAGGTACTAACAGTAGTATAAATAAGCAAGAAAAAGAATGCAAGGAGATTCTTGCATTCAAAATATTCTTTCCTTTAGTCCAGTTTTTCTCCCTTCAACGCCTCCTCGCGCTCCAGCAGTTTCCGCAACGGCCCGTACTCTTCGCCGGTCCAAAAACGTTCCGATTCGACCATTTCCTTCGCGTCCTTCCGGGCGGCCTCAAGGGCGCGGTAATCCCGCACCATATCCGCCAGCTTAAATTCGGGAAGCCCGCTTTGTTTCGTTCCGAAAAAGTCTCCGGGCCCCCGCAGCTCCAAATCCTTTTCGCTCAATAAAAATCCGTCGGTCGTTTCCGTCATGATTTTCATCCGTTCTTTCCCCGTTTCCGATTTCGGGTCGGCAAGGAGGACGCAATAGGCCTGATCTCCGCCCCGCCCGACCCGCCCCCGCAATTGGTGGAGCTGGGCCAGCCCGAACCGTTCCGCATCATAGATCAGCATGAACGTCGCATTGGGGACGTTGACGCCCACTTCGACCACCGTCGTCGATACCAGGACCTGGATCTCGTTTCGGGCGAAGGCCCGCATCACCTTTTCCTTTTCGTCGGGAGAGAGCCGTCCGTGCATGAGCCCGACCCGGTACCGGGGATGGAAATGCCGGGAAAGGGAGGCGTGGACGTCGATGGCGTTCTGCACGTCCAGTTTGTCCGATTCTTCGATGAGTGGGCAGATCACGTAGGCCTGTCTCCCCTGTTCCAGCTCCTTTTCCATGAAGGCGAGGACCCTCGGCAACATTTGCGGTTTTACCCAGTAGGTTTTTACCGGCTTTCTGCCGGCGGGCAGTTCATCGAGCACGGAAACGTCCATGTCCCCGAAGGCGGTGATGGCCAAAGTCCGCGGAATGGGGGTCGCGGTCATGAACAGGGCATGGGGGTTTTCCCCCTTTTCCCGCAGGATCTTCCGCTGTTCGACGCCGAAGCGATGCTGTTCATCGGTGATGACGAGGCCCAAACGGAAAAAATTCACCTCGTCCTGGATGAGGGCGTGGGTGCCGACCACCACGTCGATGTTTCCCTCCGCCAAATCCGTCAATATCCGCTCCCGCGCCTTTCCTTTGACCGAACTCGTTAACAGGGCGGTTTTCACGCCGAACGGGCGGAAATACCGTTCAAGGACTTCCGCATGCTGCTCGGCCAAAATCTCCGTCGGCACCATCAGGGCGCCCTGGTATCCGCCCAATACCGCGGCGTACAAACAAACGGCGGCCACGGCCGTCTTCCCGGATCCGACATCGCCTTGGAGCAGGCGGTTCATCCGGTACGGGGAACGGATGTCGCGGAGGATTTCCCCGAGCGCCCTTTTTTGGGCGGCGGTCAGCGGGAAGGGGAGGGATTCGATGAACAATTTCAGTTTTTCCGGATCAAACTCGATCGCCTTCGCCTCCGGGACTTCCCGGGCGGTCCTGCGGAGCAATTGGATTTTCAATTGGAACAGCAAGAACTCTTCGTAAATGAAACGCCGCTTCGCCTGGCGGAGCAACTCCCCGTCCTTCGGGAAATGGAGGGCGTATAAAGCATTTTTTCTCGGAAGGAGCCGGTATTTTTTCAATAAGCGCTCCGGCAAGATTTCCTCGACGAGATGGCCGTATTGCTTCAGGGCATGAAAGATGAGCCGCCTTAAGTCCTTGACCGTCAAATCCCCTTTGACGGAATAGACCGGCTGAAGGAGGTTCTCCTGCCCGGTCCCTTCCAGGCGGTATTGGCTGGCGACGATTTGCATCCGGTACCTGTTCCATTTTCCGGACACGGCGATCCGCTGCGCCGGGCGGATCCTGTTTTTTAAATAGGGCTGGTTAAAAAAGACGACGGAAACCAGTTTCCCTTCCACGAGCATCTTGAAAGAAAGGCGGGACTTTCTCCCGGAATAATAGGCGACTTGCGGCTCGCTCTGGACGGTGCCCTCGAGGGTGATTTTTTCCCCGTGGCCGGCTTCTTCCGGATGCCTGCTGCGATAATCTTCATGGCGGAAGGGAAAATAAAACAATAAATCGCCGACGGTATGAATATTCAGTTCCGCGAGGCGACTGGCCGTCTCCTCGCCGATTCCTTGAATGGCCGTCACCGGCTTTTCCAGTTCATTCATTTTTTGCGGTGCCGAAAATCTTCGCTTCCAGCCTTCGACCGGTCGGCGTTGCCGCTAACCCTCCTTGTGCGGTTTCTTTCAAGGTTTGGGGCATCGCCTGCCCTACGCGGAACATGGCTTCAATGACTTCATCGCAAGGGATCCGGCTCTTCACGCCGGCAAGCGCCATGTCGGCCGCCACAATGGCGTTGGCTGCCCCCATGGCGTTCCGTTTCACGCAGGGAACCTCCACCAGCCCGGCGACCGGATCGCAGACCAGCCCGAGCATGTTTTTCAGCGTGATGGCCGTCGCCTCCGCGCATTGGCTCGGCGTTCCCCCGGCCATTTCCACGATGGCCGCCGCGGCCATGCCCGCAGCCGAGCCGACTTCCGCCTGGCACCCGCCGGTCGCCCCGGAAATGAAGGCGTTGTTGGCGATGACGTACCCGATCGCCCCGGCGGTAAATAAAAAGGCGACCATCTGCTCGCGGCTGGGATGCAATTTATTTTTGACGGCGAACAACGTCCCCGGCACGACCCCGGCGCTTCCGGCCGTCGGGGTCGCGCAGATGACGCCCATGGCCGCATTCACTTCATTGGTGGCGACGGCCTTGCTCACCGCGTCGAGCAAGATTTCGCCGGAAAGGAAATCCCCCTTCTCGATGTACGCCTGCAGGAGGACCGCATCCCCGCCCGTCAGGCCGGAACGGGAAGCCACTCCTTTCAGCCCGCGTTCCACCGCCTGTTCCATCACCTCAAGGTTCTTCTCCATCCGGGAAACGATTTCTTCCCGGCTTTTGCCGCTCATGAGCATCTCCTGTTCGATCATGATGTCGCTGATCTTCTTGTTTCGGCTTTCCGCCAGTTCGACAAGCTCCTTCACCGTCCGGAACAATATCGTTTTTCCTCCTGTCCCCTGAATTTGCCCATTTTCTCCTTCCCCTTTTTTATTCGTTGATTTTCGCCACATGCAAAATATTCGGCAGCTTTCGGATTTCGTCCAAAATGGTTTCATCCACGTTCTGGTCCGTCTCGATCGTCATCAAGGCCGTCTTTCCCTTCTCCTTCCGGGACACCTGCATGTAACCGATATTGATCTCGTTTTTGGCCAGTACATGGGCCACGTTGGCGATGGCCCCGAACCGGTCGTTGTTGATCACGATGATGGAAGGGTGCTCCCCGGTCAGCCTGATTTTAAATCCGTTGATTTCGTCGATTTCGATTTTTCCGCCGCCGATGGATACGCCGACGAGCTCCAGTTCTCCTTCTTCATCGCCGATATGGAGCCGGGCCGTATTCGGATGGTCGGGAACGCACGCTTCCTTGTGAAAATGGATCTCCAAGCCCCTTTCTGCGGCGATCTCCAAGGACCGCTTGATCCTTTCATCAAAGGTATCGAAATCGAGCAGCCCGCCGACGATGGCCACATCGGTCCCATGGCCCCGGTAAGTTTCGGCGAAGGACCCGTAAAAATATATATGGGCCCATTTCGGTTCGCGGCCGAAGATGCTTCGCGCCGCCCGTCCGATCCTCGCCGCCCCCGCGGTATGGGAACTGGAGGGGCCGATCATGACCGGGCCGATAATGTCGAACACGCTCCGGTATTTCATCCCGCACAACTCCCCCGATTTTTTTCAAATACGCGCGTTATCGTCTTCTGCCATTACTATTATTATATTAAATATATGTTTCATTGGAAACTTTCTTTCCGGCGAGGGCATTGGTCAAGATTTCCCGGGCGGTTGTCGGACCGGCCTTGCAGGAGCCAAGCATCCCATTGCAATACCCTTGCCTTCCAAGTATTTCCCTTCAATGACCTATTCGGCTTGAATGAAACGCGGGGACCGCCGCGCCCCCTTGCCGGCATCGGATTCCTTGATGCGATATGCGGACAGCCTTCCTTTCCATTATGTCTTCCGACGCTCCATTATCTTTCGCCTCGACATTTCGCCCCCTATTTTTGCGAGAAATAAAACGGAAAACTCTGCCGATTTCGATGCTTAAAAAGGGAATGCGGTGTAATTTTTTAGAAAAGGCGATTCCGGATTTGTTTCACCGACTCTGCCGTACCGGGTACGCCGCGAGGGTTCGGCAGCCGTCAAAAACGACGGGATGTCGGCGTCGGCTGTACGGGAAATTTTCCCGAAAAGCCCGGCATCCGTTTTTTGGTCCTTGACGCCCGTTCATGGTCCGGACAGGAAGCGCCCTCCCCTTCCCCCTTATTTTCTTGTTTTGCCATATTGACGGTTAAGGGCGGCATGGCGGCTTAATCCGTATTTCACCGGATCCATTTCCCTTAATTCGGGATATTTCTCAACAGCGGATCGATGAACCATTGGATGGAAACGGGCAACATGGCCCTTATGCCGAAAGAATACACGATGGAACTGCCGAACATATTTCCAAGGAATCCGCCCAGCAAGGCGCCAAGGGGGCCGGCCATGCTTACCGCGCCGGCAATGGCCGAAAACACCCTGCCGACCATTTCGACGGGCAATAATTCCTGCAACGTTGACACAAAAACGATATTCGTAACCCCCAGCGGGATTCGGGCCGCACCGAACATAACAACGATAAAACGGGGAGCCGCTCAATGAGGAGATCGTCCAGCCGCCGACGAAAAAAGGAAACCGACAATGACTGTCCGGCCGAGGGGATTTTTTTCATATGCGCCGCCATTAAAGTGCCTGCCCTATTCCCCAAAGTCATGAAAGCCAAATAAGAGGAATAGAAAGACTCGCCTCCCCTGTGGACGGCGTATTCGGGCAGCGCCCTTGATACGGAACCCAATACGAAATGGCTAAAGACCGATGCGAACAAAAACCGGGGATCGCCAAAGCCTTATTGGCTGAGAAAAAAATAAAAATTTTCCGTTCCATCCATTCCGTTCCGAAAACAATAAAAACGATCGCTCAAGAATTGAACGAAGAACCGTCCAGATTGTACCACCATATCAAAAAGCCGGAAACCATCGGCCTGATTGAAGCGGTAAAGGAAGGGCAAGCGGGGAATATGACGCAAAAATATTACTTGGCGAAGCAAATCGACGGCAGCCAATTCACGTAAATGGCTGAAGATATTTCCGAAGAGTCCGATTATGTAATTGGAAAACTCTTTCAATTCGCCAATAAAGCCATATCCGCCCTGGACCGGGAACTGATCGAAGGAAGGGAAGATCATCGCGGGGAAGCCAGCGTCATCAATGCGGAACTAGCAAAATCCGATTGGAAAAAATTAAACCGGAAAATCACGGAGCTGATCAATGAGGCCGCCCGCAAGGCCGAAACCGGCCACGACGGCGAAAAAGTAAACCTTACCTATTTGATCATGAGTTATTTTGAACGATGAAACGGGCGGCGGGATTTTCCTTCATACGCGCCGGCGGCTCGGCCGAAAGACATAAACGGGGAAGGAAAAGGGCGGCGGGATCCCCATTTTCCGGCATAAACCGCGGCCGATGAAACCGCCGGCATCAGGATCCGGTTTTATCCCGCGGGCGTTTTGTACGATATGTTCAGGGATTCCGTGCCGGCAGAAGATCCGGTTCCCGGAAACCGGGATCCTTCGGCCGGAAAAGGACCGGCCCAGGCGGCCATGGTTCATCGCAAAAAAAGAAACGGTCAAACGTTTGGCGGCAACGTTGACCGTTTCTCATGGAAACAAAAGACATACAAATGTTTGCCATAGGAAAAATCCTTCGGGGGGAAATTTCCTTTTCATTCACAACATGCCTGTCCGGCCTCAACAACCCAAAACCCGTTTCATTCCATCATGAATTTGCGGATGCGGATCAAGCGG
>Ga0310837_101438_pt1 | contig 10736 bp, 9 predicted proteins | sample SM_ome_5_FD_201315 | JGI IMG/M metagenome (GOLD analysis project Ga0310837, IMG submission 201315) | Sorghum-adapted microbial communities enriched on stacked mutant (SM) sorghum from Joint BioEnergy Institute, Emeryville, California... ...
ATCGCCCATCGCCTTTCCACCGTTTTCGAAGCCGATCAAATCATCGTGCTCGAACGCGGCCGGATTACCGGCCAGGGAACGCATGAGGAGCTGCTGAACACCCACCCGCTTTATCAAAAGCTGGTCAACCAACAGATGAAAGCCGCCCTCGCTTCCGCCGACAGGGAACAGGATTTCGCCGCGATGTAAAGAAGTTGAAGGGTTGCCAGGCCCGAGTCTTCGGCTTTATGATAGGAGGTACACAAAGAGACAGCGGGATAGGGATAGGAGAATGGCGAGCATGGCATATAAAATCGTATTTTTCGATATAGACGGCACATTGGTGGACGAAGAGAAGCAAATTCCCGGGGACGCGGCCAAGGCGATCCGCGAGCTTCAGGAGAAAGGGATTGTAACCGCCATCGCCACGGGCCGGGCCCCTTATTTCTTTCAACCGATCGCGGCGGAGGTCGGCATTGCCTCTTATATCAGCCTGAACGGAGCCTACGTCGTTCACGACGGCGCTCCGATCTACAAGCATACGATCCCGCGGACCGCATTGGAAACGCTTGTCGGCCTGGCGGCTACGCACGGCCATCCGCTTGTCTTCCAAGGAAGCGAGGGGTATTTCGCCAACGCGGACGCCCATCCCCATGTGATCGAATCGATCAGTTCCCTTAAAGTCGAACTGCCGGGGTTCAACCCTTCTTTCTGGGAAACGGACGAGATTTTTCAGGCGTTCCTTCACTGCGAGGAGCATGAAGAGCATCTGTACGGGGAACTGCTGAACGAGCTTCGGCTCGTGCGCTGGCACCAGAAGGCGATGGACGTGCTGCCGAACGGGGGGTCCAAGGCGCGGGGCATCGAGCAGCTGCTCAAGCACCTGGGCATCGCGCCGGAGGAAGCCGTCGCATTCGGCGACGGGCTGAACGACAAGGAAATGCTGTCCTTCGTCGGACTCGGCATCGCGATGGGCAACGCCCACGAGCAGTTAAAGCCGTACGCCGACTATGTTACCGCCAGGGTGGACGAGGGCGGCATCGTGAGCGGGCTTCGGTATGCCGGGCTGATCTGAAGCCGGTTTAACGGGCAAGAGCCGAATCCGGCAACCCGGCTCCGCCGTTCGCGCGCCGCCATGCGCGCTTGTGCGGGCGGACCCTTATCGATTCTGGGCGGCGATCGCCTGCCGCATCGATTCCCGCTCTTCCGAGGTCAGCCGAGGGCAATTGTAGCACTTGGCTCCTTCGGCGCGGCAGTAATACATGCAGCACGACGAACGCATCATCATCCGCTCGCCGGGCCGGTACGGGTCTTCGATATAACGGGGGCGGTACACGAACGGGTTCCGCTTGCGGCGAAACAGCTCCGCGGGCAGCCCGGTTAACGTCCGAACGTCGTGATCCAGCCTCGTCAGCGCATCATCGCGGCGTTCCTCCCGGACGGCGAATTCCCTGACCCTCGCAAGATGCCCGCCGAACTGGCCCCATATCAACTCCGGCTTCACGCCCGCGCCTGCGGCAATCGCTTCGACGGCGGGCACCACCGCTTCCCGGAACCAGGGAATCCACTCCTGCACGGCAGAAGCCGCCCGTTCCGTTCCCGGGCTTTCGGGTATATCCTTCCAACGGAGATCGTGGATTTTATAACCGAAATAAAAAAAGCTCCCTTGCAATTCCAACTGGAACGTCAGGTTCGACAGGGACAAATCCGGCATCCGGTTGTGCCGCGCCATCACGATCAGCGAGACCGCGCACAGGTTGCACAAGGTCAATCCCGCAAACGATGCCGGCAATTCGAGCCCGGTCGCCCTGACGATCCTGCCGGCCGCCTCCAGCGCGGGCAGCAGCTTGCTTCCGTCGAGCAGGTCCGTCCCCGGAAGCTCCAACACCGGGTTCTCCGCGCCTTCGGGCGAAATGCGGAAAAACCCGCGGATCCATGTAAAATCGATTTCGGTCGACATCGGAAAACCCCTTTGGCTTTCATTGATATCATCATACCGTGTGCGGACCCCTTTTTCAATGAGAAGGATTATTAATATCAATATTTCACCTTGATGTCCCCGGACCGGCATGCCTGTTCCGGATTGCGGATCATGCCGTCAACCGCCTGCAGAACCTTCTCCTGACCGTATTGCCGGATCAGGTTCAGGATCGAACGTTGCGCCTCCCGGCAGCAGGAATGCATCGCCTCCAGATCGGCGCCGAGCCCATCCGGCGTCCGGCTGCTGGCCGTCAGGAAGCGAAACACGTTAGGCTGCAGTTTGCCGCCCGCGAACAGCTTCACCGGCGTCATGCGGACGCGCTCCTGCCACCATTCGTAGGCGGCCGGGTTGAATCCGCCCGCCAGTTCGCCCTCGGAATCCGCAAGCTGCGCCCGGATGGCCGGAAACAGCGTCAGTTGGCCGTTCACGAAGACGGGAATCGCCATCGTCAACGCTTGCCCGGCCGTCCCGCCGGCGTACGGGTCGGCGGTCACGATGACGTCGCCTTCGGCGATGTCGCGGGCGAAAACGCCGAACGCGCGGCGCACCGACGCCCGCAAGGCGCAGAGAGGCGCATTGCCGAACCGGATCTGATGGGCCAGCTCGAGCCTCGCGGTCAGCACGGCCGCGGCGAACATCCGGTTCTCCGCTTTGTCCGAAGAACGAAAAGCGCGCCGCAAACGATCGCCGGCATGCCGATTCAAGGCCGCGATCTCGCCATAAATCGTTTGCTGTTCGATCCGGTCAGCCGTTGCCTCCGCCACCTTGAACCCTCTCTTTCCCGCCGGACTTCGTCATGCAGCCGCCATTGCCGCCCAAAGACGCTTCGCGCCCGGATAAACGGCATAGGGCTCCTCCGTTACTCCGATTCATAACGCAATTCGCTTCCCCGCTTGAGCGTATTGCCGATCGTGCAGAGCTGCGAAGCGTGCCGAAGCAGCTTCTCCTTGTAGCCGGGCTCAAACAGCGGCGGCAGCTCCACGTCAATCTCGAAGCTTTCCAGACGCGGGGCTCCCGCTGCGGCCTTGGCAGCGCGGACCGCCACGACGAATGCGTCCGCTTCCACCCCGTCGCGCTCCATGACGATATTCAGCGATTTCGCTACGCAGAACGCAAGCGAGCATTCGAGCAGCTCGACCGGCGTCCACGACGCGGACGCTTCCGTTCCCCATACGGCGCCGTCTCCGTTTTTGACCTTGTACTGCCTGTCGCTCCAGCTCACTTCGATCATGCTTGTTCCCCCCATACGGTCCGGACCGGTCAACGCCTTCGTTCGGCGCGACCGCACGCAAACAATCCGATATATGCCCGTCCGCGCCGTCGCTTGCGGCGAGCGCTTTCGGGTATCGGCTTCGTCAAATTCGTTACCGAACGTCTCCAATCCTATTTCTCGATTGATTAGTCAGTCATGTAAATCATATGGGATAACTGCGGGATTTTCAATCCATAAAAATAAGGGTCCCTTCGCTCAGGGACCTTCGTTCAGGGCCGGACGAGCGGCCGGATTCCCGTCAAAATGACGTGCAGCCCCGCCTCCGGCTCCCGACGGACGATTGCTTCAACCCCGTAAATCTCGCGGATGGCGCGCTCCGTAATCACGTCTTCGGGCTCGCCCGCGGCCACGATCCGCCCGTCCTTCATGACGATAATCTTGTCGCTGTAGCGGATGGCCTGATTGATGTCGTGCAGCACCATCACGATCGTAAGCCCGTGCTTGCGGTTCAGCTCCCGGATGAATTCGAGCATCTCGAGTTGGTAATAGATGTCCAGGTAGGTCGTCGGCTCGTCGAGAAACAGAATCGGCGTCTTCTGCGCCAGCGCCATCGCCACCCATACCCGTTGCCTTTCCCCTCCGGACAGCCTATCGATCGGCAGCTTGCGTTTGGCCTCCAGATTGGTGCAGGACAGCGCCCAGTCGACCGCCCGCTCGTCCTCCTCCCGGTCGCCGCCGAACATCGTCCGGTACGGCATGCGTCCGTACGCGACAAGCCGCTCCACCGTCATGTCCGAAGGCGCGCCGTTCTGCTGGTGCACGACCGCCAGCTTGCGCGCCAGTTCTTTGGGCTTGTAATGGTGAATCGCCTTGCCGTCCAGCACCGCCTGGCCCCCGCCCGGAAGATGGTTGCCCGACATGACGCCGAGCAGGGTGGACTTGCCGCAGCCGTTCGGGCCGATAATCGTCGTGATTTTGCCTTTCGGAACGCTGCCGGAAACGCCTTTCAACTGATCCGTCTTCTTGTCGTAGGAAAAGACAACGTTATGAATCTCCATGCATATGCGCGCTCCTTCTAAGCAGGAAAATGAGGAAGGGGCCGCCGATGACCGTCATGATAATGGAAGCCGGAATTTCGGTCGGAGCCAGCACGGTTCTGCCCAGCGTGTCCGCCGTCAAGATCAGAAGCGCGCCCGAAAGCGCCGAAAAAGGGATCAGCGTCCTGTGGTCCGAGCCGACCAGCGAACGGGCGATATGCGGAACGAGCAGTCCGACGAAGGCGATCAGCCCTCCGATCGCGGTCGCGACGGCGGCGAGCAGCACGGCGACGGCCGAGACGAGCAGCCGGGCGCGATGGACATGCAGCCCCAGGTTCCGGGCGGTTTTGTCCTGCATGGCGAGCAGATTGCACCACGAGGACAGAAGCATGGCCAGCACGAGGCCGGCGGTGCCGTAGATGAGCATCGTCTGCACGTCCGTCCACGTTTTCAGCGTAAAGATCGAGGTCGTCGCCTGGTTTACGCTCGTCACCGCATAGCTTCCGCGGTAGTTGAACGATTGTCCCAGCCCCGTAAAGGTGGCGTTGACGGCAATGCCGACAAGCACAAGCCGAAGCGGGCTTAAGCCCGACTTCCACGAGAGCGAATAGACGAGAAAGCAGGCGAAAACCCCGCCGAGAAACGCAAAGAACGGCAGCCAGAAAAACAGCGTCGGGAAAAGGGTGACGAACAGCAGCGAGATGAGCCCGGCTCCCGAGGAGATGCCGATCACGCCCGCATCCGCCAGCGGGTTGCGCATGACCGCCTGCAGCAGCACGCCGGATACCGCCAGCGAGGCGCCGACAAACAGCGCGACGATCAGGCGCGGCAGACGCAAATCCCGAATCACCTCGACCTTTTCGTTGGTCCCGGTTAATAGCCCTCGAACCAGTTCCGCAAAGCCGACTTTGATGCTGCCGATCGCCATCGAAAGCACGATAGCGGCGAGCAGCAGCAGAATGACGACGACAAAGCTCCACCCTTTCCTGGTCATGGGTACAGCATCCCTACCAGCGCGTCCAGCGCCTTATCGGCCGCCAGATTTCCCGTCGTCCCGAACAGCGCCTCTTCCAGATCGTATACCCGGCCGTTCTTGACCGCATTGAAATGCTTCCAAATATCGTTCTCCTTGAATTCCTTGTCGAACATTTTGATCACCTCGTCCGGCATGCCGTGCGCCGCGCGCAGAATGACGTCCGGATTGGACCGGTGCAAATATTCGCTGTTGGAAGCGAGGTACTCCACCGTCTCTCCCTGCACGACGTTCACCCCGCCGGCTATTTTGACAAGGTCTCCGATGTAGGAATGCTCCGTCGCGACCAGATAGCTTCCCGGCACGCCCATCAGAATCAGCACTTTGGGATGCGGCTTGCCTTCGACCGCCTTTTTGATCTCCTCCACCTTCTCGTCGTATTTCGCTACGAGCGCCCTGGCTTCTTCTTCCTTGCCGTACTTGCGGCCGATGTCTGCGATCGCTTTCTGCATGGACGCAAGGCTGGTCAAATCCACGAAGCGCGCCTTAATGCCCGCGCTCTCGAATTTGGGCTGCAGGTCGTACTTCAGCGTCGTGACGGAAAGCACCTCCGTCGGCTTCAGCGACTTGACGATTTCCATATCCGGGCTCATCGGATTGCCGACCTTCGTCACGCCTTTGTAGCGGGCGGGAAGCGTCTTGGAGCTGGTCGGCACGCCCACGAGGTCGATGCCGAGCGCATCCATGATCTGCGTCACGGCGACGGTCGTAGATACGATGCGGTGCGGTTCGGCCGGCGGGTTTGCCTGGCTCGCCTGCGCGGAAGCGGAAGGAGACGGAGACGAAGCGCCTTCGGTCGCGGACGACCCGCAGCCGGCCGCAAACAGGAGCATAAGCAGGCATAGCACGGCGCTTGTTTTTTTCTTCATCGTTTCAATCCCCTTTGCTTTCTCTTCATGCCGGCAAAGCACGCGAAGGATGCCGGTAGCCGGCACCCCCGCGAGTTTCGCCGCACTTGAAGACGACGATTACGGCTTTTGCTTGAGCAGCCGCAGGATGAACGTGACCGCTTCCGCCCGCGTCGCGCTGTCGTTGGGTTTCAGCAGCTCGTTCGATTTGCCGCCGATCAGGCCCTTCTTGTAAGCCGTGGCGACATAAGGACGGGCCCAGGATTGGACCTGGTCCGCATCCTTGAACGGCGGCGCCGCCGTTTCGTCGGGCTCGATGCCGAGCGCGCGGACCAGAATGACGGCGATCTCGGCGCGCGTAATCGGATGAAAGGAACGGAACGTACCGTCCGCATAGCCGTTCAGAAGACCGGCCTCCACCGCCTGCGCGATATACGGTCTGGCCCAGGGCGGAATGCTGCCGAGATCCTTGAAGGTCAGCCCGTTGGCCGCGCTTTCCAGCTTGAGCGCCCGGGCGATCATCGCCGCAAACTCGGCGCGGCTGACCTGCGCGTCGGGCCGGAACGTGCCGTCCGGGAAGCCGGTTACAAAGCCGAGCTTCACCGCTTCGTCGATCGCGCCTTTGGCCCAGTGGTACTGAATGTCGCTCAATTGAACTGTCTTGCCGGCCGTACCGCCGTTGCCGTCGCCGCCGGCGGCATCGTTGCCGCTCTCTTCGGACTTCTTATCGCCGATTTCAATTTTATTCAGCACCGGACGGGGCGCCCCGAACTTCAGATCGACTTCGTAATCGTGGAAATAGTTGTATTCCGGCCATTCGACCTTCACCCAGGCGGGAATAATCGCCGTAAGATCGGCAACTTCGAATTCGACCGTGCGGGTGTTCGCCACCGGGTCGCTTTCGATCGTATTCGGCGTGATTCCGTTTACGGTGAACGCGGTAATCTCCTTGCTTTGCTTCAGGGTGACCGCCACGTAGTTCACTTTGTTTTCGACCCTGAGTTTGGCCGTGTTGACCACATAGCCGTTCATGACGGACGGTTCGGCCGTCCCTTTCTTCAAGACGGTAAAATCCATCGTATAAAGGCCGTCGGACAGCAGATAACCGCCGCTTCCGCCGCCGCCTCCCGGATTTCCGTTCCCTTCGTCGTCTTCGTCAACCGGCGCAGCGCCGCTTAACCGGACTTCGAACGGACGTTCGGATTCTTCCCCGTCAATCTTCAGGTATGCGGTATAAGCGGCGTTCAGATCGTCGATTTTGAACTGCGCCGCTTTCGTCGTAGTGGCGGCCAACGCCGCGACTGCGGACGTTATCGGTTCGATGAAATCGCTGCTGCCCGCTTTTTGCAGCTTGGAAATGGTCGAGCCTTGGACCGTTTTGAAGGTCACGACATATTGGCCGTTTTGCACCGACAGCCCCAGGGAGCCGTCCACGTAATCCTTGACGTTGTCCGGAAGGGTCAGCGATACGTTGTACTCGCCATCCGCAAGCGTCGGCGCGATGCTGTCGAGATCAAACGCCAGGCGAATGTCGTGGGTCATCTCGTATGGCGTTTCAACGCCATCGCGGACATAAGACGTGACGATATGCACTTTCGCCTTGAGCACATCGCTCAGCTTGGCGACTTCAAACTGCACGACGCGGGTGTCGGCCTTCTCATCCGCGCTCAGCGTTGCGGCTTCCACAAAGTTCTCGCCGTCCGCCGCCACTTTGAACTCCTTGATCACCGAACTGTCTTTCAGCGTGGCTGTAACCAGCTTTTTCCCGCCTTTTACCGTGAGCCGCTTGGGCGCCAGAAAATAGGCGTTCATCGACGACGGCTGGTCTTTGGTAGCGTGCAAAGCCTGAAAACCGATCGTATACGCGCCGTCCGCAAGCGCCGGTTCCGCCGGACCTACGGACGCGAGCGGAATGGAGGAGGTATCGAATCCGAATTCGACATCGTACTTGTGGTTGTAGCCCGGTACCGTATCCGATGCGTCGACATGTACGTAAGCCTTCGTTCTTGCGCCTATGTCCTTGACTTTGAACTTGACGGTCCGCTTGTTGGCGGCCGGATCTTCGCTGACGACCGTCACCGCCGGATATTTCTCGTCGTCAGGCCCTTTCTCGTCGCCGCTGTCCACCTCCAGCGAAACCCACCATTTCGCCTGGTTCAGCACGACGGTCACCCAGGTTTCGCCGTTTGCGATGCGAACTTCGGCTTTCGCCTCCTTGTCCATAAAGGTGTCCATCTGGGATGGCGTGTCGGTTCCGAGGCCGGTTCCGGTATCCACTTTGTACACCGTATAATTGACCGAATAAGTGCCGTCTTGATAAACCGCGGAAGAGACCGACGGATTCGACGCGGCGGAGGCTGTTCCCAGAACGAGGTGCAATCCGGCAACAAGCGTAAGCACCGCTGTCCATAACGCAATCAATTTTACATAGGGCTTGCTCAAGGTCACTCTTCTCCTTTGCCTATTAAGTCGATTGTTCCGGGGCCGGATCGGCCGCGGAGCGTTTGCGAAGCTTGGCTCTGCGCAGCAAATACGCCGTCGCGGCGCCGGACAGCACAAGCAGTCCGAGCACCAGCGCGGCCGCGCCCGCGTTCAGGCGGCCGGAGACCTTATCCTCCGGCGCCACGGCGGGGGCGCCGGACTCCGCTTCGGCGGGGGCGCCGGACTCCGCTTCGGCGGCTTCGCCGGCCGACGCATTCTGCCCGGCCGTTGGCAGCGCAGGCTCGGCGGCCGGGCTGCTTGCCGCCGCTTCTGCGGAAGCGAAGGCGGCCGGAGCCGCTGCCGCAGGCGAAGCGGCTTCGGCGGACGGCATGGCCTCGGCGGCCGACGGCGGCGCGGCGGTTTTCTCGCCGGCCGAAGCGCCCGCTGCCGAGCCGGCCGGAAGCGGCGAAGCTCCGGATGCTGAGCTGCTAGCCGAAGCTGAAGCGGAAGCGGACGGGGAGCCGGACTTGCCGCTTCCCGAATTCCCTGCCGGAGCGGCAGCGCCCTTGGCCGGAGCCGGGGATGAAGGCGCGCTTGTAGAAGCGCCTGCAGTAACGCCTCTGGAGACGCCTGCGCCCGCCGCAGCTCCCTCTTTCGCGTTCCCCTCCGAACCGGCAGGCGCTCCGGACGCGTTGCCCGGTGCGGCTTGGGCCGGCGCGTCCGATTTCGCCGTTCCCGCCGGCTTATCGGCAGGCTTATCCGCCGCTTTCACAAGCTTGGCGCTACCCGTGTCGAACACGAACCGCACCGTATAATCATGGTCGTAATCGATCGATTCGACCGTCACGTGCATTTTCACCGCAAGCGGCGAGCTCAGATCGTCAACGCCAAAACGCACCGTGCGGGTATCCGCCTCCTTGTCGCTGGCTACGACGGGCGCATCCACATAGGAACCGCTTACGGGAACCATGAATTCCGTAATCCATGCGCTGTGGTTCATGCGGATTTTTACGGTCGCCGCGCCGTTTTCCACCGTCATCTCGGCCGGTTTGTCGAAGTAATCGTTTGCAATCGAAACGGAATCGTCGTCCGCCCTTTTGATCACATAATCGATCGTATACGTGCCGTCGGCCAGGTCGGAGGCCGCCAGCGCCGTCGGACAGGACGCAAGCAACGCCGCAAGCCAGACAAGCGGCACCCATGCGCCCAGAATTTGAAACAGCCGTCTCATCGGGAGCAAACAACCTCCTTTCGTTTGGACATCCCCTTTTTATCAATGATTATCATTCTCAATATAGGGGTTTAAAAAAATGCCGCCTGCTGCGGACTTCACCCTCTCTCCGCCTATTCCGGATGACACCGATTCTACTTCATCCCATCACCTCGACTTGTTCGGAACGATTCGAGTATACCACTAGAAGATATTGACATCAAGAACGATTCTCATTATCATTGAGAACAAATCTCAATAATTGCAGGGGAATGGATACATGAAACGATTCAAGATATGGGGGCTTGCCCTCCTCTCGCTTGCCATGGCGGGATGCCAGAATGCCGGGGGCTCGGGAAGTCCGGGAACGCCCAATGCGGCCGGCGCCACTGGAGAAAAACCGCTCATGACGATCCGGGACTTTGCGGACCGGACGATCGTTTTTTCGAAAGTGCCGGAGAATATCGTAGCCCTGAGCAACGGGGATATGGATATCGTCTACGCGTTAGGCGGAAAGCTGGTCGGCAGGCCGACTTCCGCCGGACCGCTTCCGGTTCCCGAGGCGGCCGAGGTCGAGCAGATCGGCTCCACGCATCAAGTCGACCTGGAGAAGATTACGCTCGTAAAACCCGATGTCGTGCTCGGCAATGTCTCGTTAAATGCGAAGGACGTTCCGGCCATCGAAGGCCTAGGGGCCCAAATGGTGTTAACCGAGGCCAATTCGGTCGACGACATCAAGAAGCAAATCGCCCTGTTCGGCGACATGCTGCAAAAGCAGGAACAAGCGAAAAAGCTGATCGCGGACATCGATGCGAAGCTGAACGAGGCGAAGGCGCAAGCGCCGGACCCCAAGCCCCGGGTGCTGCTCGTTTACGGTACGCCCGGCACGAATATGGCCGCCCTGCCGAATTCGCTGGGGGGCAATCTGCTGGAATTGGCGGGCGGGGTCAATATTGCCGCCGATTTCCCCGGCTTGCAGAGCTTCCCGCAATACGCCCAACTGAACGTCGAACG
>Ga0310837_101442_pt1 | contig 10702 bp, 9 predicted proteins | sample SM_ome_5_FD_201315 | JGI IMG/M metagenome (GOLD analysis project Ga0310837, IMG submission 201315) | Sorghum-adapted microbial communities enriched on stacked mutant (SM) sorghum from Joint BioEnergy Institute, Emeryville, California... ...
ATAAAACGCCAAGGTTGCCGATTGGCTGCAGAAGGTGCCCATCGTGCGGCTTCAAATAAGCTATATAATACCTCATCCGGCACTTCCTTATCGGAAAAGGCACGCGGTGACCAACGTTCGATAAAGACGGGGTCGATCGCATAGGCCGGTTTTCTTACTTGATGGATGTTAAAGTTTGTAATGGTTGCTGTCATGAAAGTTCCTCCTCTGAGTTGTTCGGCGTCTCTTTCTATTATGGCTGGTATCCGCCCTAACGTCACAAAATTTGCTTCATCTGGCCAAAAAGAATTCGTCTTGGGGGTTGAAATACGAAACGGCCACCGGAAGGCATCCGGTGACCGTTTTCATCTGTTTGTCAAAGTGTTGCGAAAAACAACGCTATGTAGGCTAATGTAATATTTAAGCATTTTTCTTTTTCACTTTACCCGTCCATTTGCGAAATCCGCCTTGGAGGACGCTGATATCCGTGCAACCATGTTTCTTTAGGATCGCTGCTGCGCGCGTCGCCCGGACGCCGTTTTGACAATAAAGATAGACGGGTTTATCTTTGCGGACTTCAGCTTTCCTGAACTTTAATTGGGATAATGGAATGTTACGTGCCCCTAGTATATGGCCGTTGTCGAATTCATTTGGCTCACGGACATCAATTAATTGTGCTTTGCGATAGCCTTTTGTAAATTCTTCTTGGGTTAATGTCTTCATGTATCTTTTTTGTGCGATTCTTCGCCCAAACAAAAAGCCGGCATAAATCGCAATGACGACCAAAACTAAAATCCAACCCATGAATAACCTGACTCCTTCCGTTTATGGGTCTATTATACCTATATTTTTCATCGAATTTCAAATGGAAAACTGCTGATCACGGGGAGGAAAGGTCCCCTATTAAACTTTGAAAAATGGCAACCCGGAAATTTTTTAATACGATGCGTTTTTCCTTTGCGTGCTTCTGTTTTCACCGATTTACGTCGAATTTTAGCTTTTTTTGCGCTTGACAATTGCTGAGCGTTTTGCTGGAATGTACAATATATAGTATATCGAAAAATGTTTTTCATACAACATATTGTGTTTTTTCTGTGAACATAGTATGATGGAAGAAACACAGTATTGGAGCAGCAAGGTTCGACATACATACTGGCTTTGACTTAAAATCTATTATACGAGGAGGATGATCATGAACCTAGTCGCAGAAAAATTAAATATTGACATCAACGAATTGAACCGGGATATCGAAGAATTTCCGCAAGTGTTTCCGATTACGGAGGATATGAAAATCACAAGATCAGGCGTATCCAGGCTCGTGATGCTCGACCGATATGCTTTTAAAGATATCGAGAAAAAGACGATCAAGCCCGGGGATTTTGTTGTTTTAACGGTGAAATCGGATCCGAAATTTCCGGCAAGAGGCCTTGGTTACATTCAAGACATTCATTGGGAATCGAACGAAGCAACGGTGCTCGTTCATGAGGAATACCGCCACATCCTTGAAGATGAAGAGGAGCGCAACACAGGGCTGATTCGCCGGTCATTGGATGTCATTGAAAAACCGTTGGAAATTTTCTACGAGCAAATCGCAAAGCGCAATGCGCGGGGACTTGCGAGCGTCGAACCAACAGAAGAAAAACGGAAAGAATCCTTCAAGAAATTTTATGAACAGCTCGTCGCGATGAATTTCGTTCCTGCCGGTCGGGTGCTTTACGGCGCAGGAGCTGATACCGATGTCACTTATTTTAACTGCTATGTCATGCCTTATGTAAAAGATTCGCGCGAAGGAATTGCCGAACACCGCAAAAAGGTCATGGAAATTATGAGCCGAGGCGGCGGTGTCGGCACGAACGGTTCAACATTGCGGCCAAGAAATACTTTAGCTCGCGGCGTGAATGGCAAATCTTCTGGTTCGGTATCTTGGTTAGATGATATCGCGAAGCTGACGCATCTCGTTGAGCAAGGTGGCTCAAGACGTGGTAAATGATGTGCCTCGTCTATAAAAAAACCTCGTGAATTGCTGGGAACTCTTTGGGTTATGACCAATTACAGCCTAGATGATTAAGTGTTTTCTAAGAAAGGAATTTAGGGTGATTGGTTTGAAACCTTATGATGCAAAACAACCTCAGGAATGTAAAATTTGCGGATATCGGCTATCTCATAACAAACAAGGTCGATTTACATCACATTTAAAAGAAAAACACGGGATAACCTTAGAAAACTATTTGATCAAATATTACTATAACCAAGAAGATTTAAAATGCTCATATATACTTTGTGATAAATATGTTGGACTTCATCGGGGAAAACCAAAAAAGTATTGTAGTAAATCATGTGCAAGTAGAGGTACACCTCTTGTTTGCGCTATATGTGGTGCTTATTTTGATACAACCACTAGGCCAAACAGATCAACGAAAACTTGTTCAGATAAGTGTGCAAAAATACTTAAATCAAGAAAAATTGCCGAGTGGCATCAATCAATGAGTATTGAAGATAAAGAAAAGCATTTTAAAAAAATTATTACTAAGACAGCAAAAACCAGAAGAAAAAATCATACACCTTCTTGGAATAGTGGGAAAACAGGGATTTACAGTCAAGAGACTATAGAAAAAATCCGTGTAGCAACAATAAAGCAATTTGAAGCTCAAAAGTTTCGCAAAACTAAAATCGAAAGAGTAATTGAAGATTATTTACAGGAAATTAATCTCGAATATAAATACTCTTTCTTATTAGAGAAGAGACAATATGACTTCCTTTTAACAAAATATAAAATCATCATTGAATGTGATGGAGATTACTGGCATGCCAATCCAAAATTTTATCCGGAACCGGAGGATTGGCAAAAAGCAAGAATAAAAATTGACCAAGAAAAAAATGAGATAGCACAAAAAAATGGTTATCGAATTGTTCGTTTTTGGGAAAATGACATTCTAAATCATTTTGATTATGTCAAAAGCATCATAAATGACTTGCTAGCTACAACGGAATCGGAAACGATAGACGTGAAAGCTTGAAAATAGCAAGTGGATAAAGACAACCAGCAGCCAAGCTCCTTGTGATAAACATGGAGAAGGTTCAACGACCATCGAAAGCACATATCTAATGAGATATGGAAGCGAGTAGAGTAGGGATCAAGCGATCCCGAAGCGCGAGGGCACTTGAAAAAGTGTAAGATATGGTCTGAACTCTAAGGTGACTTAGAGAGTTGATGTAGCGAATCAACGTAACGTTTTGGCTCAAATGATCATGCTCGTCGACAGCCATCCCGATATCATCGAGTTTATTATTTCCAAAATGCAAAATCCGCGAATCTTGCGTTATTTGATTGAAACGACGCAAGATGAACAAATCCGTGAAATGGCCAAGAATAAACTTAAATTCACGCCGCTTACGGAAACAGAGCGAAATATCTATCAAGGTATTTTGAATTATAAAAACATCCCCGGACAAGGTGGGTTCTCTGATAAAGCGATAAAAGAAGCCGAACAAAAACTGCGCGACGGCGGTCACTATTCCGTTAACAACCCGGATTTCCTGACCGGTGCGAATATTTCGGTCTGCATCACGAAAGAATTCATGGAAGCCGTTGAAAACGATGAGGATTATGCCTTGAGATTTCCGGATGTCGAGCATTACAGCCCGGAAGAAATGGCTATATATAATGAAGAATGGCATAAATGCGGCGATGTGCGCGAATGGGAACAACGCGGTTTTGCCGTCCGCACATACCGAACGATTAAAGCCCGAGAACTTTGGAACTTAATCAATATCTGCGCCACATATTCAGCAGAACCAGGTATTTTCTTTATCGATAATGCCAATGAGAAAACGAATGCGGTCGCATACGGGCAAAAAGTTGTCGCGACAAACCCATGTGGCGAGCAGCCACTTGCACCATACAGTGTCTGCAATTTGGCTGCCGTGAACTTGGCAGAGATGGCGGATAAAGAAAATAAAACGGTAGATTTTGAAAAACTGAAAAAGACGGTGGAAGTCGGTGTGCGCATGCAAGATAACGTCATTGACGCCACGCCGTACTTCTTAGAGGAAAATCGCGTACAAGCTCTTGGCGAACGCCGGGTCGGGCTTGGCGTCATGGGCTTGCATGACTTACTGATCTATTGCGAAACCGAATATGGTTCCAAAGAAGGCAATGCTCTTGTTGATAAAATTTTCGAAACGATCGCGACAACGGCTTACCGCACGTCAATTGAACTTGCCAAAGAAAAAGGCAGCTTCCCGTTCCTTATTGGAAAAACCGAGGAAGAAACCATGGAACTTCGCAGACGTTTCATCAATACCGGTTATGTTAAAACGCTACCGGAAGACATTCGTCAAGGTATTTTAAAATACGGCATTCGCAATTCCCATCTATTGACCGTAGCGCCGACGGGAAGCACCGGCACAATGGTCGGTGTCTCAACAGGACTTGAGCCATATTTCTCCTTCTCATATTACCGAAGCGGACGGCTCGGGAAATTTATTGAGGTCAATGCCGACATCGTCCAAGAATATTTGGAAAATCATCCGGAGGCCGATAAAGATCACTTGCCGCATTGGTTTGTCACGGCTATGGACTTGTCACCGGAAGCCCATGCGGATACGCAGTGCGTCATTCAGCGCTGGGTTGACAGCTCCATCAGTAAAACCGTTAACGCACCGAAAGGCTACACGGTTGAACAAGTGCAGAAAGTTTATGAACGTTTATACCGCGGGGGAGCGAAAGGCGGAACGGTTTATGTCGATGGCAGCCGTGACGCTCAAGTCCTGACGCTTAAAGCAGAAGAAAACCGTCTTGACGAAGAGGATGAGGCGCTCGTTCAGCTGACCGCAAAGGACGAAAAGAAAAAGGTCGTTCTAATTGACACCATCAATGCCCTCGAAAAAACCGATGTGACCTATGGATCGGAAATCGGCGATACATGCCCGATTTGCCGGAAGGGAACAGTTGAAGAAGTCGGTGGATGCAATACTTGCACGAACTGCGGCGCCCAGTTAAAATGCGGGTTGTAATCAGAAAAGATGACGACAACTTTGGCTTTATATTAAAGTTTGATAAAAAAACAACCTTTTCGGTATGATAGCTGTAAAAGGTTGTTTTTTATATTTCTGAAAAATACATTTATGAGTGTTACCTTTAATAAGGTCGGATATTTATTTGAATGCTCGTTTATATCAAATGAACCATTTCATTTCGAGGGGTGAAAATATAAATGAGTCGTCGATCAATCAACCCTTCAACAGGATGGGTTGAACCAATTTTTTGAAGTGTTTTCTGAATATACTTATAATATTTTTAAAATAAGTCGTTTAGGCTGGCTGTGAGGGAGAGGAATTCATGGAATCTCAATTGATTATCATTAGGGGGAATTCCGGGAGTGGTAAAACAACGATTGCAAAAAGCCTTCAAAACCATTTTGGCCATGGAACCCTCCTAGTGTCACAGGACACTGTTCGCCGTGATATGTTAAAAGTTCACGATCGAGATGGAAATCTTGCCATTGATTTGATTCGCCAAATCGCAGAATACGGAAAAGATAAATGTCAATTTGTTATCGTGGAAGGCATCTTAAATAAAAAACGTTATGGGGATATGTTGAAACATCTGATTCAGTTTTATAATGAAAAAGCCTATGTTTATTATTTTGATTTATCCTTTGAAGAAACAGTCAAACGGCACAACACTCGCCAAAAAAAGTCGGAATTTGGCGAAGACTCTTTGCGTGCCTGGTGGAATCCAAACGATTATCTTGGAGTTGATCAAGAAGTAAAATTAACTGATGACATGTCCCAGGACGACGTATTGCAACTCATTTTAAGTCAAGTACAAGAGTAATAATGGTGATGGCTTTCTCCAATAACGGTAGGAGCTTTACCCTAAATAACCGTTGATTTAAAGAAGGATCGTCAACCTATAAGGCGGGGAGGGGAGATCATTATGGAAATGTCCGTTATCAATACTTTTACAGAGGAACCTTTTAGAGGGAATCCAGCGGCTGTTTGTTTTCTAACTGAAGAAAAAGAAACCAAATGGATGCAGTTGGTGGCAAAAGAGATAAATTTGCCAACGACCGCTTTTATTCACTTCACAAATCATCAATGGCAGCTTCGTTGGTTCATAACGACAACCGAAATACCTATTTGTGGGCATGGCACATTAGCGAGTGCATCTTTTTTATGGGAAAAAGGACTAATTAGTAAAGATGAAGTGATATCCTTTCAAACGAAAAGCGGTGTTCTAAAAGCTAGGTTCGTGGATGGCTGGGTCCAATTACAGTTTCCGGCTATGCTTGAAGAAAAGATAAATCCACCAGAGTTATTGCTTGAGGCATTAGGTGTTCAACCCGTATATGTTGGAAGAAGCCAACTCGACTATTTAGTAGAAGTAGAATCAGAGGAAATGGTTAGGGACTTGAAACCAAATATCGATTTGATTGCTCAATTGCCAGTCAGAGGTGTCATTGTGACGAGTCCATCCAAAACCAATGAATTTGACTTTATTTCCCGTTTCTTTTCCCCATCTCATGGGATTATCGAAGATTATGTCAATGGTTCATCACATTGTTGTTTAGGCCCATATTGGAAAAGGAGATTAAATAAAACGGAATTGACGGCATACCAAGCTTCGGATAGAGGGGGAATTTTAAAAGTTAAAGTTTTGGATCACAATGTTTTTCTTTCTGGTCAGGCGGTCACCATTTTTGAAGGAAAGTTATTCGTTTAAGATTTAACAAACGAATCATGAGTTCCCCAAGAAACAGGATGTGTAACCGGAGAGGGCAAAACGCTTGGCTCAGAAGGTGCAGATCATCTTGGTTCTAGAAACAGGCTGTCTTGCTATAATGATTTCAAATATCATACTCATTAAAACTAGGGGTGGATCGAGTTGTCATATCTCGTTTTAACAGACGCTGATGTCTTAAAATTTTCACGAATGACATCGATGATCGACGCTATTGAACATGTTTTTTATGAGAAAGCAAAGGGTACCCTTGTTTCGCCTCCACGTTTCCAATTGGAAACCGAAAAAGGAAACTTGGTTTTCACCGCCGGGGCAGCAACGGGTATTGAAAAAGTGACAGGATTTCGAGTCTATGATACATACAACAATGATGAACAAGGCCATCAACAACTCGTTGCCGTGTTTGATTCCGAGACAGGGGTATTCAAAGGCATCGTTATAGGTCATGCACTTGGTGCCATCCGAACCGGTGCCATTGGTGGTGTGGCCATTAAAGCTATGTCTCGCCCAGATGCGACGCAACTCGCTGTGATCGGATCTGGCACTCAAGCCCGTACGCAATTGGAAGCAGCTTGTGCCGCGCGAGCGATTAAACAGGTTAAGGTTTACAGTCGTAACGATCAGAATCGGAGGAAATTTGCCGAGGAGATGACGGAAAAACTTGGCATTGAAGTCCTCCCAGTCGATTCACCAAAAGCGTGTGTGGAAAATGCGGATATTGTCATTTGCGCGACAAATAGCCGCACACCGGTCCTTGAAAGGGATTGGTTAAAGCAGGGTGTCCATATCAATACCGTCGGCCCAAAGTCAATCAAAGGTAGTGAGATACCCATCGAGATTGCTCGTCAAAGTTCTGTGATTGCGACGGATTCCCTTGAACAGTTAAAAGCTTATTCAACCCCGCATTTTTTGGTCGATACACCTTATGAAGATCACATTGTACAGCTTTCCGATATTGTAACAGGGAAAATGCCGGGTCGAACTTCAGACAATGATATGACATTGTTTTGCTCCGTGGGACTATCTGGCACCGAAGTCGTGATTGCGAATGAAATAATGAAAATGGCTAAAGAAAAAACGGAAGTGTGAATGGGTGATAAATCTGATGGCGAAAATGATCCAACGATTTTTTAAAATTGGGTCATGCTTCAAGAAAACATTCATTTTGCCCGATCTTAGTTTGCCAAAAGGATTTTTACGTCAAATATGAATCTATGCGTCCTTTTCACCCAAATGGGTGCTTGTGTCATCGGCGCGATCCATCGGCGGGATTACCCGCCGTTTTTTCTAAGCTTAATGGGCTAAGATAGTGCTTCTGGTTTTCTAGGAGGTAAAAGAACATGGATGGTATTCCACCAAAAGAATCGGCACGAAAGCCGAAACATCGGTTTAAAAATGCCATAGCCGCAGGTCGTCGTCATACCGTTGGCTTGAAATCTGACGGAACTGTGACGGCTGTGGGGGATAATGAATATGGTCAATGCGATGTAAGAGGGTGGTGTGGCATTCAGTTGCCCGGCTATTAGTTTTGTGTAAAAACGCGATTCGGTTAATAAACTAACGGAGGCTTTATTTAAAGATTGGACAGAGAATATGATTAAACATAATTTCAAAAGTTTGCACAATATTTCATAAGCGAAGAATCTGTTTTGATCAAACTTTTTTCAAAACGGGTTTTTTGGGTTAACGCGTGAGTAAAGGGTCAAAATAGTCTATAAATTGTCAAAATGGATCGTTATGTATGTGAAAAACTAGGTATACCCAGTTTGTCTTATATGTTCGTTCTCCAACCGGATGTCGCATTTTTGTGAAGATGGGCGAATCGCCTTGTCACACGGTGAACACTTGTGTATTCTAGTATTATAAGGAATGTTTGTGTTTAACGGAGTTGGAGGGGAAAACATGGCACCTACGCCAAGCATGGAAGATTATATTGAACGCATCTATTTACTCATTGAAGATAAAGGCTATGCCCGCGTATCGGACATTGCGGAAGCCCTTGAAGTTCACCCCTCATCCGTCACGAAAATGATACAAAAATTGGATAAAGATAATTATTTAGTTTACGAAAAATACCGAGGCTTTGGTCTGACAGCAAAAGGTAAAAAACTGGGCAAACGCCTCGTTTACCGGCATGAATTGCTTGAAGAATTTTTAAAGGTTATCGGTGTAAGTGAAGAAAACATTTATCGAGACGTTGAAGGGATTGAACATCACCTGAGCTGGAATGCGATCGACCGCATCGGGGATTTAATGCAGTTTTTTGAAGAAAATCCACAAGCTCAAGGACAGTTAAAAGAAATCCAGAAGCGAAACAGTGAGGATTAACGGCAAATGGCCTTCCGGTATCATACTATCCTAAAACACACAGGTCTTTTACTGACGTGTGTGTTTTTCATTAATAACAATGACACCAGCTTACAATAATCGTACATGTCCGTCATGGATTACTAAGGTCTAAACCTTCCCTTTTTCCATTAAATATTTATGGAGGAGGGAATGCGTATGTGGATTGACGGCGTGTTTTCGGGGGGCGGTGTCAAAGGGTTTGCCTTCGTCGGGGCGGTGGAGGTCGTGGAAGAAGCTGGACTGCGTTTTCGCAGAGTCGCGGGAACAAGCGCCGGTTCGATCATTGCCGCACTTCTCGCCAGCGGGTTTAACAGTCAGGAAATCAAAAGGGAAATGGATAAGATGAATCCGGCTTTATTTATGGATGTCAACGGTTCCCCCTTTCATTTTACTTTTTTTAAGTGGTTGACTTTGTATTGGCGAATGGGTTTGTATAAAGGGCATGCCTTTGAAAAATGGGTGCAAGACACGCTTTATAAGAAGAAAGTGGTCACATTTGGCGACATCCCCCCAGATGCTTTAAAAATCATTGTCAGTGATTTATCCCAGGGCAAGATGGTCGTTCTTCCCGATGATTTACCCTCTTATGGCATTAATCCTCTAAACTTTTCCATCGCAAGAGCCGTGCGCATGAGTTGCAGCCTGCCGTTCTTTTTTGAGCCAGTGCCGCTGTACAATAAAAAAGCGGAAAAATGTTTAATCGTTGACGGCGGGGTGTTGAGCAACTTTCCCGTATGGGTGTTTGATCACGGTAACACGTTACCGCTTCGGCCGTTTCTTGGTTTCCAGTTAAGTTCCGCGAAGGATTTTTATACGTCACAACCGATTAAAAACGCCATCGATTTGTTTCATGGGTTGTTTTCAACGATGAAAGAAGCTCATGATGCCCGTTATATATCAAAATACGCCGCCTCCAACATCGTTTTTATTCCCGTCGAGCATATTCATACGGCAAATTTCAAGTTAACGAAGGAAGAACGGAACCAACTCGTTGAGCTCGGACGTGTCAAAACGCGAGCGTTTCTTAAAAAATGGTCATATTAAGATTAATAAACTTCAGGCTGACTCAAATAGGGCCCGATTGCCACCTTGATTCGTATATAGTGGTTCATGACTCTGAACAACACTATATTGAGCATGGTGGGGTTTGACCCTAGACATTTGAGTCAGCCTCTTAGTTTTGCTGATCCTGACCTTGAAATGGATAGGGTTTCCTACCGTGCAAAAAAAGGATTGGCCGATCAGACTAGATTCGATTTTTACGGGTTACCTTGTTAAAGACGAATTTCTTCTGCCTTTCTTTTTTCCGTCAATGACTTTCAGATGGGCATGTTCCGCCCGCTTATGTGCCGCTCTCTTTTTTAACATCGCTTTGGACGGAATGACGTGCAAATGACTTTTACGCATGGTATGACTGCGTTCCCGTTCGGCGAGCCGCCGTTTGGATTGGCGGACGGCTTTCCGATAACCGGCGTAGGTGCTTCGATTTTGGCCGCTTACAATATAGAAAACAAAGAGGATGATGCCGATCACCGCCGCGCCGATGATGATTCGCGTGAAGAGCATCACAGGGTTCCTAAAGAGACTCGTAAACAATCCAATGGCGGCAAGGGCGATGACCAAGTAAAA
>Ga0310837_101443_pt1 | contig 10701 bp, 12 predicted proteins | sample SM_ome_5_FD_201315 | JGI IMG/M metagenome (GOLD analysis project Ga0310837, IMG submission 201315) | Sorghum-adapted microbial communities enriched on stacked mutant (SM) sorghum from Joint BioEnergy Institute, Emeryville, California... ...
GCCGTAAACCAAAAGATGAAGGCGATGGCCAATAATACCACTAAAAGATATGGCCATTTGTCTTTCCACATTGCTTTACTTCCTTTCCATTCATAATCCTTTTTTACATGGCATATTTTTTTAAGGATAAGGTTCCGTACAAATGAAAAGAGGAAAAAGTGTGGCTGAATACCTTACCGTATCATAAATGAAAGCACGCCTATAAACGAAACGGATAAAAGGGAGGTGATATCGTGAAAATCGGAGTCATCGGTACGGGAAATATGGGGTCGATTTTAATAGAGGCTATGATCACATCCGAAGCGGTATCGCCGGAGGACATGATCATCACTAACCGAACGCTTGCGAAGGCCTTTTCATTGCAGAAAAATCACCCGGGGCTGGTCGTAAAGCGCGATGCAGCCGATGTCGTTCAAGAGGCCGATGTGATTTTCATTTGTTTAAAACCGCTCGATATTTATCCACTACTGGAAGAGATCAGGGATCAACTGAGGGAAACGCAGATCATTATCTCCATCACGAGTCCGATTTCAGTGGAACAACTCGAAGCGCATCTTAGCGCAAAAGTCGTCCGGATGATTCCGAGCATCACTAACCGAGCGCTTTCCGGCCCAACGCTGTGGACATTTGGTAAACGTATAACGGACGAAGACCGACGTGCTCTCCTGGACTTTTCCACCCTGTTCAGCCAACCGGTTGAAATTTCAGAGCCGATCACGCGCATCGCTTCCGATATCACCAGTTGCGGCCCGGCCTTTATCACTTATCTCTTGGAACGCTTGATCGAAGCAGCCGTTGAAGAAACAGATATCGACCGAAAAACGGCGGTCCAGCTCGCCACCAAAATGATGATCGGTTATGGAAAGCTTCTCGAAAAAAATCTTTATACTTTGGATGAATTGCGGAAAAAGGTGCATGTGAAAGGCGGGGTTACCGGAGAAGGATTAAAAGTTTTGGAAGAAGAAGCAAGGGAGCTTTTCCACCACGTCATTCAAAAAACACATGCAAAGTTTTACGAAGATCAGCGAGAGGTTGATCGGCATTTTGCAAAGGATTAATACATCTATTCGCCACTTTTTTAAAAAATCCTTCTTTTTTATAAGAAAAATTGGCTCTGCTATAGAAAACTTGGCTCTGCCAAGCCTCTAAGGCGTAGGCAGAGCCTTAATTACTCTTTGCTGGACTGACTAAAAAAGCCAGCGCAAGCCTTTAGGGCGAACACAGTCTTAGGTGACCCTTATTCTGGCTCGATCAAAAAGCCAGTGGGAACAATTAAGGCCGACTTCGTACGGTCGTTTTTCCTAAGTTGCTTTAACTGCCGTGAAAAATAGGCGTTCGGCGTCTTCAGCGGGACGGCCTTCCTTAAAATCACCTTCGACCGAAAGCACCGTAAACCCGGTTTGTTCCAGGCGGCTTTTGTAAAATTCCACTGGGAAAGTTCGCTGCCGGTGGCATTCATCAAAACGGCGATAGAGTCCAGGGCTTTCTTCAACGAAGAAACTGATTTCGTGTTCAACGCTGTGAGGGAACGCGCCTTCAAACACATCCCAAATATAGGCCAGGTCTTCTCCAGCATAGCTAAAAGAATGATTCCGGAACAGACAATCCATCTTATAAACCGAATGGACGTCAAATAAAAATAAGCCGCCCGGCGCCAAATGGTGGTATACCGATTGCAAGGAGGACATCACATCGGATTCATTTTCCAAATAATTCATGACATCGCAAAATGCCGTCACGACTTCGAAGGTTTCCCCAAGATCTAAATGCCTCATATCTTGCTGGATAAAGTGGACATTGACATCTTCCTGAAGCGCCTTATCTAAGGCGACGGCAAGCATTTCTTCGGAGAGGTCGACACCGGTAACCTGGTAACCTGTCGCAGACAGCATCAGGGCGAGTGTTCCCGTCCCGCAACCCACATCAAGTAACCGCCCCCCTGTGATCCCATATTGCAATGTTTTTCTTTTTAGGAATTCGACCCATAGGTCATAGGGGGCATCGCTCATCAAGACATCATAAAAAGTGGCAAAATGCTGATAAGCGTTTTGGTCGCTCATAGAAAAACCTCCCTTTCAAAAAACTGGCGGCCGGCGAAAGCCGGCCTAGAGATGCGCTATTCATTCTTGACGATACTCTCAAAATGTTCTAGCTGTGCGTCGCCCCAAAGCTTTTCCAATTGATAATATTCGCGATCATCTTTATGGAAAACGTGAACGATCACATCACCAAGGTCAACGAGTACCCATCGGGCGTTATCAAACCCTTCCATTCTTTTGACATCGATTTGTTCTATTTCTGCCGTATCTTTAATCTCCCGCGCAATCGCCTGCACTTGTTTTTCCGATGTCCCATGGCAAATGATGAAATAATCAGCCATTGTTGAGATCCCTTGCATATTTAAAATGACGATGTTATGTGCCTTTTTGTCATCAGCCACCGCGGCTAAGCGATGCGCCAGGTCTTTACTTGTCTTCAACATCATACCTCCGTTCTTTTGTGCCATTCCTTAAGCCGAACACCACAAACCTGTATAAGATCATTATAAGCAGAAAGGGTGTCCGGGTAGACTTGACTATAATTTTCTACCAAGAACCGAACCGTGTTGGCAAGCGCTTGAGCGACCGCCAAATCAAGATCTTCTTTAGCCATTTCGCGCACTTCGTCAACCCCAGGAAAGCTCCGCCCCGGTTCAATATAATCGGCCAAAAAAACAACTTTTTCTAGCACAGACATGCCAGAGCGCCCAGTCGTGTGATAAGTGATAGCTGCCAAAATATCCGGGTCGGTTAGGCCAAAAGTTTCCTTGATGTAGATTGCTCCGACCGGCGCGTGCCAAACAGAGGGGTGATAGTCTAATAATAAATCGGGAAGGGTTTCGCGGGATTGAATTATCGCCCGCATCTCTTCTTCCGGAAAATATTTGGCGATATCATGAAGAGCCGAAGCCAGCTCTGCTTTCGCCGGATCTGCGCCGTACCGTTTTGCAAGCTCCACCGCGCATTCCATGACGCGGAGCGTATGGGCATACCGTTTTTCCGGCAGTCGTTTTTTCACTTCCGAAAGTGCCGTTTCTTTATCCATAAAGTCCGTTCACCTCGATATACTTCTTTACGGGTTCCGGTACTAAATAGTGCCATGCCCCTTTTTCTTTAATTCGCTTTCGAATGAGGCTGGAGGAAATGCCAATCTCTGGCATTTCTGCTTTGACAAGTTGTACGTCTTCAGGCGCCTGCCAATGAACACCAGAACGATTGAATCCGATGAATGTCACGGATTGTTTCAGTTCATCAAAATGCGCCCATTTGGGCAAATCATTTACCATATCCGCACCTATAATAAAATAAAATTGATAGGCCGGAAATTGTTCACGAAGCACAGCTATGGTTTCATATGTATAAGACTTGCCTTTTCGTTCGATCTCCACTAGGGAAAGTTTAAAGTGCCGGTTGCCTTTAATCGCCAAACGAACCATCTCCAGCCGGTGTTCGCTACTTTCGGGGGTAGCCGATGCTTTCCGTTCGGCGTGCGGGGGAAAATAACTGGGTAAAAACCATATTTCGTCGAGAGCGAGACGTACCAAAGCTTCCTCTGCCATGATCAAATGGCCGAGGTGGGGCGGATCAAACGTACCGCCCAATAATCCCACTTTCACGGTCACACCCCCATTATCTCGGTAACTCGATGTGTTTATGATTGGTTGATGGTTTGTACAGTGTGATGGTATGCCCGAGCACTTGAACGATATCGGCACCGATTGGTTCGGCAATCTGATGAGCCGCCTCTTCAGCCGTCATTTCCGCGTTTTGCAGAACGGTAATTTTCAATAACTCCCTTGCCTCCAACGCCTCGTCAATTTCTCTTATAAAAGTATCATGGACACCTGATTTGCCAATTTGAAAGATCGGTTTTAAATGATGGGCTTCTTTACGTAAAAACCTTTTTTGTTTTCCAGTTAACACAGTGACCCCCCTTTACTGAAAGTAGTTTTCCAATAAATATTTTTCCATATTGAACGTGTCCGGCCAAATCCCCAACCAACGCTGGAAGGCGGCTGCCCCCTGATGAATCAGCATCGGTAGTCCGTTTAAGGTCGGTGCACCGATTTGTTCAGCGGCTTCTAAAAAGCGCGTTTTCAGCGGACGGTAAATGAGGTCGACACAGATGGTATGGGCAGTCAGCCGCTCCGTCCAGATCGGAAGCGCATCGGCGAATCCGCTCATGCCGACCGGTGTGGCATTAATGATCAACCGATATTGGGCAAGGCGTTTTTCAGCCTCTTCTAGGGTCCATACCGCACTTTCATTTGAATTGAAAAAACGCGCGCTTAACCGTTCCGCTGCCTCAGGTGTGCGATTGGTAAGGTCAACGCGAATCTTTGCTCGTTTCGCCAAAGCGGCGCAAACTGCTCGGGCCGCGCCCCCTGCCCCAATCACTAAGACCGAATCACCAGCCTCCGGAGCGAAGCCTTTTTCTTCAAGGCTTTTCATAAAGCCGATGGCATCGGTATTCGTGCCGACGAGACGTCCGTTTTCATTGATGACGGTATTGACAGCCCCAATCACCTCGGCTTCTTCATCTATGTCGTCAAGAAGCGGAATGATCGCGGTTTTATGCGGTATCGTCACATTAAAACCGCCGGCACCGAGTGCTCGAAGACCGCAGACAGCATCTTCCAGCTGATCTTTTGTCACCCTAAAGGCATGATAATGATCATCATAACCGTTCTCGCGCAGCCATTTTTGGTGCATGACCGGTGAAAGGCTATGGTCGATCGGATCACCTATTACGCCATATAATTTTGGCAAACCTTCTCCCCTCGCTTATATAAATTATCCAATGATCGATGGCCGCCTCAAGACTTGAACGCCGGCTGGCGCATACGCGCTCACTCTCGCCCCTTGTCCTTTAACGGACACCCAACCTAAGCCGGAAATGACGAGATCGGAATGGTCGTCCTTTAACGAAAAATCATGACGCACTAATTTCGGGATCCGTTCTTCTGAAAACGGCGGCGTCAAGAGCTTACCGGCTTGCTCTTCATAGAGGGCGTCTGCCTTCTCGAGCTTTGTGCGGTGAATGTATAGTGCATTCGAAACATAACAAACAAGCGAACGTCGCCCGGGGCCTCGATAGTCAATGCGCGCCAAGCCGCCGATGAATAAGGTTTGGTTTTCATTCAACTGATATACTTTCGGCTTTATTTCTTTCTTCGGTAAAATTTTCTTTAATTCATCATATGTGACAAAGTGAGCGATTTGGTGGTCATTGATCACGCCGGGTGTATCGTAAAGCGAACGGCCGTCATCAAGCGGCAAGCGAATAAAATCAAGGGTTGTCCCTGGAAATGGCGATGTCGTCGGTTGATAGCGCGAATCGCCGCCGAAACGGCGGATGAGCTGATTGATAAACGTCGATTTGCCGACATTGGTGCATCCGACAACATAAACATCGCCGCCCGCGCGGTAATGATCGATAGCCATCGCCAGCTCCTCGATGCCTGTCCCTTTCTCCGCGCTAATAAGATGAATATCCAGCGGTTTTAATCCGTAATCGCGAGCCATATGACTCATCCAGCGCTTCAATTTGTCCGGATTCGTGGACTTCGGCAGAACATCCACTTTGTTACCTACTAATAATACGGGATTATTCCCTGCTAAACGCTGCAAACCGCTGACCCAACTGCCATTGAAATCAAAGATGTCAACAAGGTAAACAATGAGTGCTTCCGTTTCCCCGATGCGATTGAGAAGTCTAATAAAATCCTCATCTTGAGGCTTTATATCCGGCACTTCATTATAATGGGTTAAGCGAAAACATCTTTTGCAGACGACGACTTCTCTATTTAGCGCCGATTTGGGGGCATATCCTGGTTTTCGTTCATCTTCCGTTTGGATCGCCACTCCGCAGCCGCTACAGCTGATATGATCGGTCATATTAGTCCTCCCAATAGATTAAACCTTTTTTTCTTAAATGGTTGAGAATCTGCCGCTCAATTTTTCGGTTCAGCCGCGTCATAAAACCGTCTGTCATCGCTACGGGAACGACGAGAATCGTATAGACGCCTAACCGCCGCGCTCCCCAAACATCGGTCATCAGCTGGTCGCCGATGACGACGACTTCATCTTTTTTCAGTCCCATCTTCTCGATGGCACGCCGAAACGATTTCGTCAACGGTTTTCGTGCTTTGGAAATAAAGGGAACATCAAGCGGCGCACAAAATGCCTTGACGCGGTTTTCACTATTATTGGAAACAACCGTGACTTTGATGCCAGCGGCTTTCATTTCTTGAAACCAAGTTTTTAAAGCAGGCGTTGCCTCGGGCTCGTACCAAGCGACAAGCGTATTATCTAAATCGGTAATGATGCCCTTAATATGATGTTTTTTAAGTTCTTCCGGCTTTATATCCAATATGCTTTTAACATGCCTGTCCGGTAAAAATTTTTTAAACAAACTCGACACCTCTCTAGTATTTTCCCATAAACCTGTCTCTTTTACCAAGTATATATGTTTTTTATCAATAGAAAAATGGATATTGACTGCACGATGAAAAAAAGGATCATTAGCCCTCGGTTGAGCCTAGTTGCACTTAACTTTTGTCCAGAAAAAATGATGGGCGCTTGCCTTTCCCAAAATTTTTTCCTCACACGTGCACCGCAAAGTAAATCATTATTTTATGTTTTTTAAAAACAGAAATGCGAAAAATCGTTCGACATATTGCGACAGCAACCTGCATATGTGGATAACCTTATACACATTTTACAGCTTGTTTTTTCTAAGGATAAACTCTGTTTTAAACAGGTTATGAACAAGTTATCCACCGCCGTCTGTGGATAAAAGAACGGTTGTTCTTATACGAAAAACGTGATACCTTATTGTTAACTAATTGACTTTACCCTTAAGGAGGTGTAGCCCGAACCGGGGCAGGCGATGGACAAGCTCTCAGATGAATTATTGATTGAGTCTTATTATAAGGCAAAAGAACTCCAACTCAGCACCGATTTTATAAATCTGATTGAACAAGAAATCCGCAGACGCTCGCTGGAATGTCTGTTGCAATTGAATTAAAATCTCTTACAGATGAGCGGTGACTCGCTCATTTTTTATTTTTCCGTTACAATATGGGTAATAAGTACCAAGGAGGGCTCCAATTTGAAAAATGTCGTTGTCAGTAAAATCGTTCAATACGTTTTTACCGAAGACCAGCTTCGCGGCAAATGGCGGGAACATAACAAAAAGCGATCCTTTGAAGATCTTTCGAATCAGGAATTAATGGCTTTGGCTAAAAGAATATTGGAAGCGGCTTCACACAGCGAATTGGAGGAATTTACCGTTGGCTCCCCATGGCGGACAAAAGCCGACGCCGAAGGTAAAATGGTCGCCGAGGACGATAGCGACCCAGCGATGCACATTGAAGTCATTGATACCGAAAAAACCGCGGAAGAACCGAAAGTAATCGCCATCGACCGTCTATACCGCCTACGATGCATGGCATGCGGTCTGGTTTTCTTTCTAGAAGATTCTGATAGGGATCTTACAACATTAAAATGTCCCGCGTGCGGCGGTCATGTACATGCTAAACGAGACTAAAAAAGAAGGAGTGACCGGCACATGTCATTTTTTATCGCCATTGCTGTATTTCTCATTACATACGCCATCATCATTTCTGAAAAAATCAACCGCGCCGTCATCGCATTGGCTGGTGCGGCTGTTACCATTCTGGCAGGTATCGTCAATTTCGATGACGCTTTTTCACATTATATTGATTGGGGAACGATCTCTCTACTTATCGGAATGATGATTTTGGTCGGCATTACAAACAAAACCGGTGTCTTTCAGTATGCGGCGATCAAGTCCGCTCGTCTTGTTAAAGGACACCCTGCCCGCATACTTGTCATCTTATCCATACTGACAGGAGTTGGCTCGGCCTTTTTAGATAATGTGACGACGGTTTTACTCATCGTCCCCGTTACCTTTTCGATCACGCGCATCCTTGGCGTCAAGCCATTCCCGTTTTTAATATCAGAAATTCTTTTTTCCAATATTGGCGGAACCGCCACTTTGATCGGTGACCCGCCCAATATCATGATCGGTCAAGCGAACAAGCATTTAACGTTTAATGCCTTTTTACTTCATTTAACACCGGTTATTATTGTGATCGGGGCGGTAACGGTATTTCTTTTATATCTCATGTTCCGCAAGCAATTAACCGTGACTGAAGAAAAGCGTCTTGCATTAATGAAGTTAGATGAAAAGGAGTTTATAAAAGACCCCAAGTTAATGAAAAAATCGCTCATCGTTCTTGCTCTGACCATTTTAGGATTTCTGCTTCATCCAGTCATCCATGTTGAAGCGTCAGTCATTGCTTTATGCGGGGCCATCGTCCTCATGTTGATCGGCGTAAAACATAATGAAGTGGATGAAACGCTGTCAGGGATCGAATGGGAAACGATTTTCTTTTTTGCGGGACTGTTCACCTTGATTGGTGCCCTGGAAGCTGTCGGCGTCATTAAGGATCTTGCCAAGCTCGCCCTTGAACTGACCAATGGCAACATCACATTAACCGCACTTTTAATTTTATGGGTTTCCGGCTTTGCCTCAGCGACCATCGACAATATCCCCTATGTCGCTACCTTAATTCCCCTCATCCAAAACATGGCCGAGGGAATGGGTTATGCGGTGGATTCACCGCATATTAATGCGCTCTGGTGGGCCTTATCACTTGGTGCTTGTCTAGGTGGCAACGGCACGCTCATCGGTGCCAGTGCCAATGTCGTCGTCGCTGGCCTTGCTGCTAGAGAAGGCCACGGCTTCTCCTACATGGACTTTTTAAAAATCGGTGCGCCGCTGACACTTGTCGCGCTCATCATTTCAACGGTTTACATATATTTTAGGTATTTAGTTTTTCTTTAAAAGGGAGAAGGACTTTCGCCAATCGAACCCGTATCTATAACTATGCTTGTGACTTACAGCGCAACGAAGGACTTGATGTGGACAGTTTTTTATCCTTTCTTACCAGAACAAAAAAAGTAAAAGGCCGCGATGAGCCTTTTAAATCTTAATTTATGACTAAGGAAGGCCGCCAATGACGACCTTCCTTTTCTATTTTTGACTACCAGACGTAAGCGGCACCTACAATGATCAAGAGAATAAACAACACAACGATTAAGGCAAAGCCTGCCCCAAATCCGCCGGCGTAACTCATGAAATCACTCCTATCTCCTAAAGGTTTGAACTTTCATTGACACTATATGATACTTTCTGCCCCGACGTCAGGGCAGGTGCGGAGATTCCGTAAAAAAGTAGGCCGTTATGAGAAACATGGACTGGCTTTCCGTTCTTCTGGCCTAACTGTGAATGAGTCACATATTTTTAAGACCCACATCCAAAACTAAGAAAAACTGCTAAAGCGGGTGACAGTATGACTCCTTCATGGCTATCACTTATACCTTTTCTCATCGTTATTCCAGTTTCCATTATCACAAAGCAAGTGCAGCCAGGGTTATTCGTGGCTTTGCTCGTTGGCAGCTACCTTGTTGAGCCAAGTCTTCTCGGCGGCATAAAAAAGTTCTTGGACTATATTGTACACACGACGATTGTGTCGAATAATATACGAATTATTATTTTCCTTTATGGTTTCGCTGGGCTGATTAACATTATTAAAATGGCCGGCGGGATTAAAGGATTTGTGGACCTTGTCAGCAAAAAGGTGAAAACGAAAAGAAGTGCCATGGCCCTGACATGGCTTTCCACGATCGGGACCTTCAGCGATCCGGATTTCCGCATTGTTACCATTGCGCCAATCATGAAAGCGCTGAAAGATCGCTTAAAAATGTCGGCGCGCCGCATCGGCATCGTCATCGAAGTAACTTCTAATCCCGTTGTCGCGCTTGTACCGATCGCGACAGGGTTTGTCGGTTACATGGTTAGCATCATTAACACAGCGCTCAAGCAGGCCGGCATTCACCGAGCGCCTTACCTGACTTATGTTGAAAGCATCCCGTTTAACTTTTTTTCCTTTGCGATTCTTGGTGTCGGGATTTATTACACTTTCTTTATGCACCGAAAACATGAAAAAAAATATCATTTAACCAAAATCGAAAAAGCTGAAGCATTAAACAATGCCCGAAAATCAAGCGAGACGATCCCTCAGCCGGTTACACCGGCTACGCAGCCGTCCTATGCCCTGCTAAATGAAATGGCCCAAGAGCCGATGCCATTCCAATCCATCACAACAAATGCCGCCCCGCCGTTTAGTCCCGTCCAAAGCGGGGAATTATCCAATCTCGCTGACATCTCACTGAACGGTACAGGAGCCAAGCCGATTGTGGGCGGCGCATCTGATCGATTGCCAAAAAATAACAACCAACCAGTTTTAGGGCAAATGGGTGCGAATACCGCTAACCCCACAGGATCTAACGGCAACGCCCTTACACTAAACGGGGGACTGCCGTCGAACCCAAACGGCATGGCGGGACAGCCCAACGTCAACACTCTTCCGCAGAATGGGCTGCAACAGCCCCAACCAAACGCCATGTCGCCTCAGCCGGTCGGTAACACGCCTAACGGGGTGCAACTATCAAATGCAAACGGCATGGCGGGACAACCCAACGTCAACACTCTTCCGCCGAATGGGCCGCAACTGTCCCAACCAAACGCCATGTCGCCTCAGCCGGCCGGTAACACGCCTAGCGGGGTGCA
>Ga0310837_101446_pt1 | contig 10680 bp, 9 predicted proteins | sample SM_ome_5_FD_201315 | JGI IMG/M metagenome (GOLD analysis project Ga0310837, IMG submission 201315) | Sorghum-adapted microbial communities enriched on stacked mutant (SM) sorghum from Joint BioEnergy Institute, Emeryville, California... ...
GGCGGAGCCTCCACTCCGGTCAAACTGGAGCCGGAGCCAACTCCGGCCGCACCCGCCAAAAAACGGACTGCAGCTGACAAAGAGGCACGTGAGGAGCCGGCTGCCGACACCACCACGACGACCACCAAGAAGCTCAAGCGCAAAAAAGCGAAGTCGTCCTGATCTACGGCAAGTCTGCTCATATTCTCTTTATAGAGAAAGGACGAGCGGACGTGCTCTTCGAAGAGGCGGATGGTGATCGTGCCGTCCATGGTGACGCCGCCGATATTGAAGCGGCGTTGTTAAAGCACTCTAAACGTGCTGCGTTTTGCCTGCGGGCCTGTTACCGCCGAAAACGTCAGGCAGATTGGCTCCGGCTCATACACCAGCCGCCACGTTCCTCTCCCGCTAGCGAAAACGCTTTTCGGCAGCAGCTTCAGCATGAGCCTAAGCGTTACGTCGTGTTCCAGGAAGCGCTCACACACTTCCTCCCCGACCAACTGCGCGGGCGGTTCCGGCAGCCGCTGCTCGCCGAAACAGGCAAAATCGGTCACCGCCCCGCTTACATGCACCTTAACGCGGCAGCCAGACAGCGGCAGCGGCAAACCCAGCGACTCCTGGCGAAAGTGAAACCAGACGCCGTCTTTTTTGGTGGTCACCGTCACGTGAGGGAATGCTTCCAGCTTCTTCAAGCCGCTCCCCGTCTTCGATCATGAGCCGGTACGACGATGGGATATTAAACAGAGACATCGCCCGCTTCCTGAGTCTGTCCAGCGCTGTCTCCACGCCTGCCGCATCCTGTTTCCGCACGGTGCACAACCTCCTGAACCCTTTCAATTTTTCTCCCTGATTGTTGAGTACATCTTGTTGCATCCACATTATACCAAAGCCAAAAAGATGAAAAATACCTGTCCCATGCCCTCCTTGCGGGCACAAGACAGGTTTGTCGTGTCGTCAGTGCTCGGACTGTCCTTCCGGTTCGATGTGGATGTGCACGGCTTTGACATTGTGAACGGCCTTCATCCGCGCCTCGATTTCCTCGGTGATCGTGTGGCTCTCCGTCACGTTCAGAGTGGGGTCCACGTGAATCACGACATCGACCAGCACGTTGCTTCCGTGGTAGCGCGCCTTGATATCTGTAACGTCCTTGACCCCGGGGATTTCGGCGATGGTGGAGCGCAGCGCAACCAGTTCGCTGCGGTCAAACCCGTCTGTTAATCGGTGGGCCGCCTCGCGGAAAATGGACCACGCCGTCCTCAGGATGATCCCGCCCACCACGAGCGCTGTCAACGGGTCCAGCCAATGCAGTTGAAACTGGGAGCCGGCCACTCCCACAAACGTGCCGACGCTGACCAGCGCATCGGAGCGGTTGTCTGCTGCCGCAGCCATCAAGCCCTGGCTTTGGGTTACCTGCGCCAGCCGCCGGTTGTAGCGGTAAACGCCGAACATGACGGCAGCGGTTGCCAGGGCGGTCCAGCCGGCCAGCATGTCAGGCGCGTTCATCTCCGGGGTGAACAACGCAGAGATTGCCCGGCTGAGGACTTCGATCCCGACCGCCAACATGATGAAGGATGCGACAAGAGCCGAGATGCTTTCTGCGCGTAAGTGGCCATAGGGATGGTCGTGATCAGGCGGTTTGCGAGAGATGCGCAGGCCGATCAGTACGGCGACGGACGCGACCACGTCAGTTGTGTTGTTCAGTCCGTCCGCCAGCAGCGCTTCCGAGCCTGCCAGCAGCGCCACCCCCACTTTCACCAGGGAGCAGCAGACATAGGCGATGATGCTGACCCACACCCCGCGTTCTCCCTGCTTCAGATTCGCGTACACATCCACCTGCATCACCTCAAAATTCCTTCTCACACGACCTTCATCGTACCAGACGACTCCCGAGTGGGTCTACGGAAACAGTTTTTGTCCGGGTCAGCATGATAGGCAGAGGGAAAATAAGTTGGACACTGCCAAAACCTCTTGCCGGATAGAATTGGAAATGGTAAGCTGGTGCTGTACAACAATACAGATATGCACGGGAGCTTGGGGAACCAGGCTGAGAGGATGGCTGATCCGCCGTCGACCGTTGAACCTGAACTGGGTAATGCCAGCGGAGGAATGTTGTTGACACCAAGAAATGCGGTGTGCGTCTGTTCGCGCACGCTCTTTCTTCGTCTGCGTCTGGCGTCGCATGGGTTCATGCGGCGTTTTTTCGTGACGCAGTTTCTCCGCCTCCCGCAGGGTTCACGACACGTGCAACCGTGACAAGGAGGTTTTTTTCATGTCCACTTCCCCCTTCCCCTTTATCTCCACAGCGGCCGTCCCGCCGTTTCCGGGCAGCCGCAAAACGTACGTCCAGGGCTCCAGACCGGACATCCGCGTGCCGATGCGGGAGATTTCCCAGCAGCCTACTATTACCCCGAACGGCGAAGTGCCCAACCCGCCGCTGCGCGTTTACGACACCAGCGGAGAGTATACGGCACCCGATTACATCGCCGACATCACCAAGGGACTGCCCGCCCTGCGCCGCAACTGGATCGCGGAAAGAAGCGACACCGAGGAATACGAGGGCCGCGAGCCCAAGCCGGAGGACGACGGCTACCGGAACTTCCCGCAGGAACCATCCGTCCCTATCTTTCCCGCCAAAAGACAGAAGCCGCTGCGCGCCCGCCAGGGGAAAAACGTCACCCAACTGCATTACGCCCGCCGCGGCATCATAACGCCGGAGATGGAATTTGTGGCGATCCGCGAGGGCGTCTCGCCGGAATTTGTGCGTCAGGAAGTGGCCAGCGGCCGGGCGATCATCCCTGCCAACATCAACCATCCGGAGAGCGAACCGATGATCATTGGCCGCCATTTTCACGTCAAGGTAAACGCCAACATCGGCACCTCCGCCGTCACCTCCTCCATCGGCGAGGAAGTGGAAAAAATGATCTGGGCCGTCCGCTGGGGGGCAGACACGATCATGGACCTGTCTACGGGCAAACACATCCACACCACCCGGGAATGGATCATCCGCAACAGCCCGGTTCCGGTCGGCACCGTCCCGATCTACCAGGCACTGGAAAAGGTGAACGGCAAGGCGGAGGAGCTGTCCTGGGAGGTGTACCGCGACACGCTGATCGAACAGGCCGAACAGGGGGTGGACTACTTCACCATCCACGCCGGCGTGCTGCTGCGCTACATTCCCCTGACGGCCAAACGGGTGACCGGCATCGTCTCGCGCGGCGGTTCCATCATGGCTGCCTGGTGTCTGGCGCATCACCAGGAAAACTTTTTGTATACCCATTTTGAAGAGATTTGCGAAATTCTGAAGACGTACGACATCGCCGTATCGCTGGGAGACGGCCTCCGCCCCGGTTCCATCGCCGATGCCAACGACGAGGCACAGTTTGCCGAGTTGGAAACGCTGGGAGAGCTGACCAAGATCGCCTGGAAACACGATGTCCAGGTGATGATCGAAGGCCCCGGTCACGTGCCGATGCACCTGATCCGTGAGAACATGGAACGGCAGCTCACCGTGTGTCAGGAAGCCCCCTTCTATACATTGGGGCCGCTTACCACTGACATCGCTCCCGGTTACGACCACATCACCTCCGCGATCGGAGCAGCCATGATCGGCTGGCTTGGCACGGCGATGCTGTGCTACGTGACGCCCAAGGAGCACCTTGGCCTGCCGAACAAGGAAGACGTCCGCAACGGGCTGATCGCCTACAAGATTGCCGCACATGCCGCCGACCTGGCCAAAGGTCACCCGCGCGCCCAAGAACGGGACGACGCCCTGTCCAAAGCGCGGTTTGAATTTCGCTGGAACGACCAGTTCAACCTGTCGCTTGACCCGGAACGGGCCCGTGAATACCACGACGAGACACTCCCGGCGGAAGGGGCGAAAACAGCGCACTTCTGCTCGATGTGCGGCCCCAAATTTTGCAGCATGAACATCACGCAGGAAATCCGCGCGTACGCGCAGCAGAACAACCTGACTGTAGAGAAAGCCGTGGAACAAGGGATGAAAAAGCAGGCGAACGCCTTCCGAAAACAGGGGAACCAGCTCTACACGTAAGCGGCGCTCCCTGGCTCCGCTTGCGCACCTGCAAGACGAGGAGGAGATCGCGTGAATCAGGCGGAACAGCTTCTCGCGGAAGCAAAACGACTGGAGGCTGAATGGAAGAAGGTAAAGCAGCAGTTGGCAAAGCTCCAATCCGAATGCGAACACGACTTTGCCCGAGGCCAGCTTTCGATGACCTGCCGCAAATGCCTGTACACGGAGAGTACGTACTACTAAACAGCCCGAGGCGATGAGACGGATGCCGCTCATCGCCTCTTCTTCGTCCTAATGGGGAACAATCATTGATGAGGCTGATTCGGACGGCTCCTTTCTTCCGTCTGACGGCCAATTCCGTTACCTGGACGAGGTGGAACATGAAACCGATCATCCCGATGGAGCCAGTGGCGAGCGACACCATCCCCCAGGAGCCGGGCTGGATTGCCCAGGTGAAATGGGACGGCGTTCGCATCCTTACCTATTATGACGGCAAACACGTGCAGCTGTTCAATCGAAAGGGAAACGAGCGCACCCATCACTACCCTGAACTAGCAGATATTGAAACGTACTGCCGAGCCGACTCCGTGATCCTGGATGGTGAAGTGATCGCGCTGGGGAGCGACGGCAAACCGTCCTTTCATGAAGTGATGCGCCGGGACGGGATTCGCCGCATGCAGAACGTGCCCCGGATGCAGCAGACTGTGCCGGTTACCTACATGATTTTTGACTGTCTGTACCTAAACGGGGAATGGATCAACCAACGCTCCTTGCAGGACAGGCTCAAACTGCTGTCCGAAACAATCGAACCGAACAGCCACGTGCAAGTGGTGTCGTCCCATGATAACGGTTCCGCCCTGTTTGAGGTGATCCGGCAGCACGGCATGGAAGGCATCGTCATGAAGCGGCTGGATGCCCCCTATCTCATCGGTGCGAAAAAAGCCGTGTGGCTGAAGATCAAACACTACCGGGATGTGATTGCCGCCATTGGCGGTTTCACCTTGAACGGCGGAGTCGTCAACGCGGTGCTGTTGGGCCTCTACGATGAGCAGGGCCGGTTTTGGTACATCGGTCATGCGGGAACGGGCAAACTGTCCCGCCAGGAGTGGCGGGAGCTGACCGACAGGCTGATGCCTGCAGTTATCCGGGAAAAACCCTTCGTAAACAGGCCCGATCGTCACCATGGCGTATTCTGGGTGACCCCCACGCTGACGGCCAAAATCAAGTACGCGGAATGGACGGAAGGGCGATCACTTCGCCAGCCATCCATTCAGGCAATCGTGGACGTACCGCCGCACACCTGCAGGCTGGACAGGGAGATGATGAGATGATCTTCTAGTGGTCCGCAGAGGCTGTATCATTCCCCTGCGACTGCTTGTGTTTCAGGTGATTGACCGCCTGCATTTCCAGATAGGAGCTCACCAGCGCCACCAGAAAGCTAAGAAAGTACGCTACGCCGCTGATCAGGCCGGCCACTCTGTACTGATTCTCCAGCAAGGCCCCGCCGACGATCGACACGAGACACACACCTAACGCCAGTTTGTTGATCCAGGCCCAGATCTGACAGCGCCTATACTCTCTCGTATGGGCGGAATGCGAGTCACGTCCGCTTCCCCGTTCTCGCAGAAGGGCTGCGGCAAACAGGAAGGCCAGCAGGGGAAGTTGGAAGATAAGCGTGATTGCCGGTATGCCGTAGCTGAAGAAGCGCAGCACGTCATCCGTATTGGGAAACGACAGTAGCGAGGAGACCACGATGAACAAGCCGCACGGCCCATTGGAGGCGGCGTAGTGTTGCTGGCCGGCGAACGATCCGACGCCGACAAGAAAGGCGATGTAGGTGACGACTGCCTTGATTGTAAAGGCCGGAAACCAGATGCTGAACACGATCACTTCCACGCGGTCCAGGAAGTCGGTAATGTGGATCTGCTGCACTAGCGCGTAAACAGGGAAAGTCAACCTGCTGGTGATCAGATACCCCATCACGCCCAACTGAACCACCATCAACAGCGTCAGCGAGAACCCGGCAATGATCGCCCCGTGTTTCATTGCGGAATACAGGAGCCGGGGATGGGAAATGGCATGCAGAAACGCACCGAACAAAAAGATGCTGCCAAACACCCCTGACGGGAGGAGATTACCGAGACCGACGGCCGCGATGTTGCTCTCCAGCACCGGCTCCAGCCGTTCAACCGCATACTCGTTGCTCAGTGTGAAGTACAGCATGATGGTGATGAGAAAAAATACGGGAAAGTACATTTCATTGACGCGGGCAGCCACTTCCGTGCTTGTTCGGCCGTAGTACACCAGCATCAGGACGAATACCAACAAAATGATTTCAAGCGGCGTCCGGGGCAGCAGCATCACTTGCAGGAACAAGCTGACCCCCTTGATGTCCGCCACCAACAACAGCCAGAGGTAAAACAGAACGAGGGCGTTTACGAAGCCACCGATCCACCTGCCCCCTGCCAGAAAGATGATTTCAAACAGGTTTTTTCCGGGGTAGGCCCGGGACAGCCTCGCGAAGACCAGGGCTACCAGTATTGCGTAAAACGTCGGGAGGATGAAGGCAAACCACGCATCATTCTTGGCGATCTGGGCCAGTGTTTTCGGCTGGCTGAACAACGCCCCCGTAATCAGGACGCTGCCGATCAGCCAGGCAATCTGCCGATGATTGATCACCTGTTTATGGATCATGACAGGCCCTCCTTACCAGATGTTTTCCATCCACTGCTGCAGGCCAACGGAAAAGACGTCGGCCAGGTAATTGGTTGGCATGATCACGTGGAGTTGAAACTGCAGTGCTATGAACAACCCGATCGTGAGCAGGTAAAAGAAACCCATCACTCGCCTTTGCTTGACTGGCATGCTTTTTCGCTTCATGAAAAACTGGACCAGGGACGCTAGCAGCAAGAGCACGTACAAAACCAGGGCGACACTATTCATGGCGATCTTCCTTTGTGATGTTCTCTGTTGTCTGGCCGATATTGGTGATCTCGGCTTTGGTCCGGACGTGGAATTCCGCCTGCGCAAGGCGCTCGTTCCAATTATCCCGCAAATGGCTTCGCCACTCGCGGGGATACTCTCGAGCCAACACCAGGCCCAGCCCGATGGTGTCCGTCCGCTGCCGTTTCATCTGAGCCAACGTCTTCTTTACTGTTTCGGTAATATGATTGGACAGTTTTCGCTCCAGCGCAGCCAGGTTGTCCGCCCTGCCCAGATCGGCATCGGTCAAGTTTTCGATAACGGACGCCGACGCGTCCACATTGATCATAAACTGGATACGGCCCTGCTTGATTACAGGCTTGATTTCCGCCTTTCCCTTGTCGAACCGGACGTTGACGGTTTCCTTTTCTGTCAGGGAAACCTTTGTGGAAAAGGGCGTAAACTGACGGTGAAACCACCGCAGTCCCCCTGCCGCTTCCTGGTTGAACACCCCCACCATCTTGTCGCGGAGAAATTGGGCCACCCCAAGTACTTGAATCTCCTTCGACTTTCCTTTGGGATGGGAATTGACGGCCGCCACGTACGGCAGATAGGGGTCCACACCAGGTGTGCTCAGCGTCTGTGCCATGTCCTTGACGGTGACGGGAACCGATTCCATTTTGATCAGTTCCCGCATCGCCTCACCGGAGAAGCGTTCAAAGCTGGGCTGCACCTGCAGCATGTTAAACCCCTTCCCCTTGGCCAGCACCAGGTAGGCAGTCAGCCGGTTCTCAGGGAAACGGGCCACCACATCCAGCACCTCGCTCAGTCCATCTCGGGCCAACGCCTCCCCAATGACGATCACGCGATGGTGGGCGTAGTACAACTGCCGGCTCATCCTGGCCTGAATCAGGCTGTGTGCTTCCCGCAGCGTCTTGCCAGTGGCCGAGTCGACGTAATAGACATTGTCCCCGCTGGTACCTCCTCCGCCACCGGTCGGTCCGCCCAAACTGCTTACCAGCGGAACCTGAACGGACAAACGATATTCACCATTGGCCTCCTTGTCGATGGAAAACGCAATCACGATGGCAATGTCGTTCACTTCCGTCCGGTCCCAACATCCGCTCATCAGCAGTCCGCAGAGAGCGACGACACAACCCTTCATCCACCGTCTCATTCGTTCATCCCTCTCCTTTGGTGCGGCCTTTGTCGCCATGCCCGCCTCCGCCTTGGCGAACAGCCCCGGATTGGCCTTTGCGCTGCTGTTGGCCGGTTTGGCCGGTTCGCATCCGCCGGGCGTCCTGCACGCCGAGAAAGCTGGGCCGTTTTTTCATGAACGGCCACGGAGCACGAATCAGCACGTCCTTCAGGTCACTCACTGACATCGGCGCGATCGGGGACAAGTAGGGAACGCCCATCGAACGCAGGTTGGCCAAGTGTCCCATAATCAGCACGATGCCGACGAGAATGCCGTATATGCCCAAAATCGAGGCGGCGATCATCAGCGGAAAACGCAGCATCCTAAGCGCAATGGAAGCGTTGAAATGAGGTATGGTAAAGGAAGCGATCCCTGTGATGGACACGACAATCACCATCGGCGCTGACACAATCCCAGCCTCCACGGCCGCCTGTCCCACGACAAGCGCCCCCAGGATGCTGACCGCCTGGCCGACTGTCTTGGGCAGACGCACCCCGGCCTCCCGCAGGGCTTCAAAGGAGATTTCCATGATCAGCGCCTCCACGATCGCCGGAAACGGGATCGACTCCCGCGCCGCCGCGATGCTGAGCAGCAGGGTGGTGGGCAGCATCTGCTGATGAAACGTGGTGATGGCTACATAGGCGGCGGGCGTGAGCAGCGAAATGAGCAGGAACAAATAACGCAGCCAGCGGATCAGGGTTGCCGGCATGAATCGTTCGTAGTAGTCTTCGTTCGCCTGCAGCATGATCCAGAACGTGGTGGGCACGATCAGCACCATAGGCGTACCGTCGACCATAATGGCGACACGCCCTTCCAACAGTGCTCCCGCCACCGTATCCGGACGCTCGGTATACTGGACCTGGGGAAAAGGAGAATAGATGTTGTCCTGAATCAATTCTTCGATGTAGCCCGACTCCAAAATTCCGTCGGTTTCGATCACACTGATGCGCCGCGTCACTTCTTCCACCAATTGCGGGTCGGCGATCCCCTCCAGGTACGCGAGCGCCACGTTGGTATTGGTTTCCCTGCCAATCACCAACGATTTCATTTTCAACCGGGGGGTCTTGAGTCTGCGCCGCAGCAGGGAGGTGTTGGTCCGAATGTTTTCGATGAAGCCCTCCCGCGGGCCGCGCACCACCGCCTCCCCCTCCGGTTCATCGACGGAGCGCTTTTCCGGGCCGCGCATGCCCATGGTGAGCGCCTCCGTGTTTCCGTCCACCACGATGCCGGTGTCTCCCGACAGCACGGCCTGTAAAAACTCTTTGTAATCCTTTACCTTGGCGATTTGCGAAACCGGCAGCAGTTTCTTTTGGATCACATCGACGTCGCGATCGCCGCTCTCCAGGATCATCAACGCCTCCAGCGCCTGGTTGACCTCTCTCGTATCAACCAGGCCGTCGACGAATACAGCCACCGCCGCGACGCCGTTTTTCATGTTGAACTCGCGGATGACAAAGTCGGAGCAGTCGGAAAACAGCTGTTTTAACACGTGCACATTTTCCTGCAGGGTGGGGTAAAGAGGAACCCCTTCCATCTCGGTCAAACTGCAGGTATTGATCGTATGTATCAATTCTTCCTTGCTTGACTTTCCGTTCTTAGCCATCGCATTCACCAACCGTTGGCAAGCTATCCGTATTATGGGTGCCGAACCGGAAAAATATGCAGCCCGCTTTAGCCCGCATAACCGTCATGCACCGGGGCATAGTAGTGGCAAACCATCGGATGCAATCCCGAACATTTTTCCGGAAAGAGGGTAGCAAAGCGATGCCGACAGCCGCGACCGATCTCGTATTGAGCGTCGAAGGCAGGGAACTGACCATCACCAACCCGCACAAACTGCTATGGCCGGAAGCAAATGTCACCAAATGGGACTATATCCGCTACCTGTTGGAGGTGGCGCCTCCCCTGCTGCGCTACGCCCAAAACCGCCTGTTGACCGTGATCCGCTATCCGCACGGCGTTGGCGACAAGCATTTTTACCAGAAAAACCTGCCCGCGTACGCGCCGGACTGGATTGCCACGAGCCGCTGGGAAAACACGCGGTATCCGCTGTGCAACGACACCGCCACACTGGTCTGGATGGCCAATCAGGCTGCATTGGAGTGGCACGTGTCATTTCATCTCGCCCATGATGAAACGCCGACCGAGCTGGTGTTCGACCTGGACCCTTCCACCCCCGAGTTCGCACCGGCAGCCGAGACGGCGCTGCTGTTGAAAGAAGTGCTGGACGGGTTGAATCTGCCCTCATTCGTCAAGACATCGGGGGCCAGCGGCCTGCAGGTCTACATCCCGATCGAGCGTCGCTACAGCTTTGACGAAACCCGTCAAGTCAGTCAATTCGTCGCCACCTATCTGGCGGAAAAACACCCCAGCCTGGTCACGATCGAACGCCTGGTGAAAAACCGGGGAACCAAGTTGTACATTGATTATTTGCAGCACTGGCGCGGCAAAACACTGCCTGCTCCCTACTCCACGCGCGCCCGCCCGCAAGCGACGGTCTCCACTCCGATCACGTGGGACGAAGTGCCCCGGATTCATCCGACCGACTTTA
>Ga0310837_101451_pt1 | contig 10643 bp, 9 predicted proteins | sample SM_ome_5_FD_201315 | JGI IMG/M metagenome (GOLD analysis project Ga0310837, IMG submission 201315) | Sorghum-adapted microbial communities enriched on stacked mutant (SM) sorghum from Joint BioEnergy Institute, Emeryville, California... ...
TTAGCCGGGGAAAACCGGAAATCAAGGACGGCAAGGCTTCGGTTCCGGGATTGACGGAGGAGCTCCTTTTAGATGGAATCACCATTGAGGCGGACCGTGAGAAGCTTGAATAAAGTGTAATGTTATTGGAGTCCCTGGTGGTCGACGATGATCAACGGGTGATGCGAGCGGCCCGCGGCAGTTTGAAGCGGAAATATGCGAGTGGCTGACGGATATTTCCCTTGCTCTTTGTTCGGAAGAATCGCCAATACGCGGGACGACGTTCAACCTTTTCTGTCGGCCCAACGATGGATTGTCCGACATTTCAATCGGATGGTTCAACATCCGCAAAAAATTTTTCAAAAACCCATGGGACTGTTCAACATCTTCGGAGATTCGTCTATCATTTTTGGATTTATGTTCATCTTGGACAAAAATTTGTCCGACATCAAAGAAAAAATAACCATCATCCTTGAAAAAACGTCCATCATCCCAAGAAAAATATCCATCATCGTCCAGCCGTCCATGGCGGCCAACACCCGATTCCGTATTTCAAACCTTGCGGAAATGAAATGGAAAAAATGTAAGCCCACAACCTATTCATTTAAAATTCGAACAGGCCGGGCGCCGATCGTAGTCGGGACATGATGGAACGTCCCGGAAAGCGAAGGGGAAAGCCAAGCGGGGGTGAAAGGAAGGGAAAAGCGATGGGGAGCCGAAGGACGGGAGCCCTTTCCGGACAAATAAACTTCCCTGGAGCAGGTGGACCGGTTCCCTATCAGTGCAGGAACCGACCTTCCGGAAAAAGAAATTCCCGTAAAGCCCCCTCTTAATCCCCCGAGCCCCCCGATTTATTCCCTTTCTTCCCCGTCGTACAGCCCCCGCTGGATGATCAGCTCGATCGGCTTTTGCCGGGGGATGAGGATCTCCGCATCCCGTCTTTTTTCCCGCACCTTTTGGACCAGTTCATGCCGGATCCGCTCGTTGTTTTGCAAAACCCCGCCGAGGAGCAGGAGCTTGAAGGATTTTTCCCCGATACCCGCCTTTTCCGTGACGGCCTCAACGAGAAGGAAGAGTTCGGAAGCGGCTTTTTCCAAAATCCTGCGGCTGACCGGATCCCCCAGCGTGCAGGCCTGTTCCACGATCACCGACAAGGCGCTGACCTCGTCGACGGAGTAATGGGGGCCGTATGCCCAATTGTACAGCTGTTCATGGTTGTCGAAGCGGAGATGCTTAAGGACCAAGTCCGATAAAACGGTGGGTTTTTCCCGGCCATCGTGCATCCTCAGCACGGCCCGGACGGCTTCCTTGCCGATCCAATAGCCGCTTCCCTCGTCCCCGAACCGGTGGCCCCAGCCGCCGGACCGGTAAAAATTTCCTTTTCCGTCGTGGGCGAAGGCGATGGATCCGGTTCCGGCGATCAGCAGGACGCCGGGGGACTGTTTCGTTGCCCCGATCAGCGTGGACAGGGCGTCGTTTTCCACGAGCAATTCTTCGATTTGGATGCCGCTTGTTTGGACGGCTCTCCGGACAAGACCTTCCACCAGCGTTTGATCTTTGGCCGTGTCGATCCCCGCCAGGGCAAATACCCCGCGCCGAATCCGGTAATCCTTTCTGCCTAGCCCGAGCCGGTCTTCCAGGGCGGAGGCGGCTTGCCCGAGGACGCGGGCCAGCGTTTCTGCGGCGCTTTCCTCTCCCGCCGCCTGGTAGTTGGAGGCGCCGCCTTTTCCTTTCGCCAAAATTTTTCCCGTTTTATCGGTGATGACCGCATCGGTCTTCGTTCCGCCCCCGTCGACGGCCAAAAGGGGAAAAACGGCCGGGGAACGGTTTTCCGCGGGGCCGGAAAGCTGTTCCGGCATCATCACCTGGTTCCTTTTCCCGCCGGTGCCGGGCGTATGAAGTGCCCCGCCGTCCTTGCCGGTCCGGGCGGATCCACTTTGACCGTCTTCGGGGGAGAAGAAAGGGAGGAACGGCCTACTCATTCTCCCTCACCCATCCCTCAAAAATTTGTTCGATCTGTTCCCGCTTTTCTTTCAGCCGCTTCCCTTTTTCTTCCGCCCATTTTTCCAGCTCTTCCTGTTGCCGGATCCGTTCCCGGACCGTATTTGTCATTCTTTCCGGGCTCGGTCCTCCTTCCAGCGACCGGATCCGGACGAAATGGACCGGGTCCAGGGCGTTTCTGAATTGTTCTTCGGTGATGGACAGTTTTCTTCCGATGATCTTCTCGGCGTGACGATTCAAAAGGTCGAGGTGGAAATCGTCCAGGGATTCCTTTCCTTCGGAAGACAGTTCCCTCACGGCGGCGCTTACGATTTCATGGGCCTTCCGGAAAGAAAGGCGGTCGGTTCGCACCAACGTGTCCGCCAGTTCGGTGACGTTGGCAAAGCTTTTCTTCGCCCGCTCCAGCAGTTTTTCCCGGTTCACTTCCATCGTCATTAAAACCCCGGCAAAGAGCCCGTAGACGTTTTGCAGGCAGTCGATGGCTTTCCACATATAGGGCTGCATGTCATCTTCCGTATCGACGATGTCGCCGAAGGGGGTGTTGTGGATCATCGTCAGCACCGTTTGCGCGTTGCCGGCAACGGTGGACAGCAAAGAACGGATGTGTTCGATGGATACCGGGTTCCGTTTTTGCGGCATGATGGAACTGATCTGGACAAAGGGGGAAGCCAGTTTCAGGCAGCCGAATTCCTGCGTTCCCCACAGGAGAAAATCTTGGGCGGAACGTCCCAGATTGATTCCCGCCAGTTGGACGGCGGCGGCGGTTTCCCCGATGTAATCCGCGCCGGCGACCGCATCCCAGGCGTTGTCGATCATATCTTCGAAGCCCAACAATTCCTGCACCCGCTTCCGGTTGATCGGGAATCCGGAAGTGGTTAACGCCGCGGCGCCCATGCTGCTGCGGTTCACCGTCTGATAGGCGGCCATCAGCCGGCGGATGTCCCGCGTCAAGACGTCGGTCATCGCGTTGAAATAGTGGGCCAGGGTCGTCGGCTGGGCCTGCTGGGTGTGGGTATACCCGATCATGACCGTGTCGATGTGTTCGGATGTGAGTTCGATCAAACATTGGCGAAAATTCAGGGCCGCCTGAATCAGGTTGAGCAGTTTTTCCCTTAACGTCATCCGGTAGATGGCGATGCCCATGTCGTTTCTGCTGCGGGCGATGTGGAGATTGCCGGCGATGTCCCCGGCTTCTTCGATCAAAAAATGTTCGATCTGGAAGAATAAATCTTCAAAAGAAGGATCATACGGATGTTTTTTCAATTCGCCGATGTCGATCTTTTTGATCGCCCGGTAAATGTTTAACGCTTCGTCTTTGGCGACGATCCGTTGTTCGACGAGCATGATCAGATGGGCCAAATGGATCTGGATCATCGGAAGTATGAAGTTTTCCTTGGCGTGGTTGAAAGCGGGCTCCAGCACCAGTTTTTTGTAGGTTTTTGCAGGGAATTCCGTTCCTTCCTTTTCAATGATTTTTTGCCGAACCTTCGAATCCATATGGAACATCCCTTTCCAGTTCTGTTATCGTTTTTCCTTTGCGTGAAGCATTAGACGGCCTTTCTCCCATCCCCATCGCAAAAAAGCGTTGGGTGAGCCGGGTCCGTTTCCCGCGCCGGAAGGCATCGCCCGGCGGAAGGCGTCAGGTTCCGGAAATGGCCTTGCGTCCGCTCCGGAAGAACTTGTCGGCGGGAATCCGATGTGGGTGATTTACACGAAAACGGCCTCGCGTCACTTCCGGAAGAGCCCCATGGCCACAGGAATATGGATGGGGCAGCGTCCTTCTCCTGCGGAAAGGACGAATACCGCGGCCGGGGAGACGGGGCGGCGGCCCCGGTCCTTCCGATGAACCGCCGCGGACTTCGGGGCCGGCAGGACGGCCGGCGGACTCATGCGCCTGTCCGCCTCCATGCCGGTCTTTCCTTAAGCGGGATGCCGCGTCTTTTTCAGCGGGCGGGCCGGCCCTACATCGTGCTTGCCTTTCCGCCCGTGATTTTTTGGGAGACGAACAGGACGATGATGATCAAAGCGACTTGCAATACGCCATATGCGCACGCGGTTCCGAATTTGAAGGCGTACATCTTTTGCCAAATGGCCACGGAAAGGGGCATCGTGTGGACATTGTAGATCAAAATGGATGCGACGAACTCGCCGATCCCCTGCACGAAGGCGAGCAGGGTGCCGGCCATGATGCCCGAAAAGGTGATGGGCAATACCACCCGCCGGAAGGCGTACCACCAATTGGCGCCCAGGCTCCTCGCCGCGTCTTCGATCGATTGGTCCATCTGCATGAGGCTTGCGGCGGTGTTTCGGAAGACCAAGGGCAGCTGCCTGACAAAATAGGCGAGGGGCAAAATCCAAAAGGTGCCGATTAAAACTTGATTGAAACTGAAAACGGAGGGGGTGCTGAAGGCCGCGATCAAATTGACGGCGACCACCGTTCCGGGCAACGCCCAAGGCACCATGATCAGGATGTCCATCAGCGTCTTTCCTTTGAAATTCAGGCGGACCATGGCGTAGGCGGCCGCAACGCCGAAAAGGACGTTTCCGATCACCGCGGCGGTGCTCATCTTGATGCTGTTCCAAATCGGACGCCAGGTCATCGGATCCGTGAACAGGTCGACATAATGCTGCAAGGTGTAATCGGTCGGGATGATTTGCACCGTCCACTTCCCGTCGACGGAGAAGGAGATCAGGGCGATGACGAGGATCGGCAATAACAGCACGATGACCCCGATCACGGAAAGGAACATGGAGACGTATTTCATCAGCGGGGATCGGACTTCCGTGCGGTGGACGCCGAGCCCCTTGCTTTGATTTTGGTAATTTTTCCGCCCCTGGTACCATTTCATGATGATCAAAAAGGCGATGGACACGATGGAAAGAATGGTCGATTGGGTGGCGGCCATATCCAGGTTCCCGTTGGTGCGGGAAAGGTAAATTTGCATCGTCATCGTCCGCTCCACGCCGAACATGAGCGGAGCCGTATAGGAAGCCATGGAAATCATGAAGACAAGCAAAGACGAGGCGACCATGGCCGGCGTGAGCATCGGCAGAATGACCTTCGTCCAGATCCGGAATCGGCCCGCACCCAGGCTGGTGGCCGCTTCTTCCAAGGACGGATCCAGATCCTTGATGGCGGCGGAAGCGCTCAAATAAAAATAGGTATACATCGTAAAGGTGTGAACGACGATGACCCCCCAAATCCCCCGCAGGGCAAAGGGGACTTCCGGCAAATCGAAAAGGGACTGGAACAGGCGGGGAAAAATGCCGCTTTCGCCGTATAAAAACATGAAGGACAAGGAGCCGATCAACGGCGGCAAGGCCATCGGCACCAGGACGAGCACCGACAGGATTTTCCTTCCGGGAAAATCGTATCTTTCCAGCAGGAAGGCCATGGTAACGCCGACGATGGCGCAGGTGATGACGCTGACGACGGAAATCAATACGCTGTTCACCAGGGCTTCCGTGTTCGTCGTGTTTCCTTCGCCGAAAAACTTGAGATAGTTGGCGAAGGTCACATTGCCATCCTGATCGACGACGCTTTGGACAAAGGTTTTATAAAGGGGAAAAATCACGTAAGCCAACAAAACCAAAAGTAAAGGCGAAATCAGGACATACACAAAATACCTGGATTGGGCGATCCTGGACCAAAGGCCCGGTTTCAGGGCGGCTGCGTCATTTCCCTTCATGGTTTCACCTCTCATCTTCCACGAAGTATATGCCGTTTTCCGGAATGTGCAGCGTGATTCTGTCCCCGATGGACGGGATGGCGGAACCGGTGTTGATCACCATGACTTTCCATTCGTGTTTCGCCGTTTTGACTAGGTAGTTGATGCTGACCCCCGAAAATTCGGTGAATTGGACGGTCCCTTGAAAACTGTTCGGCCCTTCGCCGGGCTCGATCACTTCCGGGCGGATGGAAAGAAAGATCTTTTTTCCTTTCGAAAAGGTCAGATTCGGGGAAGCATTTTTTCTCCATCCTTGGAGGATCAGCCCGTCTTCGACCTCTACCGTTACCCGGTCATCGCCAACCTCCAGAACGGTGGCTTCCATGATGTTGGACTCGCCGATGAAGGAGGCGACGAACCGGTTGGCCGGGCGATTGTAAATTTCCTGGGGCGTGCCGACCTGCTGGATTTTTCCCTTGTTCATGACCATGATCCGGTCGGAAAGGGACATCGCCTCATGCTGGTCATGGGTCACATAGATGGTCGTGATGCCCAGTTCCACCTGCAGGCGCTTGATTTCCACCCTCGTTTCTTCCCTCAATTTGGCGTCCAGGTTGGACAAGGGTTCATCCAACAATAAAATATCCGGCTCGATGACCAGCGCCCTGGCCAGCGCCACCCGCTGCTGCTGGCCGCCGGATAATTCGGTGATCTTCCGCGATCCGTACCCTTCCAAATGGACGAGTTTTTGCGCCCGTTCCACTTTTTCTTTGATCGTTTTTTTCGGAAGTTTGCGGACTTCCAGTCCGAAGGCGATGTTTTCAAATACGGTCATATGGGGGAAGAGGGCGTAATTTTGGAAGACCATCCCGATATTCCGCTTATTGGGTTTGACGTGGGTCACGTCCCTGTCGTCGAAATAGATTTTTCCTTTCGTCGGAAAATAAAATCCGGCAATCATCCGCAAAGTTGTCGTCTTTCCGCAGCCGCTCGGCCCCAAAAAGGTGAAAAATTCCCCGGACCAGATATGGATGTCGATATCTTCGACCCCGGTTACCTCTCCGAAGGTTTTGGTCACATGTTCCAATCGAACGCTCTTCATGAACAACACCTCTCCAGATGGAGAACAGGGTGAGCCGGGCTCACCCCATTCCGTTTCATTCTTGTTTACCCTTATGGAAAATACGGATGACGATCGGGCAGGGCTCAGTTCATGCCGTTTAATTCTTGCCCTTGATGTTTTCGTCCCAGTATTGCATCCATTCCATTTCTTTTTCGGTCAAGAGATTCCAATCGAGTTTCAGTTCCTTCAACTCCAGTTTTTTGTACCATTCGGGCATCTTTGCCGGGTCGATGTCCGTGCGGGACGGGATTTGATAGAGTTCTTCGGAAAGCTTGACGATCGTGTCCGGGTCGAACAAGAATTCATAGAAAAGTTTCGCGTTTTCCAAGTTTTTGGCCCCTTTGATCAAACCGACGGCATCCACCAGGATGGGAGCGCCGCTTTTCGGATACACGAAATCAAAGGGCTGATTGTTGGCATACTTTTGAATCAGGATATCCTGCAGGTTCCAGAGGGAGACCGTCCCTTCCTGACGGGCGAGCTTCAAGTACAGGTTGGTCGGGTCTTGGGCGTATTCCTTTGTATTCGCATCCAATTTCCGCAGCCATTCATAGCCCTTTTCCGGGTTGTTCGGATCCTGGCGGTAGATCATCGCCGAATAGATCGTCCGCATCGTTCCGGAGGGCAGCACGCCGCGGATGATGATTTTGTCCTTCCACTTCGGATCCAAAAGATCGTCCCAGTCTTGCGGCGCGGTTTCCGGGGTCAAAACGTCGCTGTTGATCATGATGACTTCCGGAAGCAGCATCTCCGCGTACCAATGCCCGGCGGGATCCTTATGCTCCGGTTTGATGGCCGAATCGAAACTCGGCTTATAGGGTTCCAACAAGCCTTCCTTCGTCGCCTGGACGAAAGCGGATTGGGTGCCGCCCCACCAGAAATCGGCGCCGGGGTTCGCTTTTTCGCTGCGGACCCGTTCCAGGATTTCTTGGGCGCCCATCGTGAGGACGTTGACTTGGATGTCCGGATATTTTTCATTGAACATGGACACCACCTTGTCGACGACCGTTTGCTCGCGGGCCGTGTAAACGACCAGGCTGCCGGACGGTTTTTTGTCGCCGCCGTCATCCTTTCCGGAATCGGAAGATTCCTTGTTGCCGCATGCGGCAAGGGAGAGCAGCAGGATCAAGGAAATCAGGAAGAAAAATATCTTTTTCTTCAAACCGTATCCCTCCAAATCATGATTTGGTTTTGAAGCCGGTAATATGGAAATGGTCGAGGGCGAGATGGAAGGCTCCGTAGACGCCGGCCATCGCCCCCAGTCGGGTGATTTTCATTTCAGGCATCTTCGGAACATATTTTTCGATCATTCCCTTGAAACGTTCGAAGGATGATGGATCCAAATAGGCAAGTTCTCCCGCCAAAATGACGGCTTGCGGATCCAGGATGCTGATCATGTTGATGGCCGCCTTTGCCCAATGTTCGAGCACTTCATCCAACAATTGGTTCACTTTTTCTTCTTTTTTATGTTCCTGGATGGCCTTTAGAATGGAATCCCCCCTTTCAATGGGAATATGGAGCGCCTTCAATCGTTCGCTGATACCCATTCGGCCGAAATTGGCCTCAAAAACGCCGAGGTTCGAATTTTTATTGTTTTCGTCACCGATCATCATAAAACCGATTTCCCCGGCTGCGGAGTGGAAGCCTCTGTAGCATTGGCCGTTCAAAAACAGGCCGCTGCCGATCCCGTTGCCGATAAACAAATAGATGAAATGATTGATATTTTTTCCTTGACCCTTATGAAATTCGCCGATCGTCATCAGGTTCACATCGTTTTCGATGACCACATCCAGATGCAAGCGCCCGGAAAGTTCCCGTTTCAGGTCGATATCGTTCCAATGGATCGTGGGGGATGTGGTGATGCTGTTCTCCGTTTCGCCGGCGATCCCCGAAACGCCGACGGCCATGCCCAATACCCGTCTCGGATCCACCTTTTCCGCCTCCAAGAGGGACCGCACTCCTTCGGCGATCCGGTCGATGATCCATTGGCCTTCGGCGGGGGAGGTGAACTCTTTTTTGACCATGTTCACGATTTCCCCGTTCATGTCTCCCAAAGCGACAAAAATCATTTCGTTTTCGATGAAACAGCCGACGACATAGCTGGACCGGGCGTTGTATTCGAGGAGGATGGGCTTTTTGCCGCCCCTTGATGGCCCGACACCGCTTTCAAAAACGATGCCTTCTTCGATCAATTCCTTGACGATTTCGGAAACGGCGGGTTTGCTGAGACGGGTTTTCTTCGCCAAATCCGCCCGGGATTGCTTCGGATGCCGACGCAATTCATTGATGATCAATTCCCGGTTCATCAATTTCACCATGACCGCGTCGGCCTTGTTCGATTCTTTCATGGAAGAAATTCACTCCTGTTACGATGGAAGGAAAATTGAAAAATCGCCACACCGCCCGAAGGGCGATCAGGATGCAGCGCGCCCGGCATGGGAAACATGTTAAGCATGTCCAAGCAAGCGAAATCCGGGATGGAGGATGTTCTAAGTGAATCTGCTAGGTTTTAAGCCTGTTCAAGCCAGTCCCATGTTCAAGTTTCATCCAATAGGTGGGGTTTGAATGGCGGCCTGTTCCGGCAAGTGAAGGTTCAGGCGTGATCCGAACGGGTGAAACCCGGGCCGCACCTTGTTTAAGCGAGTGACAGGACATGATCCGGAAGGGGAAACCCAACCGGCCGCACTTTGGGTTCAAGCAGGTTTGCGCAGGATCCGGGTGAAGTTCGGATTGTATCCTTTTCGGGCAAGCAGATTTAAAATTTGTGGGAACGAGATAGGTGCATTTTCTGCATGTTCAAGTTAGTAAACTTAACTAACTAATCAAGATTATAAAATGTAAGCGATTTCCGGTCAATACATTTTTAAAGTTATAAGAATAAAAAATTTTTCGGGGAAATCTCCGCCCGGGGGAGAAATTCCTTCGCAGGACGGGAAGTTTTGCTCCGGTTTGAGAAAATTTTGTCATGGAAGGCCGGCGGGTCTCCGTCCGTATCCTCTTTCCGAAGAACCCAGCCGGCCGCTTCCCGGGAAGGAGATCCCGGACGGAAAAAACGCCAAAGCGGTGCAGGAGACGGCAGGGGCCGGCCCGGTTTATCCGATCGCCCTTTGGAAACGGTACAACCAAATAAGAAAGGTCACGGCAAGGGCCGCTCCGGTGACCATCGACAGAAGGGCAAGTCCGAGGGCCAACGGGTCAGCCGGCGGAAAATCGCGCATGAGGAAAACAAGGAAGAAGTAACCGATAAAGACGGCCATGTAGATTTTGGAAAAGGTGTAGGTTTTTTTCCTCAGTTCATGCCGTTCCAGCTGGCGGGCAATGTCCAACATCATTTGAAAGAGAGAATAGATGAAAAGCAAAAAGAAAATGAAGGTGAATAAAGCATAGGCCAGGAGGAAACTGTCCGTCAGCAACGCCGTTTCAATCCGGAAAAAGGGAAGGAGGGAAAAAACAAGGGAGATGCTTGCCCAAAGGGAAGCCTTCTCGGCCGTTTCTTTGATGGAATACTCCTTCGCCAAATCCCGAATCCCCCAAATTATTAACAAAAAAGCGGCCGGATCGGGCAGAATATCGATCCCCCACACGTAAATATCCAAAATCATCAGGATCAAACCGAAAATAATTTTTCCGAAAGGTTTTTTCAATTTAACGACCTCGCTTTTGCGATTTTCACAAAGGCCAAAGAACCTGGATCTGTTCTTTATTTTCTTTGCATGGGTGCTTTTCTTTAAAAGGAAAAAAGAAGCGGCGGTGCTCCTTTAAAGCAACAGTAACGGCGTCAAACGATTTTTCCCTTGGGGTCTCCCTGCCGCGGGACGGAGCGTTGCCTGTCCGGTTATCCGGGCAATCCGGAGCGGTGTTTTTTAAAAGGA
>Ga0310837_101458_pt1 | contig 10570 bp, 13 predicted proteins | sample SM_ome_5_FD_201315 | JGI IMG/M metagenome (GOLD analysis project Ga0310837, IMG submission 201315) | Sorghum-adapted microbial communities enriched on stacked mutant (SM) sorghum from Joint BioEnergy Institute, Emeryville, California... ...
GCTACCGCGCGTCGGGCACCTGGGCGCTCATCCCCGCCCGGAAGCGCTCGACGTCGGCGTAATCGCCGGCGGAGACCGCGCGGTAGCTCATCACGCTGGACTCGAACTCGAGCGCGAAGCGCCGCTCCCCGTCGGGCTCGACCGCGCTCACCAGCGGCGTGCCGCCCCAGGAGATGAGCCAGGAGCCGTCCTCGGCACGACGCGCCGAGCCGCAGCAGGGCGACTCGGTGAGCGTCTCGTCCTCGATGAGCTCGACCACCCGCGCGGTATCGCCCTCGATCCGCAGGCGCAGCGCCCGCGGGGGCGCGCCCGTCTCGGTCTGGTTGTCGAAGATCGTGATCTCGTCCTCGCCGATCCAGCGCACGTCGTGCTGGGCGCCCAGGGCCTGCGGGTTGGGGTCGCCGACCACGCGCAGCGAGTCCTCGGTCCGCGTCCCGCCCAGCTTCCACTCGACCTCGCCGGTCTCGCGGTCGAGCCGGTAGACGGCGTCGACGTTGCGCATCGAGATCAGCAGGTCGCCGTCGGGCAGCTCACTCACCGCGTTGATGTGCGTGAGGTCGTAGGGCTCCTCGAGCTGCTCGAGCCAGCGGCCGGTCTCCCTGAGGTCGATGTGGTCGGCGCTCGACCACTCCCAGACGAGCTCGCCCTCGGGCGTCAGCTCCTGGATCACCGAGTCGAGGACGGTCGCGTCCGCGTCGTCGATCAGCGGGCGCAGGTCGACTCTCTCGCGCGGGCGGTACGAGAGCACGATGTAGTTGCCGCGGGAGGTCTCGAGCAGCTCGTGGTGGTCGGTCGGGGTGTTCCGCCCCACGGTCTTGACGCGACCGACGAGCTCGCCGTCCAGCGTGCGGATCTCGTACGCGGCGCGCGGATCGACGCCGAAGCCTCCCCCGCTCCACTGGCCCCAGGCGATCGTGCCGTCGGGGAGCACCTGGGCGTCGATCGCGGCCGGCTCGGCGTGCATCCACCAGACCGGGACGCCGCGGTGGTCGAAGACGAACGCGTAGTTGACGTTCTCCCGGGTCTCGATGTTGGTCGGCGTGACCAACCAGAGCCCGGGCTCGACCCCGGGATAGGCGAGGAAGTCGTAGCGGGGGAAGTCGGACGGCAGGCAGCGCAGGTAGTAGCGCTCGGTCCCATCGAACTCGCCGCCGCGCAGCTCGACCACCACCGCACCGCCGGGCTCAAGCTCAAGCGTGCGCTCCTGCTCGCCCGCGCGCCACTCGCCGGCGCCGATCCGAGCCTCGGCGCCCCTGCCCGCGCTGACCCTCACGTCAACGGGCTGCTCGCAGGAGACGGTGTAATCGTGCCCGGAGAGCTCGAATCCGGGCCGCATCCCCGTGGCCTCGATCGCGACCTCGCTCTCCCCGCGAGCGAGCCCTGCGACCACCATCACCACCACGGCGCCCACGAGCAGCAAGACGCCGACGGCAAGCGAGGCCCGGTCGAAGGCGGCGCTCCGCTCGTTCACGCGCGAACCGTAGCTTGCGCGGTGGACCTATTCGCAGGCGATTCCGTCACCGTCGCCGTCCAGGTTGTGCGGGTCGCGGCCCGTGACCCGAATCGGACCGTCGACGTCGGCGCAGTCCAGGTCGGGCGGATAGCGCGGCACGCAGGGGCGGTAGCCGGGCTCACAGCGCGACCCCGAGCGCCCGCCGCCGCCCGCGCCCGACACGCTCGCCAGGTCGGCGCCGCCGGAACCGCCGCCGGAGCGCTTGGCCTCCCCGGCCGGCAGGTCGGGGTCGCCGCCGCAGGTCGAGCGCGCCCAAAGCCCCCGCCCGGCCTCACGCGCCCGCGCCGCCAGGCGCCGGAAGAGGTCGGCGTACTCGACGTTCGGCGGGATCGTCAGCGTCACCGCGAAGCCGCGCTCGACCAGCATCGCGTTGAAGAACTTGCCGCTGGGCAGCCACAGGTAGACGAGGTCGCGCCCGTAGCGGTCGGTGCGCTCGGTCCCGTGCACGTAGTAGACGGCGCTGCCAGGCGTAAGCACCGACTTCGTGAAGGCCGAGGCCTCGGCCCCGAAGCACTCGGCGTTGCCGTAGACCTCCGGCGTATCGACGCCGATGATGCGCGAGGAGCCGAGCCCGGCGAGCTTCACCGTGTCGCCGTCGGCGACCGAGACGACGCGCGTGCGCTTGGCGTCGCTCGGGATGCCCGACGGCCGCTTGGAGCCCTTGCTCTCACCGCCCCGGTGGCGCTCCCGGTCCCGCTCGCGTCCGCGCTTGCCATCACCCCGGTCGGCGCGCTCCCGCTCCACGCGCGACCCATCCTCGCCGCCGCTCCCGCCCTCCTCGCCGCGATTGGCGATCGCACCGATCGCCAGCACGACGATCACCGCGACGACCCAACCGAGCCGCCGTCTCGAGAAGGGCGCCCGCACGCGCTCAGCGCCCCCTGATCAGGGGCGCGCCGGAACGGCGCACCGCCAACCGGATCAAACGTCCCCCGCGATGCACGCCTGCCACCGTAGCGACCACTGTCGCTGGATCACCGGCGCCGGGGATAGGGTGGCACCGTGATCACGCCCCAAGAGGCGATCGAGGTCATCCGCGCCCGCTTCGGATACCACCCGGGCTACCGCGCACTGCACGCCAAGGGCATCATCTGCGCCGGCACCTTCACGGCAACGCCGGCCGCAGCCAAGCTCACCCGCGCCCCCCACATGCAGGGCGACCCCGTGCCCGCGATCGTCCGCTTCTCCAACGGCGGCGGCGACCCCAACGTCCCCGACTACGCCCCCGACGTCCGCGGCATGGCCGTCAGCTTCGAGCTCCCCGACGGCTCCCGCACCGACATAGTCGCCCAGACGGCGCCCCACTTCCCGTTCCGCACGCCGGACGAGTTCATTGAGTTCGTCCGAGTTTCAAAGCCCAGCCTCGGTTCAGCGCTCCGCCTCCCCTTGTTCCTCGCGCGCCACCCACACGTCGCCCGCACCCTACGCGCCAACCTCGCCGCCCTAGCCCCGCCAGCCAGCTTCGCCGCCCGCCCGTACTACGCGATCCACGCCTATAAGTGGATAGCCGCCGACGGGAGCGAGCGCTGGGTCCGTTACACGTGGCGCCCATACGAGCCGCAACCCGAACTTTCGCGCGCCGAGGCTAAGCAGCGCGGGTCGAGCTACCTGTTCGACGAACTCGCAGTGCGCCTCCGACGCAGGGCGGTTCGTTTACTCCTGGAGGCGCAGCTCGCAACCGGCAGCGATGACCCACACGATCCGAGCACGAGTTGGCCGGTCGTCCGAGAACGCGTGGTGGTGGGGACACTCACCATTGAGTCCATTGCGGAGCAATTCGACGGCGCCGTCTTCGATCCCGTCCGAGTGTGCGATGGGATTGAGACCTCCCGCGACCCGATCCTTCACTTCAGACCGCATGTTTACGCCATTTCGCATGCGGACCGTGCCGCAACATCGTCGGGCAGGGGCAACTAACGACTCCACCGCCCCCTCGTGATTCTCTCGCCGCGCGGTGCGCCCCCAACCGCTTGGCGCTTACGACCGCTCGTTAGTCGCCCTGCCCGTCGCCGGGCCTCGCACGCACTCCAAACTCCCTGGAAACGCAACTCCCACGATGCTCATCCGCCTCCCGGTAGGACCGCATCGCCATCGCCTGTCAGGCTGTCCACTCATCCGCGGGCCAGCCTAAGGTATTGCCGATGCGGATCTCGAAAAGGACACAGCAGATCTTTGGCGATTTCTGCTCGACGCACGGAGTGCTTCGAACGATCCGCGAAGTCTTCGAAGCCGAAGGCTTCTCTGAAAACGAGGACTTTGATGACCCTAAAGTCTGGGGGGAACGACGAACACTGGCGGCGTCGTTTCACAGCGCGATCGACATGGATGACGAGAGCCAGCAGTATCGCCTGCTCCGCGTCTACCTCCACGCGATCGACGATTGGGGCAGGGACTACCTCGACGGTACGCTCCGCCCTGACGCCGTCAGGCTGGTACGTGCTTTGCGACGCGATGGCGCACCAATTGACGAGAACGGGAATCTCGTCGATGTGGAAACGAGCCCTGTCGCGTTGCCGCTCGACGATTTCGGCAGGCTCTCCCAACCCGACGTCCTATTCAAACATCTCGAGCGCATCCGCACGGGCCTGAAAGATGATCCTGCACTGGCCATCGCTTCGGCAAAAGAGCTTCTCGAAAGCACCTGCAAGTTCGTTTTGGACGATTACGGAATCTCGTACAGCAGTCGCGCAGGCGCCCAGGATCTTTACCGCAACACGGCGCGAGCACTAAAGATCGATCGCGAGGCGGTGCCCGGTAATAAGAAGGGAAGCGAAAGCGCTCGGAAGATCCTGCAGAACCTCGCGACGACGGTCCAAGCAATGGCCGAGCTACGCAATGAGCTGGGGTTAGGCCATGGCAAGACGAAAAACAGCGAAGCACTCGAGCGCCACGCGAGACTTGCGTTCAACGCATCTCGAACGGTGGTCGAGTTCGTACTACAAACGTGGGACCAGCGTAGAAAGAGGGGTGCCGGCCCGAGCTAGGCGCTCGCTGGTGACGGTACCCATCAAAGCGCCACCACTACTAAGGTCGAGAAGACACGCAGTTGGTTCGTGGCTTACCTTGACGGCATCGTTACTGGCTCTGATCGAGGATCGGCTCAGGTCTGCTTCGAAGCTCGGCGAGTTTGAGATCAGTGTCTCTGAACGACACGAGCGACGCTTACATCGACACGGCGTGGCGAAGGCATCGCTTCCCAATGTGGTACTCAGATCCAGATCGAGGACCCTCGTGGAGTGCAGGGTACGGCGCTCTCAGTTCGAGCTTGACCCCGACATGGATGGGATTTGCGCCCTCCCTGCAACAACCTCCGCGAGCACAGACAAGAGCCACCACCGAAGGCACGCCGCGGGTCCCAAGACCGCCTCACCGAGAAGGCCGCAGCGGCCCAACTAGAGGACTTTCCGTTGACTCTCCGGCGGGACGCTTAGCCCCGGTCCCCGCAGGAACAGCACCGCAAGGCGCCTGCCGGAATCGAACCGGCGTAAGCGGCTTTGCAGGCCGCACACATTTTCTGCGATCCCGCATAAACAAGCGGTTTTCAGCCCCCCTCTGCCCGTGGTGCGCCAGCCGGTGCGCCAGTGCGACCACGATTACGCACCGAAGCGGCACGAGCTGCAGCCTCCCCGTGCTGCCGCTCGACGGCTAGGAACGCGTCGAGCATGGCCGCCGCCTCGGCCTCGGCACCGGGGAACAGGTGACCGTACAGGTCGAACGTCACCTTGATCGAGGAGTGACCCATGATCGAGGCGATCGCCTTGGCGTTGACGCCGGCGGCGATCATGAAGCTCGCGAAGGTGTGCCGCGCCTGGTGGAAGCGCAGGGCGCCGGCGTCAGGGTCGATCGCCTCGCCCGGCTCGGGCTCGCGCCCGTGCTCGGCCCTGAACGCCTCCAGCCCCGCCCTGCGCCAGGCCGCATCGGCGCGCCGATAGACGCTCGCCGCGTCGAAGGGCCGCCCGTCCGGGCGTGCAAACACGAACGCGTCGGCGTCGGGCTCGCCGGCGCGCAGCCGGTGTTCGAGCAGGTGATCGCGCAGTGCCGCGGCGATCGGCACCGTGCGCCGCGAGGTACGCGTCTTGGGGGCGATCCGGCCGGCCTTCGCGTCCCACGACTCGCGGACCTCGATCCGCCCCTCTGCCAGATCGACCGCATCCCAGCGCAGCGCCTGCAGCTCGCCGTAGCGCAGGCCCCCGTAGAGCGCCGTTGCCCAGATCGCCCGGTCGCCGTCCGGCACCAGCTCGAGCAGCCACGCGGCGCGCTCGGGCGGCACGATCTGCGTCTCCCGCGCCCTCGGCGCCGGGAGCTCCAGGTCGTGCGTCGGGTTGACCGGCAGCCCGCCGCGCGATCGCGCACGGCGATAGATCGCCTGCAGCGGCTTGATCGCGTTGCGGATCGTCGCCTCGCACAAGCCCTCGGCCTGCCAGCGGTCCACGAGCGCCTGCAGGTCCGCGGTCGTGACCGCTGAGAGCTTCATGCCGCCGATCTCGGGATAGATGCGGTCCACGAGCGCCTGGCGGTAGCCGCGCAGCGTCTTCGGCTTGTACGGCTGGCCTGAGCGATTGCGGACCTCGCCCGCCTCGGCCCCCCTCAGCCACTCGTCAGCCGCCTCGCGCACCGTGATCTTGGTGGGCGCCCGAAGCGCCCCCGCCTCGAGCGCAGCGCGGGCCTGGGCGCGCCAGGAGACGGCCTCGCTCTTGGTGGGGAAGCTCTTTCGGATCTTGCGCCCGTCGCGGGCCGAGTAGACCGACGCCTCCCAGCCGGCGTTGCAGTTGCATCGGCCGCCGCTTCGGGAGCGGCAGGCGCGCGAGTGTCGGCGTCGGATTCCTGTAGCCATCAATCCAGGCCCGCAGCTCCCCGGGCCCCGCGAGGCCCGTAGGGCGGGGTTCGCCCGCTCGGCTCGGCGCGGCTCTCGTGGTCGGGATCATCGCAGGGCCGGGCTGCGCGGGCTAGTGACGGGCAGCTGGCTCGCCCCTGGCGCAGCTCCGAGCGCTTGCGAGCGCTAACGGCGCCCTCGCGCGCCTTCCCGGCAGCCTGGCACGCGGACGCGCACCCGTACGGCCCGTAGCGCTCGCTGAGGGCCCTCACGCGCCTCACGGCCCGCGCTCCCCCTCGCCTGAGCGCCGCGCGCCTCGCGCCGCCTTGTGCCTGCGCCTGGTGGCGAATGTCGACATCAGCCCGCCTCCGGGTCGCTAGGGCCCCCTCGATCGCCCGCCGGCGGCTCCGCGCCGGGAAGCCGTCTTAGCCGCCAGCTCCCGCCGGAACGCGCACGCAAGACCGCGCGCGAACAGCGCTCGAAACTCTCCCGCGCCGCCGTGCGGGAGAGCTTGTCGGCGCAGCGCTCGGCTCCGGTCATGCCGGTACGGCCTCGCGCTCGGCGGGCTGCATCCGCTCCTCGAGCCGCGTCAGGCTCTCGGTCGCCCAGCGCAGGCGATCGCCGAGACGCCGCAGCTTCTCGCAGTAGGCGGCACGGTCGCCCTCGTCGGTGGTGGCCTCGTTGATCTCGCTCCCGGTGGAGCTGATCACGACTTTCAGGATCTCGGCCAGTGCGCCCGGCTCCCCCTCGACAGCTACCTCGTCAGGGTTCTCGGACAGCGCGCGCTCCTCGATGCACTCGACCTGGGCGACGATGCACTTCGCCTGCGCGTAGGCCTGCTCGAAAGACCCCAGCTCTCGCCAGGAGCCGTCGCGATCGCCCCTCTCCGTGTTCGTACCGAAAGCCTCGGCGCTCGCCAAGACGCTCTCGGCCGCGAGGCAAAGTTCCCTGCGTGCCCAGAATCGCACGGCGCTCAGGTGCTCAACGGGGATCGCCAGGGTCACGTCAGCCATCGATGGCCTCCTCTCGATCGAGGGGCCGCGCGAGCGGGTAGCGTTCCCCTTGCGGCAGGCCCGGCATCCCCTGAGCCTGTCGCCAGGGGCCCGGTGTTGCCGCACGCGGGCCCCGTTTCTGTGTACGGGCGGACTCTATCGCTCCCGCACCACGGCACACACCGTTGACGGGCAGCGCGCCCCCTGAGAGGCGCCGTCCGCGATCGGCCGGCGTCCTACGCCGTCCAGGCCCCTCGCAGGCTGCCAGGTGCTCGCGGCGGGTGACCGTGCGACGCGGCGGCTCGACGGACTCGGGCGGCGCGGTGATCCCCCTCACGCGCTCCCCGCTTTCTTGCGCCGGCGGTAGCGTGCCTTCGCCCGCTCCAGCATTCGATCACGGTTGCGCCGGTAGTAGGCCAGGCCCTTCGCCTTGTCGCACGGCTTGCAGATCGACTTGCGCCCGCTCGCCTTCGAGCGGTCCACAGCGAACTGATCCGCCGGCTTCTCCTCGCCGCAGCGATAGCAGCGCGGCATCAGACCGGCCCCCCAGCTGCGTCGCGGTCACGGATCGGCGCCGGCGCAGCGGCCGGCAGCGCGCCGCCGGCGCGGTGCCGCAGCTGGCCGAGCGCCTGGCGGCGTTCGGTCATTGCTTGCCTCCTTGGGTCGATCGAGTGAGTGCGTCCGCAATCGGCAGCTCGACGTGCTCCTCGACGTAGCGGCGCAGCTCCGCGACCGGGACCAGCCGCCGGCGGCCGTTGGGGAGCAGGCGCACGAAGGGCTGTACGCGCTGCTCGAACGCGTCGAGCGACATGCCCAGGGCGGCCGCGGCCTGCTCGCGGGTGACCGCGATCGGCTCGAGCTGGAGCACGACTTGTGGCGCGCCCTCGCCCATCATCTCCTCACCACTGCGTCGTACGCGGACAGGTTCGGCCGATCGTGGCCGTAGCGCAGGCGTGCCGGCTGGGTTCTCGCCGGCTGCCCGCGCCAAAGCTGCTCGAAAAGGCCGGTCACGTTGGGCGCGCGATCCTGCGCCTGGACGATCTCGCGGGTCTCCCAGGCGATCGCCAGCGCCCGCTCGCGGTCGACGCCGTCGAGCAAGCGCCGCAGGGCCTCGAGGTTCGGGCGCGGCCACGGCTTGCCGCCAGGGCCCTCGCTGAGGGAGGCGACGCCGCGATCGAGGATGGCCCAGACCTCCTGAGCCAGAGATGGGGAGTCCGCCTCCCCCTCCGCCTCGCGCGGGCGCGCGCGAGGGCTGACGCGACCGTTACGTGTTGAGGGGGAGGGCTGTTCCTCTGGTTGTTCCTCTGGTTGTTCTCTATGGCCCTGAACTGAGGAACAGGTCTGGGGTGAACTCAGGGACAGGTCTGGGGTGAACTCAGGAACAGGGCTCGATGTGGCATGGCCTGTTCCTGAGTTCAGGCCTTGATGCGGGTCACGCGACGCATCGATCCAGGGCGCCCGCAGCCGAGTCAGCGCCGGCCGACTCCGGCCCAGCTGACGGCGCTCGATCAGGCCGAGCTTGGTGAGATCGGCGAACGCCTGGTGTACGTAGCGCTCGGTGTACCGAACGCGCTTCGCGATATTCTTCGTCTTCGTGTTGCACTCACCCGTTCGGTAGTCCGCGTAGGTCGCCAGCACCAGGAGCACGGCCGCTTGCCCGGGCGTCAGCTCGTGTTTGACGGCGCACTCGCGCGCCCAGCGGATTAGCGCCCAGCCGTCACGCTCAGGCTTCATCGGTGCCTCCATGGCGCGGCCCCTGAGTGATCGGCGCGGGGGAAATTGCGGACGGCGCGGCGGGGCGATCCGCCAAGGGCGCCAGAGACGGCACCCTCCCCCTTTCGGCCGGCGGTGCGCCGGTCGGAGCCGACCTCGAGCGCAGGGCCGCAGGCTCGGCGCCGGGCAGGACGAAGCCGGCTACGTTGTGCTGCCGCCCTCCCGGCGGCTCGGATTCGCCGCCGTCAGGGTCGCCGCGAGAGGCCGATGGACCGCCTGAGCGACGGGAGCCGCGCCGGCGCACGGGCGCAGCTCGGCGGCCGCGATCGCGCGCGCTCGGTGCGCACAGCCCCAGGGCGCGAGGCGTGCGCTGCCCCAGGGCGCGGGCGTCGGCGGCTACGTCATGGCGTCCGTGGGCCGGGTGCGCGTAGAAGCGACGGGCAACCTCGCCGTAGCGTCGGAAATCCTGGACGCGGCGGCGGCGGTCGGCCTCCCTCGTCTCGCAGTAGCGGCGCAGCTGCTCGCGCCAGGGCTCAGGCAGCGCCTCGAGCTGGCGGCGCGCCTCCGGCGTCAGCGGCTTGCGGCCGAGCACGTACGGGTAGAGCCGATCGAAGCTCCAGCGCTCGGCGTGCGGCAGGGCAGTTTCGACGCTGTAGGGCCTAAGCGCCTCGAGTACTTCCATGGCTTGTACGGCCGCTGTTCATCTCGCGGGGAGTGATACCAGTCACGGCGGATGCTCCCCAGAACCGCGAACGGCGCCCCGTGGGGCGCCGCCGGCGGGAAGATGAACAGGCCGCACAAGCGCGACGCGACCCACTGTACCGGTGGGCGGGGCGGATCGAGGCACGTGCCGCGTGCTCGGCCCAGGAGCGGAGGGGCAGCGACCGCGGCCGCGCGGCACGGCCGCAGCCGGCGTCCCGCGAGAGCCGTTCCTACAGCCCACGGAGAGAGAAGAAACACTGCGCGGCGGGGGTGTTTCGCTTCGCACACAAAAAAGGCCCCCGGCCCCGCCGCCCCCGGCGGCCGTCAGGCGCGCGGGTCGCGTGACGTCGCGTTCAAGCTCGCCCTAGCCGCGAGGCGCCGGCGTCCCAGGGAGTGGTGCGCCAGTGGTGCGCCAGTGCGCGCCAGTCTCCAACCCGTTACAGCGGTCTACAGCGGTTTCAGAAACACGGCCGCGAAGGGGCCGCAATCCGCATCATCAAGCCGTTTCCCGCTTGCCCATGCGACAAGGCGCCTGCCGGAATCGAACCGGCGTACGCGGCTTTGCAGGCCGCTGCGTAACCACTCCGCCAAGGCGCCGTGTGCGGGGCAGATCGCTGTGGCGCGTGCCCGCTGGCGCATAGCTTAGGCAACCCGTAGGCGCTCCGTTCGCCCCTCCCCCAAGTCGATTCCGTTGCTCTTCCCAGCGCGGGCGCAGCCGCTCGTCCATTGCGGCGACGTTTCGGCGAAGTCTCGACTGGAAACGCGCAGCCTGCGCGGCTACGGTCGCAAGTGGCTTCGGGGGAGCCGCGACAGTCGGCGAGTCGAAGGGAAGGAGAT
>Ga0310837_101460_pt1 | contig 10535 bp, 8 predicted proteins | sample SM_ome_5_FD_201315 | JGI IMG/M metagenome (GOLD analysis project Ga0310837, IMG submission 201315) | Sorghum-adapted microbial communities enriched on stacked mutant (SM) sorghum from Joint BioEnergy Institute, Emeryville, California... ...
GGGTGTCCAGGTCGCGGTGGCGGTAGCCGTTGCGGGAGTTCACCCGGTCCGGGGTCCGTTCGCCGTAGCCGGCCCCGCACACCGCGTCGGCCTGGGCAGAGAGCAGCGCGTTCACGAACGTGGTGAGCAGATCACGCAGCAGATCAGGGCTCGCCTGGTCCAGCTGCTCGGTCAGGAACTGTGCAGGGTCGATACTGGGTCCAGCGGTCATCGGTGTGTCCTTCTTCGAGTCGGTTGTCAGAGATCACTCGACGGATCCACCCGGTGGCCGCGCCTACGTGGCAGGCACGCGCTCACTCAGGTCCGTCGTACACCACTCTGCTCAGTATGACTCCCGGATCTCCAGGCGGAGACGGGTCCTGACCTGCGGCTTCGCGTCGCAGGGTGTGACTAATCGGGGTTCATGGGTGGGTAGCCTTGCCCGGTGGGCTCGTTCGTGCGCAAGGTGAAGACCGCCTCGGGCGCGACAGCGGTGCAGATCATGCACAAGCGCGGGCGGCGAGTCCTGGGGATCGATCACATCGGCTCGGCCCGTACTGAGGCCGAGATGGCGCTGCTGGAAGCGATCGCGCACGAGCGGTTGCACGCCGGCCAGGAACTGCTGCCCTTCGAACCTGGGGGTCCCTCTGCTGCGACTGGGGCCACGACGGGGATGCAGGCGACGGTCGCCGGCACGTCCTCGATGGTGCTGTGGAAGGCCCTCGAGCGGGTTTACGCCGACTTGGGCTTCGACGTCCTGGGCGACGAGGCGTTCAAGCAGCTCGTCCTCGCCCGGATCATCGAGCCGACGTCCAAGGCCGACAGCGTGCGGGTGCTGGAGGAGCTCGGTGTGCCCTCGCGCGCGAGGGAGACGTTCATGCGCTGCCTGTCCCGGGTCGTCGAGCGTAACTACCGGGACCAGCTCGGCGCAGCCTGCTACGCCCACGCCGCCCCGACCGGGCGCCTGGCCGCGGTGCTGTACGACCTGACGACGCTGCACTTCGAGACGCCGAAGGAGGACGGGCTGCGCAAGGTCGGGATGAGCAAGGAACGGCGGGTCGACCCTCAAGTGACCGTCGGGCTGCTGTGCGACCCCGGAGGATTCCCGCTGGCGGTGCACCTGTTCGAGGGCAACAAGGCCGAGACCAAGACGCTGATCCCCGTGCTGAAGGAGTTCCAGGACGCCCACGCCGTGAGGGACATGATCGTGGTGGCCGACGCCGGGATGCTGTCCGCGGCTAACCTGCTGGCCCTGGAGGAGGCCGGGTTTTCCTTCATCGTCGGCTCCCGGGCGGCCAAGACGCCCTACGACCTGGCCGACCACTTCAAGACCAAGGGCAACCACTTCACCGACGGCCAGACCGTGGAGACCACTCGGGCCATGGGCACCGGTAAGGACAGGCGCACCAGGCGGGTGGTGTACCAGTATTCCTTCAAGCGTGGCAAGAACGATGACCGGGCGATCAACGCGATGATCAAGAAGGCCGAGGACGTCGCCGCTGGGAAACGTCCGCTGAAGCGCGACCGGTTCGTACGGATCGACGGCGCGACCAAGGGCGTGGACTGGGACCTTGTGGAGCGGGCCCGGTCGCTCACCGGGCTGAAGGGCTATGTCACCAACATCGGCCTCGAGCAGATGGACGGGCCCACGGTCGTGGCCGCCTACCAGGACCTGTACCAGGTCGAGCGCTCCTTCCGGATGGTCAAGTCCGACCTGCGCGCCCGCCCGATCTTCCACCAGCTGCGCGACTCGATCGAGGCGCACCTGACCATCGTCTTCGCCGCCCTGGCGATCTCCCGCGAGGCCCAGCAACGCACCGGCTCCTCGATCAAGAAGATCCTCAACACCCTGCGGCCGCTGCGCACTGCCACCATCACCGTCGGCGGTCACCAGATCACCGCCGAGCCCCAGATCCCCGACGAGGCCCGCGAACTCCTGAACTACCTCAACCCCGGGGTGTAACTAAAGCGTCACAACTCAGGTCAGACAACGGCATGTCTCGTAGTCCGCGATTCCACGCCTCCTGGTCGTAAGAAAGCCGCGTCATCCCGCCGGCCTCCAAGCGACGCGCCACCGTCGACTTGCCGGAGCCGGCGGGACCACACATGAAGACGACTCGAGGCATGGTCCCGACCATAGGACCGTTCAGCAGTCGGGACGTACTGTCATGCCGCTGTGAACGCGTAACGTCCAGCTATGCCGCAGGAAGCGTCGGTGTTACGCGCGACTGGAGCTCATCTCACCTCTGCGCCGGATCGCCGGCACGGCGCTGCCTGACCCCTCACCTAGATGGCGGCGCTCACGACCGTCTTGATCACAGCTGGTGCCCCACGAACTGAGCACCACCCAGCCCGCGATTGGCCCCGTGGTTACGCTTTGAGCGCGCCAGGCGCGTCGCCCGCGGTCTAGCGCGCTGCTGTCAAGCTCACATCCGGCGAAGAATCTCAGCCTTCTTCTGCTGGAATTCCTCCTCCGTTAACACGCCTGACTCCCGTAGTTCGGCGATGCCTTTGAGTTGCCCGACGAAATCCTGATCGGGTGCTGCGGAGACCTGCGCCTGACGTTCCGCAGCGATGGCCTGCTCTACCGCCTCTCTGAACGCCTCAAAGAATGGTTGCTCGTTCTGCGTGAACATGATGCTATTCTCATCGCCCGCCGCGTCGTAACTTGACCGGCCAAATTGGGACCGACTCTCAACCGCTCCACCAATTGAGAACTGAAGATAACCACTGACGACCGCACCCGCTGGCTTGAGGTGCATCGCAGTTATTTGGGAAATCGGAATCCTCTTGCTGCCTTTTCCGACTGTCAGCCGCGACAGGGCGCCGGAGTGTTCGATATGAACGGTGCGACCGTCAAAGCGAAGGAAACCTGAACCCGGCTGCCCCACGGCCCATACATCAGTGTCATTTCCACCATACTGGGCCCGCAGGCGCCTGACCTCCGACTGTCTCCCCCCAGGGATACCCTCGACCTCCTGCACGTCCGAGTCGGATGCAAATGAGTCTTTGTCCAATCGCCTGGAAAGATCGGATATTATCGCGTCGTGTTGTGGGCTGGTCATCTCCACCAAGATTATCGCCACCGAACCGTATGGCGCCGCAGAAATATCCACAGACAGTTCCGCCGACCAGCGATTTCGTAGGAAGGACGTTTTGGTCCTCGCTCTAAACTTCTGGGGCTCTCCCTCGGGGGACGCACCTAGGTCCTGACACGCGGCACGCAGCCGCCTGTCCGCATCTTCTGGCGTCAGGCGAAGCCGCCACTCAAAGGATCGAACACTCACGGGTGCTCCTTTCGTTGAGTCGAGCGCGTCGTGCGCTAACAACCATGAGACTACGGCAAGGCCCAGCCTTCACACGTGCTAGAGCAACATGAGACCTACATTTGAAGGTTGCTTCCAGTTAAACATCTGGCCAGCAGCCTCTTCAGGTATACGATCCGTACGGACGAGGTGGCCGGTCCCCGCGTCAATGCTGCCAGGGGATGGGTCGCACGCTCATGCCGCTGATTGCTCAACATGAGAGTCGGATGTGGGGAAACGACGGCCCAGGAGCGTCTTGAGCACTCACTCCCCGGTCGCAGGCGAGTTCCCCGGTGTCAAGGCGAGGTCGCTAAGGGCCGTCCGGTCGTCGTGCCGGACCAGATCCGGAGCAAACGAATACACCTCCGGCCTGCGTGCGCCTGTCGGCGCGCGGGTCTACGCTGCTGGTCATGGGCGGTGACGGGGGGCAGGTCGTGCCGTCGGTCGAGGAGGTCGCCAGGCTCGTGGGAGAGCTGGTCGACTCGGAATGGCCGACGACGCAGAGCGAACGGAGCGCGTGGTTCGAGCGACACGGCATTGAGGCGGAGGGTGCCGAACGGTTGCGGTCAGAGCATGGGAGCGAGACTTGGCACAGCGGTGGCCCGGGCGCCCCGTGGCCGGCGGTGGGCTGGCACGTCTTCGAGAACGAGTTCGTCGGGATCAGTTGGTTCCTGTGGCACGGGCTGTCGGAGGACGTCGTGCCCGAGCTGGCGGAGGAGCTGCGCGCCCGTTTTGTCGAAATGGCGGGTGAGCCGATGGACGAGATTAGACGCGAGGGCGAAGATTACCGCTTTACCGCCTATTGGCAGACGGGTGGTCGCTCCATCGACATGTACCTCCACGGCGGACCGGTGTTGGAAGGTCAGTTCCACGAGCACCCGGTGGTGCAACTGCACGTCGACCACGTCGAGCGCGCCCGACGGGCAGACGAGACCGCGGCGCGGGCGCAGCCGGTGGTGAGGGGCCGGGCGCTGGGGGACGATGCTCCCACATCCGGACCGCCGTGAGAGGCACCCATCACCCTGACACCAGCCGCCGTCCGCTATTGCCGCGACGGGCAATGTGTCGCCACCTTATGAAGGGTCGCCGTCGAGAGCCGGACGCGGGGCCTCAGGGTCGGCAGCAGAGGTCGCCGTCGCCGGTCTCTATTGCTTGCCTGAGGCTGTCGAGCGCCTGAGCCCACGCCGCTTCATGCCAAGCACGCGCCTCGCTCCAACCCTCTCCATCCAGAAAGCCACGGTGCTCGACCTGCACCACAGAGCGACCCTCTGCAGCCTGAGTTACCGTGACGGTCACGACAGTGAGGTCCTCTTCAGCGTTCATCAATTCGGCGAAGGGATCAGGCCCGCGCCAGGTGAACTCGAGCAGCTGCGGTTCCTGAAGCTGCACCACCCGGCACCCCCTCGTGTTCATCGAGTCCCGGTTCCCGGGTATGAAGTAGAGCTCGAACGCGCCACCGACCCAGGGCTCGATGACAGCCTGCGGCGCGAACCACCGCGTCAGCCGGTCGGATCGAGTCCAAGCCAGCCAGACAAGGTCCGGGGCTGCCTCCACCGTGACACTTTTCTCGATCACGGCGTTGCTGATCACTGACACTCTCGAATCCCCTCGCTCGGTAACAGGCGAGACAGAACCTACCTGCGTCCGCGAATCGGCCAGTCGTCGGGGACCAGCCTTCCGCTCTTGCCGCACTGAGGACGACTACGCTCGTCCGAATCTGCCGCCAGCCGTACCCGGGCCGTCAGCCCAGGCTCGGGTGAGTTTGGCGACGGCTCCTTGGGTGGGCGCGAGCGTGGTTCCGTACCCTGCGGGCCATGGAAGAAGCCATGCTGACGTCGTTTCCCGCCTTCGGCACGATCGTCACCCTGGGAGGCGGTGGGTTCTCGATGTCGGAGGACGGCCACTCCCTGATAGATGACCACCTCATCGACCTGACCGGGACCGAGCACCCCAGGGTCTGCTTCATCCCGACCGCCAGCGGCGACTCCCCCAACTACTGCGAGCGGTTCCAGCAGGCGTTCACCGGTCGAGCTGAGACGTCCGTGCTCTCGCTCTTCTGCCAGGACCCGTGGGGCTACAGCGACCCTTCCATGCTGCTGGACCAGGACCTCATCTACGTCGGCGGCGGCTCGACCGCCAACCTGCTCGCGCTGTGGCGTCTTCACGGCCTGCCCGACATCCTGCGTCGCGCCGCCGGGCAGGGGACCGTGCTGGCCGGGATCAGCGCCGGGATGAACTGCTGGTACCAAGCGTCCTCAACCGACTCCTACGGCGAACTGTCCCCGCTGCGCGACGGTCTCGGTTTCTTGCCCGGAGGGGCGTGCCCGCACCTGCTCGGCGAGCAGGACCGCCGGGCCAGCCTGCGTCGCTGGGTCGCCACCGGACAGCTGCCGACGACCTACGCGGCCGATGACCACGTGGCCCTGGTGTGGCGCGACGGTTCACTCATCGAGGCGGTCGGCGAAGCCGAGGGGCACCCGGCCCTTCGGGTCCAGCGGACCGGCGACCAGGCGGTCGAGCACGAGATCCCCGTGCGCCTGCTGAGCTGAACACCGTCGGACCCAAGCAACCGCGTAGGCCCCCACAGGCAAAGACGACATCCAAGATTTGCCGCCGACAGGGAACCTCCTACTTTGCACGACCAGCCGCGACGGACTCGATCGTGCAAGGTTCGCCGCTCAGGGTTGTGCAATCTCCGCTGCATCTCGACAACGACGGTCAATTCCAAGAACACCTGACGTTATACATCCCGGGCGCGTGGGATCTAACTGCAGAGCGATGACACTTACGTGTCGAGATGCAGCCAATCTTGCGCGCCGGCGACCGCTATGTAACATTCCTCGACGTTATGGTTCGCACGTCCACGGACGGGTTCGTGTCGAGATGCACTCAATCTTGTAAGAACGACGGTCAATTCCAAGAACACCTGACGTTATACATCCCGGGCGCGTGGGATCTAACTGCAGAGCGATGACACTTACGTTCTCGCAGATGGACCAGCGCCGGCGGGGGCGCCACCGGTTGAGTCTCAGGCCGCTCCTGACGCTTCGTTCTTGTGGTGGATTCCCAGTTTGGGTGGCAGCCACCACTTGAGGGCTCGGCCCCAGGTGGTCGTGCGACACCAGCACTCGGGGTCGCAGCCGCATTGCCTGTTGCCTGGATTGTGGATCCGCTGGAGCACGGTACGTGCCATCTGGCCAGCGTAGTGCTCGGCGCCGCGGGCCGGTTCTGTCGAGCGTGCGCAGTGGTGTCCTCACCTGCTTCGCCGAAGTCGGTTCGCCGAGTGGGTGATTATCGTCCGCGCGGTCGTGGGTCTGTCCTGGCGGTGGGCGGTACCCATCACAGGTATCGGCAGATGTCGTCGGGACTGCATCCCGCGGGGTCGGGATCGGCCGCGTGTTCCTGCAGAGCGGTGATGGTGTCGCGGAGGGCGGTGAGCTTGCTGATCTGCTCGTCGATCTCGTCCAGGCGGGTCTGAAGGAGTCCCTGCACGTGCGTGCAGGGTGGTTGGCCCCGGTCTCGGAGGTCGAGGATCTGCCGGATCTGCGCCAGGGTCAGGCCGGCGGCCTGGCCGCGGTGGATGAACCGGATCCGGGACACGGTCTCGCGGGGGTAGTCGCGGTAGCCGGAGCTGGTGCGGGCCGCGAGCGCGAGCAGCCCTTGGGCCTCGTAGAACCGCAGCGCCTTGGTAGTCGTGCCGGTGGCATCGGCCAGGTGCCCGATTCTCATCCCTGCCTCCTCCTCGAGGGTTCGGACTTGACCTTCACCTGTACTGGAAGGTCCAGTATCGCTGCATCAGCGAATCAGCGACGAGCTGGGGTGGAGGAGTCATCGTGGCGACAACTGTGGATCTGGTCATCATCGGATCGGGCGGGGCGGCGTTCGCCGCCGCGATCCGCGCGGTGGAACTGGGCCAGAGGGTGGCGATGGTCGAGCGCGGCACCGTCGGCGGGACCTGCGTCAACACCGGGTGCGTCCCCTCCAAGGCCCTCCTGGCTGCCGCCGAGGCGCGACACGTCGCTGAGGACGCCGACCATCGCTTTCCGGGGATCACGACGAACGCGGGCCCGGTGGACATGCCCGCCGTCATCGCAGGCAAGGACGGGCTCGTCACCCAACTGCGCACCGAGCGGTACCTCGACGTCGCCGACGCGCACGGCTGGAGGACGATGACCGGCGAGGCCCGGTTCGACGGCACCGCCGAAGACCCGTTCCTGCGCGTCACCACCCCGGAGGGGACGGTTGAGAGCGTCCACGCCAAGCACTACCTGGTCGCCACCGGCAGCCACCCCTGGGTGCCGCCGATCGACGGGCTGGCCGACACGGACCATCTGACATCGACCACGGTCATGGACCTCGGCGTCGTTCCTGCCTCGCTGCTCGTCCTCGGCGGCGGGTACGTCGCCCTGGAACAGGCCCAGCTGCTCGCCCGGCTCGGTTCGCAGGTGACCATGCTGGTCCGGTCCCGACTGGCCTCGCACGAGGAGCCCGAGGTCGCCAGCACCATGGGCCAGGTCCTCACGGACGAGGGCATCCGCCTCGTCGACGGCGCCCACGTCACCCGGGTCGTGCGCGACCCCGGCACCGGCAAGGTGGTCGCCACCGCTACCGTCGCCGGCGAGCAACGGGTCTTCGAGGCTGAGCACCTGCTCCTGGCCGTCGGCCGTCGCCCCACCACCGCCCGCCTCAACCTGCCACAGGTCGGGGTCAGCACCGGCCACCTGGGGCACGTCGTCGTCACTGATGAGCTCACCTCGACCAACCCGAGGGTGTGGGCGGCGGGCGACGTGACCGGCCACCCGGCGTTCGTCTACGTCGCCGCCCGACACGGCACGCTGGCGGTCGAGAACGCCTTTACCGGTGCTCACCGCTCGGTCGACTACTCCCACCTGCCCAGGGTTACCTTCACCAGCCCCTCGATCGGCGCCGTCGGACTGACCGAGCAGCAGGCCCTGACCGCCGGCATTAGATGCGACTGCCGCGTAGTCCCCCTGCACCTTCTCTCCCGGGCACAGGTGAACCGCGACACCCGCGGCTTCATCAAGATGGTGATCGACGCCGACACCAGCACGATCATCGGCATCACCGCCGTGGCGAAGGACGCAGGCGAGCTGGCAGCCGCGGGAGTCCACGTCCTGGGCAAGACCCTCGACGAGGTCATCGACTCCTGGGCGCCCTACCTGACCATCACCGAAGGCATCCGCATCGCAGCCAAGGCCTTCACCACCGACATCTCAACCCTCTCCTGCTGCGCATAACAACAGGCAGGCCCTAGACATCCGGAGTTGCCGCCAGGCGCTACTTTGCACAGCTCCTGTCGAGAGACCCTGATCGCGCAAGGTTGACCCCGGCCCCCGTGCAATCTTCACTGCATCTCGACAGCGGCGGGCGGGTTCGGAGCCTGGGATCACCCGGCTGAGCGGATCCAGCTGTCGTTGCTGACAAGGATCCTGTGGGTCTCGCCCCGACAGGGGATCGGTAGCACCGCGTCATCGTCGATGAGCTGTCCGGACAGCTCGAGCGCGTCCCCCACGACGAACTCGTACCCAGTCCCACTCACGGTCTGAGTTCCGGCATCCCACGTTGCCGGCGGTAGCCCGAGTGTGACGAACTCCTGGTCTCCTGACTCGTTCGTGTACTCAAGCCCCACGCACCCGTTCCGCAGAGTGACACTCCCGTGGAGTTCCCAGTCGGGTGCCATCACTTCGTCGCGGTACCGCAGGGTGCTGCCGTCAGCGGGCCGCTGGAAGGACGCGAACGGGAGATCCGGGTCGGCCTTGAGGGTGGAGCCGTCCTCCTGCTCACCGGAACAGCCGGTCAGCAGACCAGCCGCGCGGTCGGGAGAGGCGTCGCCGGTCCCGCCTGATCGCAGCGTGACGCGCCCGGCGGCTACCGGACGACCAGGAGCTGGGTGAGACCCTCGACCTCCACCTCGTAGGTGCCGGGTGCTTCGCGGCGCACCGTGAACCCCGTCATCGTCAGCCGGTCCGGCGCGAGCGTCACGGGGACCTGGTCCTCCAGCTCGCCGTCGACGCGGAGCCTGACGGTGTCGGTTCCGGCGCCGTCGCCGACGTTCTTGACCGTGAGCCGCACCGTGGCGGGTTGTCCGGGTCGCACCCGGTCCGGTCGGACCCGGAGATCGGCCGGGACGAAGACCGGCCGTGGTTCGCTGTCTCCCGGGTCCACGGCGAAGACGTCGGCGGAGCGGTTCTCGTCACCGGCCCCGAGCACGGTGGCCTCGCTGTGGAAGGTGACGGAGCTCCCGTCCGTGCTGACCGCCGCGCCCTGGGACGGCCGGTCACCCTGGGTCCCGTAGGGCGCGACCGAGATGCGCAGCGTGCTGTGGGCGTGACGGTCGTGGGCGAACACGTCCGCGCGGCCGTTGGTGTCGCCGGGAACCAGGTTGGAGGCCGTGCTGCTGAAGGCCACCCAGCGTCCGTCCCCGCTGATCGACACCACGGGTACGCCGTGCGAACCGGCGTTGCCCTCCTCGCCCTGGTCCGAGACGGAGACCCGCTCGGTGGTGCCCGCCTCGAGGTCTCGCACGAACACGTCGTTGACCCCGTTCGAGTCAGCCGCGGCGAACGTGGTCGCCCGGCTGTAGAACGCGACGAAGCGCCCGTCCGCGCTGATCGACCCGCCCTGGGAGGAGCCGTCGCCCTCGGCGCCCCCGTCCCCCACGGAAACGCGATCCGTCTCCCCGGTCACGCGGTCGTGGATGAACACGTCACCGGTGCCGTTGGTGTCGTCGCCGACGAGGTCCGGGGCAAGGCTCTCGAAGACCACCAGCCGCCCGTCGGCGCTGAGTGACGACACGAAGGAGCCGCCGGACGCGTGGGAGCCGTCGGTGGTCACCGACACCCGGTGGGTCTCGGCAGTCTCCCGGTCGTGGACGAAGACGTCGGACTGGCCGTTCGTGTCGCCCTCGACCAGGTTGGGCGCCGAGCTGTAGAAGGACACGAACCGGCCGTCCGCGCTGATCGCCGGGGCGAACGAGCCCGCGCCACCCTGCGCGCCGCCAGACCCCACCGAGACCCGCTCGGTGGTCCCGGTCCGGCGGTCGTGGACGAAGATGTCGCTGGCGCTGTTCGTGTCGCCCTCGACCAGGTTCGTGGCGGAGCTCGAGTAGGCGATGACGCTTCCGTCCGCGCTGATCGCGGGACGGACCGACGCCCCGTCACCCTCGACACCGTCGGGACCGACGGAGATCCGCTCCGTCACCCCCGTCCGGCGGTCGTGCACGAACACGTC
>Ga0310837_101464_pt1 | contig 10514 bp, 7 predicted proteins | sample SM_ome_5_FD_201315 | JGI IMG/M metagenome (GOLD analysis project Ga0310837, IMG submission 201315) | Sorghum-adapted microbial communities enriched on stacked mutant (SM) sorghum from Joint BioEnergy Institute, Emeryville, California... ...
TTCAAGGGACCGAAAACCTTGTGCCCCGCCAGGTCCTCGTACTGACGCCCCAGCCGGGTGCCCGCGGTCGTGGCGATCGACACGTACTCACGGGCCTCCTCCATGCGGTTGTTCCGAGCGGCCGCCGCGGCGGCGCGCAGGAACATGTAGCCCCACGCGCACAGCTCGTCGGGGGTGGCCTTGGACATCTTGGGCTCGATCTGGTCGGCGGTGGTCACACACAGCTGCTCGACCTCCGACAACCTGCCCTGCCGCATCATCGCCCACGCCTGGCTGCACACCGCCGCGGCCGCGAGCGGGGTGTCGCCGATCTCCAGGGCGTCCCGCAGGGAGCTCTGCAGCGCGATCAGCGCCAGGTCGTGGGCGCGGATCTGAATCAGGTACCGACCGGTCAGGCCGGTGATGTCGGCCCGCAGCCGCAGCGCCTCTCGCCGTTCCGGCCCGTCGCTGTCGAAGTATTCGACGTGGTGATGGGCGCTGCGTACCAGCGCCGGCATGATCTGCGCCAGGTCGTCGTAGCTGTCCCCGTGATAGGCCTTCGCGGCTGAGGAGATGGCCCGCTCCAAAGCACGTAGGTCTACAAGCTCCTCGTCCACCGAGCCGTACAGCGGTGTGCCGGTCAGCCCGACTGGAGGGCTGATCGCCGACCGCATGTCCGCCAGCGCCGCGTCGTCCACGGCCACCTCGACGGGCTCGGGAGCGGAGGGGGCGACGAACCACACGGTCCGCACACCCAGCGCCTTGGCCAGCTTGTGGTAGGTCTCCATGCGCGCCGTGCCGCCCTGCTCGATCTTCTTGACCACGGCGACGGACAGACCGCTGCGTTCGGCGAGCTCCTCCTGGGTCATCCCGCGGCGGCGACGGAGCTCACGCACGCGGTCGGAAATGGTACCGCCCTCCATAGGCCCCGGACCTTTCCGTGATGGCAGTCAGCATCAGGCTACGACGCGGGCCTCATGACGTCATTGGGAGGCATCCGCGATTTCTCCTGACAGCACCGGTCGGTTTTCGGAACCGGAAAACCAGCCCTGAAAGGGCTACGTTTCGTATCCCTTCGTGGCGCGTTCCCGAGAAACGACTACGCTACGCTTCTTTACTCACCGTGAATACCGGAGCACAGTGAGGAGGCGTGCGCTTCCCAGGGGGCAACCGCTCTGCGCCGCGCCTCGCCGTGCGTCCGCTCGCTGCCGTTGACCATGCACGCCACCGACGGTGTCCGGTCGCGTGCCGGGGTCGGCCTCCCGTGATCGGCCGATGAGGAAGAGAGGACATGTCGTGAGCACTGACGCCGACCGTGCCGCGGAGCTTCGGAACGCGATGGTCGACGACATCGCCGCCGACCATGAGGCGAAGGAACTCACCCTGCGTCCCGAGGTGGAGGCTGCGCTGCGGACGGTTCCCCGCCACCTGTTCACCCCAGGCGTGTCGATGGAGGAGGCGTACGCCGCCACCTCCTCCATCATCACCAAACAGCTCCCCAGTGGGGAGAGCATCAGCTCAGTGTCAGCGCCGTACCTGATCGCGGAGATGCTCGGCCAGGCGGCCGACGCGCTCGACGGTCTGGAGGGCCGACACGTGCTGGAGATCGGCAGCGGGGGCTACAACGCCTCGCTGCTGGCCGAGCTCGTCGGCAAGACGGGATCGGTGACCACGGTCGACATCGACCCGGAGGTGACCGCGCGCGCCACCGCGTGCTTGAAGGACGCCGGCTATGACGACGTCGTCGCCGTGGTGTGCGCGGACGCCGAGCAGGTCATCGAGCCGGCTCGCCAGTACGACCTGATCATCGTCACGGCCGGGGCCTGGGACATCCCGCCCGCCTGGCGTGAGCAGCTCACCGAGGGCGGCGTCCTGGTCGTGCCGCTGCGGACGTTCGGAACCACCCGGTCCTGGGCGCTCCATCGCCGCGGCGACCGGTTGGTGAGCCACAGCCACCGCCAATGCGGGTTCGTCCCGGTGCAGGGCGCCGGCGCTCACCCCACCCGCTATCTCGACGTCGCCGACGGCGTGTATCTGCGACTCGACGAGGGTGAGCGGATCGACCCGGACGCCGTCAAGGGCGTTCTGAGCCAGCCGAGGCGGGAGGCCTGGGCCGGGCTGAGCCTGCCGCCCATGACGGCCCTCCACGACCTGAGCATGTGGCACGCGACCCGTCTGCGCGAGCACGCCGTGGTCCTGACCGCGGAGGAGAAGGCCATCGCCTCTGGACTGGTCGCGCCGTCGTGGCCGTACGGGACTTCCGCCACGTGGCACAACGGCACGCTGGCCTACCGGACGATTCGGTGGACTGACCGGCGTTTCGACCTTGGCGCCTACGCCCACGGTCCCGACGCGCAGGCGGCGGCCGAGCGGATGGTCGAGGACATGCGCGCGTGGGCGGAGGCGGGCTGTCCGACTCCCGCCCTGGAGGTCTTTCCCATCGACACCCCCGACAGCGACCTGCCGGACGGGGCCGTGCTGGACAAGCGGCACAGCCGCCTCGTCGTGTCCTTCCGCTGACCTCCGCCTCCGTGGAGGTCCTGACTATGAAAGGAGACACACATGGAGCAGAGCACCACGAGCTACGAGCTGAACATTCGTCTGGTCGACGCGGGTCCCACGGCGGGCGCCTACGCCACCCAAACCAGCGACAACTGCGGCTCGGGCAACACGGGCTCCAACGCCTGTGTCACCCACAGCAACTGAGTGATCCTCGGGCGGCCCGCCTCTCCACGAGCGGCCGGGCCGCCCTTCTCCTGGTCCGCCTTTGCTCCCGATCTCCTCTTTCTCTCTATCTCCCATGTCGAACGCGGAGCGTGGGGTGTTCCATGCGGTGGACGCGGCGTTGATCAGGGCCGCCTCCTACCCCCAGGACCTGGCTCTCCCCGACTGGCCCGACCTGACCGTCGACCAGCCCGAACAGTGGCTGGCCTGGCTGCGGAAGGTGTGGGCGCTGCCCGAGTTCTCCGACGCCGTCCTGCACGCCGCGCCGCAGCTGGCCACCCGAATCGACGAGGCTGTGGCCGGCGCGGCGCTCGAGACGCGCAGGCTGCGGCGCCTGGTGGAGGCGGTGGTCCGGTATCTGCTGCGGTGGACGACCCGCGCGACCCCGTTCGGACACTTCGCCGGTGTGGCCCCGGTCGAGCTGGGCGCCCGCGCGGCGGTCCGCTGGGGGGAGCACCATCACCACGCGATCCGCCTCGATGACCGTCTCATCGCCGAGTACACGGCTCTGGCAGAGCGGGACCTGCCGACGCTCCGCGCGGTCGCCGTGGTGACGAACGCCGTGGGGTACGCGCGCGGCGGGACGTGGGTGCTGCCCTGCGCCCGCGCGCGGGACGACCGGCTGTGGGACGTGGAGATCGACCTGACCGATCCGGTGCGGGTGGCGGTCGAGGCGGCCCGACCCCCGGTGGCGTTCACGGCGCTGGCCGCGAGGGTGGGTCAGGAGATGCCCGGCGGCGTGGCGGAGGCCGAGCGTCTGCTCGCCGCTCTGGTGGAGGCGGGTGTGCTGGTGTCGGCGATTCGGCCTCCGATGACCGTGACCGACCCTGCCGCGCACCTGGCCCGCTACATCGACCTGCCCGACCCTGGCGGCACGATCGCGGTCGACCTGCGGCTCGACTGCGCTGTGACGCTGCCGCCGGCCGTGACACGTGAGGCCGCGGAGGCCGCGTCCGCTCTCGTCGCCGTCGCGCCACGTCTACCCGGCTGGGATGAGTACCACCACGCGTTCATCGAACGGTGGGGCCCAGGCGCGGCCGTGCCGCTGCGCGACGTTCTACGCGCGCTCGGATTTCCCGCCGGATACCGCGGCTCCCACCGTCGCGCCCCTGATGTGTTCACGGCCCGGGACGCCGTGCTCGTCGAGCTGGCTCAGCGATCCGCTCTGGACGGCGGGACCGAGGTGGTGCTCGACGACGAGCTGATCGCGCGCTTGCGCGGTGATGATGACCGGCCAGCGATTCCGCACACCGAACTGCGGTTCACCCTCGCCGCCGCGACGCTCGACGACCTCGATCGAGGCGCGTTCACCCTGACAGTGGTGGGTGGGGCCCGGCACGCGGGAGTCTCGGCGGCGCGGTTCCTGTACCTGCTTGCCCCTGGCGAGCGTGAGCGCTTCCGCCGCGCCTACCAGGAGTTGCCGACCGCCATGCCGAACGCTCAGGCCGTCCAGCTGTCCGGCCCTCCGCTGGACGCCCGGCTCGCCACCGTCGCTCGCGCGCCGCGCCTCCTGCCCGTTCTGCCGGCCGGTGACTTCTGTCCCGACCCGCCGTGGACCCTGGAGGATTTGGCGGTGGCCGGCGACAGCCGTCGGCTTTGGCTGGTGTCCCGCCGCACGGGCCGGCCGGTCGAGCCGCTGCTGTTCAACTGCGTACGGCTGCAGAATCTGCAGCAGCCGCTGGTGCGGTTCCTGACGGAGATCTGGACGGCCTGGACGGCTCCCTGCGCCCCGTTCGACTGGGGAAAGGCCCACACCCTGCCGTTCCTGCCGCGGGTGCGGCGGGGCCGCTCCATCGTGCATCCGGCTCGGTGGGTCATCTCCCGGTCCGCGCTGCCCGATCGGACCGCTCCGTGGCCGCGGTGGCGGGATGCCTGGCAGCGGTACCGCGAGCGCCACCGGCTGCCACGCAAGGTTCTCCTCGGCGCCGACGATGCGCGGCTGCGGCTGGACTTGGACGAGAGCGCTCATCTGGCGGTGCTGCGCAGCCATCTGGACCGGCACGCGACCGCTGTGCTCACCGAGGCCCCCGGGCCGTCAGGCTGGATCGGTGGCAGGCCGGCCGAGCTTCTGCTCACTCTCGCCCACATTCCGGAGCGTCCCCGGCCGCCCGCCCGACCGGCCCGTCCAGCCAGCAGACTGCGGCACCTGCCTGGGCGGTCACGCTGGGTGGAGGCGCGTCTGTACGGCAGACCTGACGACATCCTCGCCCGCCTGGCCGCGTTCTCCGAGCTTCCCGCGGGCTGGTGGTTCCTGCGGTATCCCGAGCCCGAGCCGCATGTGCGGCTTCGGATCCCGCTGCGGGACGCCGCTGACTTCGCGGACGTCGCGGGCGACCTCGCCCGGTGGGCCGAGCGGCTGGACGACGATGGTCTGCTGGCCGACTACACGCTGGCGACCTACCGACCGGAGGCACGCTACGGCACCGGAGCGACCCTCGCCGCCGCCGAGGCGGTGTTCGCCGCCGACTCTCGCGCCGCCCTGCGGCGGCTGTCCGGCGACCGGCAAGCCACCGCCGCCGCCGGGATGCTCGCCATCGCCCACGCCTTCATCGGCGACGGCGCGCGCTGGCTCGCCGACCACGCCCCCCACCTGAGCGGACCGCGCCTCCAACCCGCTCAACTCGCCGCCGCTCGCCAACCGTACGCCGACGGCGATGTGGCAGCGGAGCTGACCCGGACGTTGACCACCTATCGGTCCCTCGTCGACCGGGACGGACTCGACGCCGACCAGGTCCTGGCCGACCTGCTGCACTTGCACCACGCCCGCGTGGTCGGGTCGATCTCTCCTCCGAGCGGCACTGCCTCCGCCTGGCCCGCGCCGTCGCCCTCGCCGACCTCGCCCGGAGGCCGTCATGACGATCGAGCAGAACCTCGCCGAAGGAGCGATGGGCATCGCCCTCCTCCATCTGGAGGCAGGCCGGTGGCACGAAGCCTACGCGGCGCTGGAACGAGCCGTCGCCGACGGCGTGAGCATCGCCGACGGAGCCAGCCTCTACTACGGGGCGCCCGCTCTGGCGTTCGTGCTCGCCGCCGCCGACCATCCAGGCGTCGCCGGGGCCAAAGTCACCGCCGTCGAGGGAACCGCGAGAGTGACCCGCCGACGCCTGGAAGCCGCACACCGCCGCATCGACCGGCGCGAGCGCCCGCACTACGCCGAGTTCGACCTGATCCGCGGGCTGACCGGGCTCGGCGTCGTCTTGCGTCGCATCGGTGACCTCGATCTGCTCCGCGACGTGCTGGTCTACCTGGTGCGGCTCACCGAGCCCCTCCATGGGCTTCCCGGCTGGTGGTGCCCGACCGGCCCTCGCTACGACGAGTCCAACCCCGCCGGGGGCCACAGCAATCACGGGATGGCCCACGGAATCGCGGGACCGCTCGCGTTGATGGCGCTCACGATGCTCGACGGTGTGGAGGTCAACGGCCAGCGCGCGGCGATCATCCGGATCTGTCAGTGGCTGGATGAGTGGGAACGACGGTCCGGCGACAGCACGTGGTGGCCGCAGGTGGTCACGCTCGACGACCTACGCCGCGGCGACACCAGCCAGCCGGGCCCGCTCCGGCCGTCCTGGTGCTACGGAACTCCAGGCATCGCCCGCGCCCAGCAGCTTGCCGGCCGCGCCCTGGGTGACACCATCCGCCAGCGAAAGGCCGAAACCGCGTTCGCGGCGTGCGTGAGCGACCCCACGCAGCTCGACCGTCTCATCGACCGCGGACTCTGTCATGGAACCGCGGGGCTCGTCGCGACCGCACGGCGGATCTCGGCCGACGCTCTCACCCCGATTCCCCTCGCCCCAGTGCTGGACCTGCATCGGCGGGCCGCCGCCGCGCCCGATGAGCCGCCTGGGCTCCTCGATGGAACGGCCGGCGCCGCCTTGGCCACCGCCGGAACCACGACGACCAGGTGGGACGCCTGTCTCCTCCTCTGCTGACCGAAGGACTCACCCGTGGACGAGACGCTCTGGAAGCAGGTGAACATCACCTTCCCCGGCACGAATCTTCTCGAACGCGAACACCATGCCGTCGCCCACCTGTCCCGCGTCCTGCCTGCCGCCGAAGCCGACGGTCTCCTCACCTCCTGGTGGTTCGTCCGCAAAGGGCACTGGCGAGTCCGGTACGTCCCCACCGAACAAGCGATCGCCGGCGGTGGCTGCGTGGTTCAGTCCCTCCTCACCAAAGGCGTCGAGTGGACCAGCGATATCTACGAGCCGGAGGTCCACGCTTTCGGCGGTCCCGCCAGCATGGACGCCGCGCACGAGCTGTTCCACGCCGACAGCCGTCACCTGCTCACCTTCCTCAACGGCGCCGCGACCGACCGGAGGGAACGGTCACTGATCCTCTGCACCGCCTTCATGCGCGACGCGGGCCTCGACCTCAACGAGCAGGGCGACGTCTGGGCCCGAGTCGCCGAGCAGCGCGCTCCTCTCCTCGGAGAGCCGCCCTCCCCCTCGGCCTGGTTCTCCTTCACCAGCGGGGTCCGACAGCTTCTCCTCGGCACAGTCCGCCCCGGCGAGATCGCCGACGACTGGCTCACCGCCTTCGAGAGGGCGGGCAGGCGGCTGAGAGCTCTGCGGGAGACCGGTCAGCTCACCCGAGGCATCCGCGCCGTGATCGCCCTCCACGTGATCTTCCACTGGAACCGCATCGGGATCCCCGGCGCCGCACAGGCCGCCCTCGCGCGAGCCGCCATGCAAGCGATCTTCGATGATCTCGACGAGTGGGTCGGCTGGGAACGTCCCGGCCAGGCCACCATCGCCACTCACGCTCACGTGGCCGGCCCCCGAGGCGGTCAGGCGCGGGACAAGGCGACACGGACCAGGGAGTCATAGGTGTCACTGGTCCGCTCCAGTCCCACCTCCTCGCCCAGCGACCGAGCCCACTCGTCGAGCTCGGTCTGCACCGCCTCCCCCGACTCGCCGGCGCCGACCACCCGCTCCAGCTCCAGGAACACCCCGGCGTGGTCGACCTCGTCCACGCAGACGTCGATGCCGAGGGCGTCGAGGCGGGCGGTGCGGCGGCGCTTGACGATCCGCACCGTGGGCCGCCAGCCCATCAGCTCCAGCGCCCGCGCCATCTCCTCCCGGTCCGTGACAGGCCTCTCGTGCTCCACGCACGCCTGCTCGTTGTCGATCGGCCGCTTGACCGTGAAGACGTGAACGCCGTCCTGGGTGCGCAGCCGGGCGAAGACCACGCCCGTCTTGGGCTGTCCGTATGACCAGGACCCCGGCGCGAACGCCTGATCGTCCTGCACCACGGGCGGGGACAGCCGCACGCCGCGGGCCGCCAACGCCGTCTCCAGGGCCGCCGGGTCGCCAACCCGATACTTGACCTCGATCTCCTGCTCCAGCTTCCGCACCAGCCGCCTCCCGGGTCACAGCAGCGCCGGCAGCCTCTCCGGCTGCCCGCTGGAGCGTGGCCCGGCTTGTCACGTGTCGAGGCGAGGGACTTCCCTACCGAAGTGACTCGCGCACGATTCCGCCCGCGAGCACACACCACGTGCTCGCGTCGACGACACCGTTCGGTCGAAGTCCATGCAGGCGTTGGATGTGCTGAATCGCCTGCCACGTCGGCTGGTCGATCCGACCGGTCAAGGCGACGTCGGTGTAGCCCTTCCACCGCAGGATGTACTGGACGGCCGTCACCGCGACGCCTTGGGCGGTGTGGTCGAGCGACGGGACGAGCGACTCCCACGTGGGTGGCGTCACTGTGGCGTCCACATCCACCGGAATGCCGTTCCGGGCCTGCCAGTCCTGGACCGCGGCCGTCGTCAACGGACCGAAGACACCATCGACGTCGAGCTGGTAGCCGTGGTGGTTGAGCAGGTACTGCACGAGCCTCACCACCGGCCCACCGACGAAGCGCCAGATATCCGGCCACCGACGGGCGGGCGCGTCACCGGGTCCCTCCCCAAGGCCTTCGGCGACCCGACGCCGCAGCTGCGGGAACATCGCGTAGAAGGCGATGCCCGGACATTGGGTGTCCCGGAAGTCCCAGTGCCCGAAGATGTCCCAGGCGTGAAGTGAATACTGCTGACAGATGACGACGCACAACCGCGTGAGGGAACGGAGAAGCGCCTCCGGCGGTCGTTCGGTGATGTAGGTGCCCTCGTTCTCGATTCCGATCGCCCGGCCGTTCTCACCAGGGCAGTGAGCGGAAATCACCTGTCGTTCCCCCAACGACAGCGTCTCGAGACTGCGATGCCGTCCTTCGAGCACGTAACCGCCACGGCTCACCGTGAAGTGCTGCCCGGTGTCCACCCAGCCGTTGCCGTCCATGTGCAGGTCTTGGCAGTCGCGCGCGAGCTGAATCGCGTGCTCCCGCGAGTAGTCGGTGACGTTGGGGAAGGCCATGTGGTGGACGATGATTTTGTTGGTGGCGATGTCACTCAGCTCGATCGTGCCGTTCGGCGGCCGGGCGCCCCATTCCTCACAGCTGATAATCCACGGGAATTCATCGCCGGGCGCGGCGTGTGCGGCGGCCGCCGACACCACATCAGCTCCTATCATCGCGGCGGTCGCCGCACCAAGGCCGGCCTTGACGACAGTGCGACGGGCGACAGGGGAACGCGGGACATCCATGGGGCTCTCCCCTCTCGACGCGGCGAGCTTTTCCCTTTGGTACACCGTGGTGATGACAAGCGCCCGCCCCTGCCGAAATCGGCCGAGTAAATTCACCGGGAATCACGGCGCGTCGCTGCCGGCCACGCCCACGCTGGAGGTGGGCGGAAGGTCTGAAGCGAACTCGTCGAGAGCGACCGCCGGGTGCTCTGCCAATCGGTCCGGTTCGCTGGTTGCGCTGACACGCTGACGTACCTACACCACCGAGCGCACGAGGAGTGTCTCCTTGCCGTCCCGGACGCGGTGGCGTGGTGCTGGACCCGCGGCGGCACCTGGCGCACTGCGGTGGAGCCTCTCGTCGCCGAGGTCAGCGAGTCTGACAGGCGCCCAGAGAGCGCAAACCCGGCTCGCCCACCGTCCGGAAGGCTGCCGGGTTCACTTCACGGGGCTCGTGCCCCGTGCGACCACCGTTGACCCACACAGGTGACCCGCACCACGTGACGTGGATCGCACTCCGTGAGGATCCGCACAGGCAGCTGCGTCGCGAACAGGCTTAGGTTAGGTTAACCTAACGGACATTCAGTTAGGTATGCCTAACCAACCTCGGTTCGTCACGAAGGAGCCCGTCCTCGCATGTCGTACCCCATCGACGCCCGACCATCCCGGCGGCGACTCCTCGCCCTCGGCGCCGCTGCCGCGGCCGGTTCGCTGCTCAGTGGCTGTGGCACGGGTGGCGACGCCGCCGGCTCGTCAGCCACCCCCTCGACCTCGCAACCGAACGAGCGCACGCGCTGGTCGTTCACCGACGACCGCGGCGAGACGATCACCGCCGACACCACCCCCTCCCGCATCGTGGCTTTCACCGGCACAGCGGCCGCGCTCGTCGACCTGGGGCTGGAGGACAAGATCGTCGGAGTCTTCGGCGAGACCACCAACCAGGACGGCACGCCCCACCCGCAAGCCGGCGACCTGGACGTCGACAAGGTGGCGATCCTCGGCAACGTCTGGGGCGAGTTCAACATCGAGAAGTACGCCGCCCTGCGACCAGACCTCCTGGTCACCCACATGTACGACCCGGGCTCTCTGTGGTACGTGCCGGACGAGAGCAAGGACACGATCCTGCGGGTCGCCCCCAGCGTCGCGATCAACGTCGCACGGGTGCCGATCCTCGAGCCGATCCAGCGCTACGCCGAGCTCGCGGAGGCGCTGGGCGCCGACCTCACCTCGTCCGCTGTCACCGAAGCCAAGGCGCGCTTC
>Ga0310837_101474_pt1 | contig 10440 bp, 7 predicted proteins | sample SM_ome_5_FD_201315 | JGI IMG/M metagenome (GOLD analysis project Ga0310837, IMG submission 201315) | Sorghum-adapted microbial communities enriched on stacked mutant (SM) sorghum from Joint BioEnergy Institute, Emeryville, California... ...
CCCCGGTCGTCAACAAGATGATGAACATCCGGAAGAGCCTGATCGCGGAAAGCACCCGCATCGCCGGGGAGCTGCTGAAAAACGGGATCCAGACGGTCATTTTCGCAAGAAGCCGGGTAATGGTGGAACTCATTTTGACCCGCTTGCGGAAGATGATGGGCGACGGGGCCATGGGTCAAAGGATCAGCGGCTACCGGGGAGGCTACCTGCCTTCCGAACGGCGACGGATTGAAAAGGGATTGCGGAGCGGCGACATCATCGGGGTGGTGAGCACGAACGCCCTCGAGCTCGGCGTCGATATCGGCCAATTGAAGGCGAGCGTGTTGACCGGATTTCCCGGCACGATTGCCAGCGCCTGGCAGCAGGCGGGACGGGCCGGACGGAGGGACGGGGAGGCCTTCATCCTCTTCGTTGCCGGTTCCTCTCCCTTGGACCAATACATCGTCCGGCATCCCGAATACTTTTTCGGGAAATCTCCGGAAACCGCCCGGATCAATCCGGACAACCTGATTATTTTGGCCGATCATATCAAATGCGCCGCCTATGAGCTACCCTTCCGGAAAGGGGAGGCTTTCGGCGGGGCGGAAGTGGAAGATCTTCTCGATTATTTGGCGGAAAAGAAAGTCCTCTATCCGAACGGGGACAAGTTTTACTGGATGGGGGATTCCTTTCCGGCCCACAACATCAGCCTCCGTTCCGCTACCCAGGAAAACGTGGTCATCATCGAACGGATGGAAGGCAATCGGACGAGGGTGATCGGGGAGATGGACACCTTCAGCGCTTTGACCCTCCTCCATGAAGAGGCCATCTATTTTCATCAGGGCAACCAGTATCAGGTGGAGGAGCTGGACTGGCCGGAAAAAAAGGCTTATGTCCGGGAGGTGCAGGTCAATTACTACACGGACGCCCATCTGGCGGTTCAGTTGAAGGTGCTGGAATCGGACCGGGAAAGGAAAATCCCGAACGCCTCCGTCTTCTTCGGCGACGTGAGCGTCCAGGCGATGGCCACGGTCTTCAAAAAGATCAAACTGGAAACGGGAGAAAATATCGGTTCGGGCCCGATCCATCTGCCCGAGCAGATCCTGCATACCCAATCGGCCTGGTTTTCCCTGGATGAACCGCTCACCAGCCGGTTTGAGAACGAGCATATGGAAGAGGCGCTGGAGGGGATCAGCCATGCCCTCCGCCACATCGTCTCCGTGTTCATCATGTGCGATCCGCAGGACGTCCACGTCGTCCCCCAGGTCAAATCGACCTTCAACGGCAAACCGACCGTATTTTTCTATGACCACTATCCGGGAGGCGTCGGTTTGAGCGAACAAATCTACGACCAACTGGAAGAAATCATCGAGGCGGCCAAATCCCTCGTGGAAGGCTGCCCCTGTGAAAACGGCTGTCCTTCTTGCATCGGCGCCGGGTTTCAAAGCCCGAAAGGGAAGAGGGATTGCCTGCGGCTCTTCTCCGGTTTGCTCGGCGCCGGAAGCGGGACGGGGAAAGAAGGGACGGAACGTTGAGCTTGAAAAGGAAACTTTCCCTTTACGAATCCTATGTTGTCCGGGAAGAACATCCGCCGGATGCAGCGGAGGATGTTTCCGGACAGGAAGGGAAAAACCGATCCGGTTCCGCCGCTCTCCCGGCGGAAGCCGCACCCGCCGGACCGAAACGGCGGGAGATCCCCTATTTGCGGGAATGGGAGGCGGCGGGCGTCCGCCCCTACTTTTCCGGGGACGGCTACTGCCTGATTCGGGAGACCTCCTTTCCCCTGGATCGGCAAAGGGGCCGATACCGTTTCAGCGATTTTTTTGCCGCTATGGCGGCCTGGCAGGAGGTTTCCTTCGACCATCCCTTATCCGGCAAAGGATACCGGCCGGAGCAGCTCTTCTTTTTTGACATCGAGACAACCGGGCTGACGACGGGAGCCGGCAACACGATTTTTTTGCTCGGTTACGCCTTTTTTTCCGGGGACCGGCTCATCCTGCGCCAGCATTTTCTGCCCGAGCCGGGGCAGGAGATTCCCCTTTACGAAAGCTTTTTGAAAAACGTCGATTACCGCCTGCTCGTCACGTATAACGGGAAGGCTTTCGACTGGCCGCAGGTGAAAACCCAGCATGCCCTGATCCGGGAGCATCTGCCCAAACTGCCCAAGTTCGGCCATTTCGACCTGTATCACGGTTCGAGAAGATTGTGGAAGCATCGGCTCGATTCCGTCCGGCTGACGGACGTGGAACGGGACGTCCTCGGGATCGAGAGGGAGGAGGACGTACCGGGTCATCTGGCGCCGATGATTTATTACGATTTTTTGGAGACGAAGCGGCCGGAGGGCATCCTGAAAATCATGGAACACAACGAAAAGGATATTTTGACCCTCGTTCCTTTATACACCCACCTCAGCTTCCAGCTGCTGGATCTCGATCCCCGGCAGACGGACGCGGAAAAATTGGCGGCGGGGCGCTGGTACGCCTCCTTGAAGGAAAGCGAGCGGGCCGTCCGGCTCCTGGAAGAGGCCGCCTTCGACGCAAAGGACGAAACCGATTTGTACGAACTGTCCCTCCAATACAAAAGGTTGGGGGAATACGGGAAGGCGATGGAAATCTGGGAATATTTGGCGGATGAGGGGGGCGGGAAACACAAAGTGCTGGCCGCCATTGAAGCCGCCAAATATTTGGAACATCAGAAAAAGGATGCGAAAGCCGCCCTGGCCCTCTGCCGCCGCATCGCTTCCGAGCTTGCCGGCGGCGGTCTGGATTCGGAGAAGTTCCGGGAAGATTTGGCCCGCCGCATTCTCCGTCTGGAAAAAAAGGCGGCGAAACAGGTACCGTAAGTTCCGATGGGAATGGCTGAAGGCGGATGTTTCGGGCGGAAACGGGCGGGATTTTCCGGGAGGGGGGTTCCGCCGCCGTTTTTGTTGCGGCAAGGATTGGGCGGACAGCTTCGTCATTTGGAAAGCGGGGGCATTTGCCGCCGTTTTTTTGCGGGGCAAAAGTTTTCGGCTAAAAAGGCGGCGGAAAAACGGCGGAAACGGAATGGGAGGACGGATCGGCCCCGGATGCGAAGGGGAATGACCTGGACGTCCGGCTCCGGCAGGGTGCGGCCCGCCGTACCGGGCGACCGGTCTTTAGCGGACGCACCGTTTGAAAAAGGCCGGAAACCGGGCGGCTGCGGGAAGGGCTCGCGCCGGCAAAAGGCGGGGAAATAGGTCAATTCCTTAGTACAGGTTTCCGCCGCTCTTCATAAGTGTATTAGTGTATAAACTCTTTCAGGAAAGGAGTTTGCGCGATGTCCCAATTTCCGCCCAATGTTTTGCGGCCGATCGTCTATCCGACGCAGCATTTTGTCAATACAAACCGATTCACCCATGTCGTCCCCATATTCATCCCTCCCACACGACGACGGTGAACCGGCATTTTTTCAAACACGAACATCATTGCCCGCATACCCACTCCGTCGTCAACGAGGTTTGCCATCAGCACATCGATTGCTGCCATCGTCCGCCGATGTACCCGTTCTGACCGGAGAAAGGAATAGTGCCGGCGACAAAGACGGGTGCTATTTTTTTCCTTTGCGTGCTTTGGAATCGCCGGTTCCCGGTCCCTGATACGAATTGACAAAATCACCGTTTTTTGAAAAAATGTTAGTAATGAGTGTAGACATGACGGGGTGAAAACTGTGATTGCGAGCAAACTGCATCTTTCTGCCCAGGAAATATTGGAGAAGGAATTTAAAACGAGCATGCGCGGATACAATCAAAAGGAAGTCGACGAATTTTTAGATATTATTATTAAAGATTATGAAATCTTCCAGAAAGAATACGAGGAATTGTTAAAAGAGAATCAAAGGCTGAAAAAACAGTTGGAAGAAGCGAGGCGGCAATCGTATCCGTCTCCCGGGGTCACCAATTTTGACATTTTGAAGCGGCTGAGCAATTTGGAAAAGCATGTGTTCGGCGACAAGCTCAACGAATGAGTTCGGCAGGGATCAAAGGTTTCAGAACTTCGATACATACGCCGCGTTGCCTGTCAAGAATCATCCCTCCGCTTTTTAAATCCATCGCGGTCTTTTCCATGCCGGGGCCGGGTTCTCGGGAATTTTCCCACCATGGCCCCGTTTTTTTTTTTGCCCGGAATCATCCCCCCTGGCGTCGGCGAATCCACCGGGATGGTCATGACTTTTCCCGTGGGGGTCTTCCATTTTTCCGTTCCTTTTCCCCCTATTTTTTGTAAATCGGATCCTATTTTCATTTTTTCACTCTTTTTATCTTTTTTTCCTTTAATATGGAAATTTTTCTTTTTTTGCCGATACATCATCAATGAACAATCTTCCCGTGGGGCCTTTCGCCCGCCGCTTCCGGTGACCGGTCTGCCGCCCGGATGAGGAAGGCCCTTTTATGCCTGAAACCGCCGAAAGGCCATTGATTCTGCCAGACATTTAGAGGGGGATCGGAATGCGCAAGTTCAAGGCAGTTCAGCTTCTCGCTGTTTCCTTTCTCTTGATCCAGCTGTTCATTCCGTACGCGCAGGCGGCGGAAGTCCAACCGGATCCGGAAATGTTCGAAGGTTTTGCCGGGAAACAGCCGGTATATGTATACGCAAGCCCGGCGAAAAATGCGAAAATCATCAAAACCTATACTTATGGCGATAAAATCGCCTACCGGAATTTTTCGGCCGATTGGCATGCGACGGATGTCACGGTGAACGGCAAAGTGCAGACCGGCTATATTGCGGCTGGGGATGTGGGGCAGGCGGTGCCGGGCGCCAGAGGGATTGCCCTGAATGAGAAGACGAATATTTACAGCCAGCCGTCGGTAAATGCCAAAATATTGAAAACCTACCCGGCCGGGACGATCATGAACTACCAGGCACACGATGCCCAATGGTTCCGGACGACGGTCGACGCCGGAGGAAAACGGCTCACCGGATATATTTTCCGTCCCGATGTGGAAACGATTGTCACCCATCCGTCCGCCGGCAGCGGCTTCGCTGCAAAAATACCGACGAACGTGTATGCGTCGCCTTCGGCAAAAGCAAAGGTCATAAAAACCTATAAGCAAGGATCTCCGCTCCAATACCATACCTTTACTTCCCGATGGCATGAAGTCACGGTTGTGGTCAGCGGGAAGAAAATGACGGGCTATGTAAGCAAAGGGGATGTCGGGGATCGGAATACCCAGCTGAGCGGCTACGCCGTAAACAACGAAGCGGCCGTTTACAGCCAGCCTTCCGTCAAATCGCTGAAGTTGAAAACCTATAAAAAAGGAACCCTATTAAAATACAAAGTTTATAACGCCAGCTGGTTTCAAGCCGTCGTCTATGTAAATGGCAAGGCGAAAACGGGCTATATCCAGGCGAGTGACGTCGGAGCGGCGCCGACGCTGAAAGGTTTGTCCCTGAAGAACCCCACGAGGGTGTACAGCAAAATGTCCAGGAGTTCCAAAGTTTTAAAGGCATACGCTAAAGGGCTTGTTTTAACCTACAAACCGGTAAACAATGAATGGCACCAGGCGACGGTAACCGTCAACGGGAAGAAATATACCGGATACATCGCGGCGGGCGATGTGAAGACGATCATTCCGACGGGCGACACGAAGATCGTCAATCCCTACCAGGTCTATTCCTATAACGATATGGTGCGGGACATCGAAAAATTGTATCTCGCGTATCCGGAACTCATTTCGTATAAAGTCATCGGAAAATCGGAGTACGGCCGGCCCATCTACGCCGTGGCCTTGGGCAAAGGGAAGGCTGCCGCCCTGATCCACGGTTCCCACCACGCGCGGGAATGGCTGACGACCAATTTGAACATGTATATGATCGAGCAATACGCGAAGGCCTATTATAAAAAGCAAAAAATCGGCGGCTTCAATGTGTACGACATTTTAAACGCCGCGACCATCTGGTTCATTCCGATGGTCAATCCGGACGGGGTGACCCTCCAACAGGAAGGTTTAAAGGCCTTCCCGAAAAGTTTGCATAAAAACCTGATCAAAATGAATAAAGGGAGCAAAAATTTCAAACGTTGGAAGGCGAATGCGAAGGGGGTCGACCTGAACCGGCAATACAATGCGGGATGGAAGACCATCAAGGGCAGCCCGAGCGGCCCGATGTACAAAAACTTTAAAGGGTATAAGCCGGAAAGCGCCGCGGAAGTCAGGGCCGTCTTGAAACTCGTTCGGGAAGTGGATCCGGAAATGGCCGTCGCCTATCATTCGAGCGGCAAGATCATCTATTGGAACTACCTGCAGACCGGCGCCCGGTACAAGCGGGACCATGAATATGCGAAAAAGCTGCGGAGCTTGACGGGATACCGGCTCGTTTACCCGAAAGGCGTGCCGTCCGGCGGAGGATTTACCGATTGGTTCATCCAGGCGAAGAAGCGGCCGGGTTTTACCATCGAAATCTGCAAATACGTCTATGAAACGAACCCGCCCGTTTCGGAGTTCAAGCATGTTTGGAAAGAAAACCAGGCCGTCGGTCTGTATGTGGCCCTAGAAAGCGCGAAACTTGCAAAAAAATGAGGGTTTGCCGATGCGCGGCTGGTGTCCCGGCGGCTGTCCCTATAAATCCCGAGAGAGGCGGGGACCGGGCCTTCTTTCTGTGGCAGGCATGAGGAATCATGCCGGGAAGTTTGCCGCCGGCGTTTACGCGCCCATCCGGCAAGCGCCGCGGGATGAGGATGTCCCGGTGGAAAAGCCCTTTCCGGCCGGGAAAATGGCGCCCGGGTCCCCTCGGTGAGGGGACGATCGGCCGGGGATGGGGGATTGCCGGGAAAAACAGGCATGCGGGCCGTTCTTTTTGAACAGTCTGCCGCCCGGTTTGGCAATCATTTCTATTGTCACGGCCGGAATTTTTCGTTATAATATTAAAACGCAAAAATCCGTCCATAGCGTTCGGGTAATCGCTGCAACGCGGCCCTTCGGCCCGTTGTAGAGGAAAGTCCATGCTCGCACGGTGCTGAGATGCCCGTAGTGTTCGTGCCTAGCGAAACCATAAGCTAGGGCAGTCTGGTCTTGCGACTGGGCTGACGGCTGGGGAACAGCCTAAGTCCGTTAAGGATATGGCTTAGTACCCTATAAAAGTGCCACAGTGACGCAGCTCTAAGGGAAACCTTAGAGGTGGAACGCGGTAAACCCCACGAGCGAGAAACCCAAATTATGGTAGGGGCGCTTTCTCCGAGGAAATGAACGAGGAGAAAGGCGGGGATTTCCCCGCAGATAGATGATTACCGCCGGCCTTCCGTCCAAGACGGCGGCCGGTACAGAACATGGCTTATAGAACGTTATGGACGGATCAATAATTGGAAGAAGGTCCCGTTGCATGGGGCCTTTTTTCATGCCCGGATGATCATGCCCGGATGATGCGGGCGAATGAAGGAAATTCCGGCAGCGAAGCGATGGAGCCCATCCCGGCGGATGGAGCGGTACGGGAGCGGGGGAAAAGGCGGTGGGCACCGGAAGTTTGCGGGTCGTGCTTTTCTTCGGTAAAAATGGGTTCATCGCCGCTTCGGCAAGGGAAGGGGAGAAATGGGGTCCGGTTTTAACGCGGGGCCGGGCGGCACCACGGCCGTTCCGGGAGGCGGGCCGGAGGACGGCCGTGCCGCAAAGGATTCTCCCCGGACCGCCGCCATTTGTCCGGTTCGTTGCGGCGAATCATTTTTTCCCCTCCGAATAGAATAGTAAAAAACAAGGAGGGGGAACACGGAATGGACTGCAGCGGTTTGGATTTCATGAAGATATCGAAGGCGCTTTCCGCCCTGCACAAAGAGATGGAAAAGGAGGAAAACAACGAAAAGGCATTGGCCAAATTGGAAGAGGCGGAAAAAGAACTGCAAAAGGCCCTCTATTTTTCATTGGATGCCAACGTCCCTTTCCGAAATTCCGTCCTTTGAAAATTTTTCCGCAAATCATTCTTTTTGCCGGCCGCTTTGTGCTACAATAAATGTCAAACGGTTTGATACTGGAACAAGGGGGAGTATGGATTGACCGTAACATCCATCCAACAAACAGAAAAAGCGTTTTTCGAGGAAATCAAAAAGATTCTTGCCTATCAGGAGGCATTGAACCTCATTTATTGGGATTTGCGGACGAAGGCTCCCGCCAAAGCGGTGGAAGGCCGTTCGCAGGTCATCGGGACGTTGACCGGTGAAGTTTATCAATTGATGACCTCGGAAAAAATGCGGGAATACGTCGGGGAGTTATTGGACCCCGGGGTTCGGGACCGGCTGTCGGAAATTACGGTAAAGTCGGCGGAGCATCTGAAGAAGGAAATCGACCGGATGATCAAAATTCCTTCCGACGAATACCGGCAATTTGTCGAGCTTCAGGCCAAATCGGAGTCGGTGTGGGAAGAGGCGAAGGAGAAGCGGGACTTTCAGCTTTTCAAGCCCTACCTTGAACAGCTGGTGGAAATGACGAAAAAATTCATCGGTTATTGGGGCTATGAAGGACATCCCTATAACACCTTGCTGGATCAGTATGAACCGGGAATGACCGTCGAACAGCTCGACACCGTTTTCCGTCAATTGCGGGACGGCATCGTCCGCCTGCTGGAAAAAATCGAAGGATCGAACGTCCGTTGGAATTCCGAATTTTTACATACCCGTTTTCCCAAGGAAAAACAGGAAGCTTTTTCATTGGAAATCCTCCGCCAGCTCGGTTACGATTTTGCGGCCGGCCGGCTGGATGAAACCGTCCATCCCTTCGCCATCGGCCTGAACGGCGGGGACGTGCGGATCACCACCAAATACAACGAACAGGATTTTCGCGTCGCCATTTTCGGAACGATTCACGAAGCGGGGCATGCCATCTACGAACAGAACTTTTCCGAACGGCTGAAGGGAACGCCCCTTTTCGGCGGGGCATCCATGGGCATCCATGAGTCCCAATCCCTGTTCCATGAAAATTTCATCGGCAGGAACTTGCATTTTTGGGAATATAATTACGGGCTTTTGAAGCAATATGCCGGCGGGGCCTTCGATTCCGTCTCCCTGGACGATTTTTACCGGGCGATCAACGAGGTGAAACCGTCCCTGATCCGCATCGAAGCGGATGAGCTCACCTATCCGTTGCACATCATCATCCGCTATGAACTGGAAAAGGCCCTGTTCACCGGAGAGTTGGCGGTGGACGACTTGCCGGCGGTTTGGAACGACAAATACGAACAATATCTGGGCGTAAGGCCGGAGCATGACGGCCATGGGGTGCTGCAGGACGTTCACTGGTCTTCCGCATCCTTCGGTTATTTCCCGTCTTACGCATTGGGCTATATGTATGCCGGCCAATTGAAAGCGGCGATGCTGAAGAGCATCCCGGATTTCGACCGGCTGCTTGCCAAAGGGGAAATCGCCCCCATCCGGAAATGGCTGACCGAACATGTCCATCAGTACGGGCGTTTGAAAAAACCGTTGGAGATCTTGCGGGATGCCGCCGGGGAAGGGCTGAACGCCAGCCATCTGTTGAACTATTTGCGGGAGAAATATGCTTATATTTATCAATTTTAGAAGGTACTGAACGAACGGACGGCCACCGTCCGAATGCCGGGATGGCTCCTCGAGTCATCCCTTTTTGCGGGTGATCGGCATGAAAAAATACCGTCCCCATTTCCTCATCGTGGCGGCCGCTTCCCTGTGGGGGCTCATTTCCGTCTTCGTAAAAAATTTAACGGCCATCGGCTTTTCCGCCATGGAGATCGTGGCGGTGCGGGCCACCTTTGCCTTTTTGCTCCTCGGCTTCTTCGGCATGTTCCGCCGGCGGGGGGAGCTCCGGCTGGACATCCGTCATTTTCCCTATTTTGTCGGAACGGGGATCTTCAGCATCGTCTTTTTTAATTGGTGCTATTTTACCGCCATCAACGAATTGTCCGTATCGCTGGCGGTCATCCTGCTGTATACGGCCCCCGCTTTTGTCGCCCTTTTGTCCGTCCTCTTCTTGAAGGAGCCCTTCTCCCGGCGAAAGGGATGGGGCGTGGCAGGGACGATGACCGGCTGCCTTCTTTTGTCCGGCGTCATGGATGACCGGCTTTCGGGAAGCAGCCTGTTCGGATTTGCCGCCGGCCTCGGTTCCGGGTTGGGGTACGCGCTGTATACGATCTTCGGAAAATTTTGCATCAGACATTATTCATCCTTTGCCACCACCCTCTATACCTTTTTAGCCGCTTCTCTGTTTTTGGTTCCGTACACCCGGCTCTGGGAAAAGCTTCCGCTGCTCGCCGACGGAAAGGCCCTCCTTTTTTCCCTCGGTCTCGCCTTTGTTCCGACGGTGCTGGCCTATCTGCTGTATACGGAAGGCCTGCGGGGGGTGGACGGCAGCGTGGCCGCCGTTTTGGCGACGGTGGAACCGGTGGTGGCCTTCCTCATCGGGATGACCCTATACGGCGAACGCTTTGCCCCCGTCCAATGGATCGGCGGGATCGTCGTCCTTCTCTCCGTCCTCCTCGTTCAGAAGGAAGA
>Ga0310837_101482_pt1 | contig 10415 bp, 10 predicted proteins | sample SM_ome_5_FD_201315 | JGI IMG/M metagenome (GOLD analysis project Ga0310837, IMG submission 201315) | Sorghum-adapted microbial communities enriched on stacked mutant (SM) sorghum from Joint BioEnergy Institute, Emeryville, California... ...
TGAAGGTCGGACTGCCGATCGTGCACGGTTTCGCCGTGGCGATCGCGCTGATGCTGACGGTGCGCATCCGCTCCTGGGTGGTCAGGCGCGGTCGGCAAGGCCCCGGCTCGTCTCCTGCCGGAGATCAGGAAATGGGCCGTGCAGAGCCGAAGGTTCGGGCTATCCATTCCGAAGAAACGGACAGGTGATGGGCATGAAGCTTCAGGACGCCTTGTTTAACTGGCTGCAGATGGCGATCGTGGTGGAAGGCAGGCCGGATGACCGCTCCGCGCACGATACGCTGGATTTTTTTCGCGAGATCCTTGAGCAGGATCATCAGATCGATCACGTCGAGATCATCGGCAGGGACGCCACGATGATTCACGTGCGTTATGGCAATGCGGAGGGAAGCAAGGTGCAACTCTTCGACCGGGAGAGAGCCGAACAGCTCCTGCGTGATATCAACTCGAATCCGAAGTACAATTTATAGCGAATCTAGGTGTACGACATATGGCAGAACTGAATCCGAATCCTCCCTTATCGCGCAGCGCCAGACATCAGGCCAAGCGCAGTTCAAGGAGGAAATGGCTCGTTGTCATCCTCTCGGTCATCGCTGTCCTGCTTGCGGTCGGCATCGTGTATGGCGTGATGCTGGCTGACAAGGTCGGTGATGTGATCGACCAGATCACATTACCCGCGAGCGTGACAAAGGACACGAAGGATGAGAAAGGCAATGCAGTTGTCAAGGGGAGAGCGGATCGCGAGGTGCGCAATATCCTGCTGCTGGGAACGGACAATCGTCCGCAGTTTGGCAGCCTGAACACCGATGTGATCATGCTCGTGTCGCTGCGTCCGAATCCCAAGTCCGCCATTGTCGCTTCGATCCCGCGCGATACATACATGGATCCGACAGGCTGGAAGGACGGCAAGGCGAACTCGTTCTACGCAAGGGCGCGCAAAGAGGACAAGGACAAGGCTTATGACTATGTAAAGGAGATTTTCTCCGAATTCTTCGCGGTTCCGATCGACTATGTGGTGGAGATCGACTTCAAGGCGTTCGAGGAAATCGTCGATGCGCTCGGGGGACTCACGATCGATGTCGATATGGACATGCGCTACCATGACCCGACCGACGGCACGGACATCAACCTGACCAAAGGCGTGCAGCTCCTGAGCGGCAAGCAGACGCTCGACTTCGTCCGGTATCGCCAGTCGAACGATGGCACCCGGCAGTCCAGCGACTTCGAGCGCAATGCCCGCCAGCAGCAGGTCGTATCCGCCATCGTCGACAAGGTGAAATCGCTGGAAACGGTCGTTCGTGTGTTCGAGGTGCTGGATGCCGTCGGCGCCAATGTGAAGACGACGATCCCGCGCGACGACCTGCTGACTCTCGTTCGCACGTATATCGGCATCAAGTCGGAGAACATCCAGTTCCTGCGCCTCGAAGGAACCTGGAAGAGCCCGTACGTATGGCCGAACCAGGATAGCCTGGCGACGATGCGGGCAGCGCTGAAGGCGCATCTGGATGGCGATCAGTAGAACTTTCCGGCGCGAATATGATATACTTGGTGTATTAGTCAAGGATGGGAGGACTTCTAGCGGATGGCAGAAACCATGACTACACTCTCCGAACCGATCCTGGAACAGCTGAAGCAGCATGAGAACTTCGTCATACTGAACACGATCGACAGCGAGACCGGATGCATCACCTCCAGCGCGATCTCCTGGATCACGCCGCACTCGCCGACGAAGCTGCGCATCGCGGTCGATGCCAGATCCAGGCTGATCACCAATGTGAAAGCTGACAGGCGGGTTACGCTGTCGCTGTTTGCAGCCGGGTCCTTCTATGCGGTTCAAGGCACGGCAACCGTCCTTCATGACAGGCTGGAGGAAGTGCCGATCAAGCTCGCCTGCATTGAGGTTGAGGTGGAGGCTTTGCGGGATGCGATGTACTATGGTTCCCGCATCTCCGCGATGCCTGAGGTTGAGAAAACGTATGACAAGCGTGCGGCAGACAAGCTGGATGCGCAAGTCTTCGCCGCTCTGCAGAAAGCCTAGTTGATTTCAACTGGGCTTTTTTTGCTGTTGGTAAGCTCTGCAGCCTCCTGCACGGCATACGCCATAGCAGGCAACCACCTGATCCGTCCGGGCCCTGAAGAACCTGGCTCCATCGAAGCATTTCTTCAGGCATTCAGCGCATATAAGAAGATATGATCAGCTGCCGGAACGGTTCGCCGGGTTCTGCACATCAGGCTGTTCGTCGGGCTGGATGACGTCGCTTGGAAGCTGCGGCATGATGCGGCCGACGATATCCGCCAGCTCATTGGTCAGTCCGGCCACAGGCTTGCCATCCTTGATCTGTCTGGACAATTCCCGGATGCGTTGGTACAGATCCATGTCCGCCGTTACGATCGCGTGGACGCCGTAAGGGTCATTGCGCAGCGCTTCGGCTACGGCGTACTTGATCGTCCCCACCTCGGAAGCGTCCAGATTCCCGCTTACGTCGATGCCGACGATCGCTGTATTGCCGAACACCACGCAAGTTGCCTCGTTGACCTCCGGCACGCTTGCAGCGAGATCAGCCAGTCGTTCGGCCACCTCCTGGTGATTTTTGATCTCCTTTTTGGGCGGAACGGTCTGTCTGACCTTAACCTGTCTATCTTGCTCATCTGAAGGAGGGGAAGTTTCATCATTATCCGGATTAGCGCATGCCGCCAGCAGGAGCATCAAGCTTGCCATGATCAGCCGCCAAACTCTCATCATCTCACTCGTCCTTTCGATTCACGATTCCGTCTATAGTTTGGCCCCGGAACGCATCCGTATGTATCGCAGTGATCCCCATTCTTATCCAATATCAGGAGGGACGCCCATGAAGAAGATCTTCGTGTTGGATACCAACGTGTTGTTGCATGACCCCAATGCGATCTTTGCGTTTGAAGACAATGAGGTCATCATCCCTGCAGTGGTCCTGGAGGAGATCGACAGCAAGAAGCGCAACGTGGACGAGATCGGGAGAAACGCCCGCTACGTGTCGCGCATGCTGGACAGCTTGCGTCAGAAGGGCAGGCTGCATGACGGGATCATGCTGGACAATGGAGGCGTCATCAAGGTGGAACTGAATCATCGCAGCTTCCAGAAGCTGCACGATGCCTTCCTGGAGATCACCCATGACAACCGGATCATCGCGGTGGCGCTTAATTATTGGCACGAGGAAAGCGAGAAGCCCGAGCCCAGGCCGGTCGTGCTGGTCAGCAAGGACACGCTCGTTCGCATCAAGGCTGACGTGCTGGGGCTTACGGCCCAGGATTATATGTCGGACCGCCTTGTGTCGGCGAGTGACCTGTATCCGGGCCACCACACGATGCTGGTGGAGGCGTCCGTGATCGACACGTTCTACCAGCAGAAAAGTCTGAGGACGGACGATCTGAAGCTCGGTTATCGTCTGTATCCGCACGAATTTGTCATCCTGAAGGACGCCGCAGGCGGTTCCCGGTCGGCGCTGGCCAAGACGAGTGTGGACGGCAGCAGGCTGGAACCGTTGTTCCTGGGCAATGATCCGGTATGGGGGATCAGCGCGCGCAACGCGCAACAGAGGATGGCGCTGGAGCTGCTCCTGAATGACGATATTCCGCTGGTGACGATATCGGGCAAGGCCGGAACCGGCAAGACGCTGCTGGCTCTGGCTGCCGGGCTGCTGAAGGTGGAGGATGAGCGCCGCTACAAGAAGCTGCTGATCGGCCGCCCGGTGGTGCCCATGGGCAAGGATATCGGTTATCTGCCGGGGGAGAAGGAGGAGAAGCTTCGACCCTGGATGCAACCGATCTACGACAATCTGGAGTTTCTGTTCGATACGAAGCGGGCCGGCGATATCGAGAAGATCCTCGCGGGCATCGGCAGCATCCAGGTGGAGGCGCTGACGTATATTCGCGGCCGCTCCATACCGGGACAGTTCATCATCATCGATGAGGCGCAGAACCTGTCCCGGCATGAGGTGAAGACGATCGTCTCGCGGGTCGGGGAAGGAAGCAAGATCATCCTCATGGGCGATCCCGAGCAGATCGATCACCCGTACCTGGATGCCTACAGCAATGGACTGACCTATGTGGTGGAACGCTTCAAGGAGCATCCGATCGCCGGCCATATCACGCTGGAGAAGGGCGAGCGCTCGCAGCTCGCGCAGCTGGCCGCCGATCTGCTGTAATCGATCGCCCTCCGGAAGGCGGGATTTATGCCTTCGGGGGGCGAGGTTTGTGCCGGGGGCTTCATGGCTTCGGAGTTCGGGATGCATCTGTCGCACTGCCCCCGAATCGCATTCGGACGGGGGGGTCGGCGGCTGCTGGCTGGGACTGCAGACGCATGATTGGCCGCAACCTGGTGCAGTTGTGTGCGCCGTTCCGCCTAATTGGTCACCACAAGTTCCTCATGATGTGCTATGATAGATAAGAAAGAATCGCCAAGATCGCTTAAACTTGAGGCTTTGACCATATAGGGGAAAGGAATGTGCCCTGTGCCAACCAAGAGACTGGTACTGCTGGCCGCTTCTGTGCTGCTTTTTGGCACGCTGATCGTATCGCTTCGCGGCATCAGCTATACTCCGCCCGACCAACAGTCGAAGGAGGATTCCTTGTCCATGGCTGATCCCCTGCAGCTCTCGGGATCCAGGGAACTTGTCAGCCTGCGGGTCGTGGTCAGCTTGCCCGATGAGGCCTATCGTGGAATGCAAGCGCTTAACCGGAATTTCCTGCTGGAGAATACCGACATGACCGTCAGGCTCAGCAACCTGAAGGAGGACGCCCTGGACGAGTATCTGCAACGGGCTTTCCGTCTGGGAGAGGTGTCGGACATCATCCTGCTTGATAACGAGCTGGTCAAGCACCATGCGGGACATGCCAGACTGCAGCCGACGGATGATTATTTCACGACGGTTACCGAGACCGAATATCTGCCAGTGGTCATCGAGCAACTGAAATGGAACGGATACATATGGGGCATTCCTTTCCAGATCGAGCCCTACATCCTTGCCTACAACGAGGCGGTATGGCTGGAACTGACCGGGGAGAGGTCGCCCGGCGATGCGGAATGGCTCTGGACGATCTATCAATACAATGGACTGTACATCAATGAGCGGGATCCGATGGCATATGCCGCACTGGCCTATATGCTGGATCAGCAATGGCAGTTTCCGCCGCTCGCGGATGCCGAGGAGGCGGCAGATGCCTCGGACAGCCAGGCCGCGGAGGAGGGGGTGGCAGCTGAGGAGGGTACAGCTGAGGGAACTGCGGAGCCAGGGAGTACACCCGATGAGGATCAGGGAGTTCCCAGGCTCAATGAGCCCGCGGATGAGCTGGTCACCGCGCTGCTGGAAGGCTTGCCAAGGTTGCAGGTGGGCGCTGCCAGGCCGAAGGATGCGGTCAGGGCCAGCTCAAGTGATGCCGCTGATCCCGCTGATCCATCCGGTTCCGGCGTGTCGTCCGCTGTATCGGCGGATACGGACAGCGATGGCGGTGCGGAGGGGCAGGAGCAGTGGATGGATATGACCCTGTGGACCGAACGATTCGCCGTATATTCGACGGAAGATCCCTGGGAGCGGCTGAGGAGCGGGGAGCTGGCCGCGATCATCGCTCCGCTGCACGAGTACGAGTCGCGCAGATCGGGGTTGATCTCGGCGATTCTGCTGCCTACCATGGACGGCGGTGACGGGGCGCTGCTGACCGGCAAGAGCTTCGTCCTGTCGGCCGAATCGAACGCCCAGGAGGCGGCATTCCGCTGGATCCGGGCGATCCTGGACAGCTATCACGATGAGGTCAGCGCGAGCGTTGCCGGAGGATACCCTGCGGATGCCGAGGTATACAGACTGTTCGTCAACAACCCGACCTACGGTCTGCTGCGATCGGCGGTTGAGAAGGGGCATACGTTGCTTCCTGACCCGTACATCGGGCAGAAATTGTCGCTGATCCGCGAGCAATTGCCCAAGCTCGTACAGGAGCATCTGTCTTCCAGGGAAGCGATGATGCGGATCTATGCCATGTTTGAAGAGGCAGGATGGCTGTCGTGATATCGCGACAGCCATCCTGCCTCTTCTGGTATGGAACACCTCATTTAACGCTTCAGCACAAAGGAAATCGTCAGCGCGCCGTCCTGTATCTCCACGGACTTGGCCTGAATCCTGAACGGCATATCCAGCAAGTCGGGGTGGAAGTCGAGATCGAACTCTTCATTCATGGCGCGGATCGTGGTGTCCGGCAGCTCGAAGCCGTTGTAGACAAGTCTCGTCAGCGTGAAGGCGATGATGTTCTCCTCTTCCACCAGCTCATAGATGCCGTTGATCCGTACTGACGTATCATCCCTGACGCCGTATACGGAGAAGTCATCATCCGCGAAACTGAAGTTGAAATTCTCGAAGTCCACCGGATTATGCCTGCGGTAAAAATCCGTCAGCTCCTGGTCGGTAATCTTGAGCACGAAACGGCCGTTCTGCAGGGACAGCTTGCCGTTTGAGATAATCTCTTCGGGCAGCTTGTTGATCGTGACGGACAGCTCGTTCAGATAATATTTGAACAGCGGCAATCCCTTGGTCTCCCACATCTGGGTCAACGCCAGGATCTCTTCCATGATCGCATCCCCGTCTTCGCGTTCCGCCAGCTCCTGATCCAGCTCCTCCTGAAGTGCGATGAGCCGTTCCCTCTGCGCGATATATTCCGCCTTGATCGCGCGCAGCAGCTCGCGATCCTCCTCCAGGCGGGTGAGCAGACGCTTCAGCTCCTGATATTGCACGGCATGCTCCTCCAGGATCCGCTGCTCATGCTTGAACACGAGGGACAGGTAGTAGTAGGTTTGCAGTGCATCGTAGAAATTGTCTGCGCGGAAGATGAACAGCCACAGATTGTCCCGCTTGCCCTTGTAGTATGAGCGCAGGACCTTGGCGGCCTGCTCTCGCTTCTGCGCCACGACGATCTCCTGGTCGGCGATCTGTTCGGTGACCAGACCGATCTCCTCGGTCATCTCGGCTTCCTTTACGGTCAGCCGCTCCAGCTCCTGGTCGATCTCGTAGATGGTCAGCCCCTTGTTCAGCAGTTCCCGAATCTCCTCAAGTTCGGGAGAGGATGTTTCCTCAGCAAGTGCGGTACGCATATGATACAGATACGAAAAGATGCTGAAATGCAGGATAAATCCCACCATCAACCATCTTCCAAGGCGCATCAGCATCCTCCTCTCCCTGTCGATCTGATGCTATCGTATCAGCTTCAGGATTTCTTCCCAGGATACCGTCGTTTCCGGGATGGGGCGAGTAAACGCCACCTCTTCATTGATATGGTCCCACGCATGGCTGAATCTGACCTCGTAGACTTCCGCGGCACCGGATACCTTATCGACGGTGATGCTAAGCGACATGTCCAGCGCGGTCAGATATCCGTTGTCCTGCACGGTGGCCCGGATCGAGGCCTTGCGGCCTTCGGTCAGGCGAACCTTGTCAGCTTCGGAGGACGACAGGAAAGTCTGAATCGCTTCCGCCTGCTTCTCCGAGAGCACTCCGACCTCCTGCCATGGCGCCAGCAGGTTCGGCAGGGACTGGCGGAGATGATCCAGGAAGGTCGCCCAGCGAGTCTCATCGATCGTCACCTCGTAGCTATCACCTGCCGCTTCGTCCGCATGATGCTCGAACCACTCGGCATTCATCGCTTCCATCAGTCCGGACAGCGAAGAGAGCATGAGCCTGCCAAGCTCATCGGTGAGCGCGGGAGCAGGAAAGACGAAGTATTCTTCCTCATCGTTGATCAGCGGAACGTGAAGGTACAGGTTGCCGGCATCCTGGACGATCGGAATCACAAATGCGCTGGTGCCGCTCGATGCCTGGAATTCCAACGTGGCTTCACGGCGATCCTGGGACGCATCCGCAGCGCCGCTCCACTCGATGTCGCCCTGCCGCAAGGCGTTCAGGATGATCGAGGTATACGGCTGACTGGCAGCATCGATCGGCAGCTTGCCCAGATTCAGGCTCAGCCTGCCGCTGTACGTATGGCTCGTGATCTGTTGCTGGTTGGCCAGCGCATCCAGCAGCTGCTGCCTGATATCAGGCCGTTCCCTGGAGCAGCCGACGGCGAGCGCCGCCAATGCCAGGATGGCAACCAGTGTTGCTGTGATGCGAGAGTGGTTATGTTTCATAATCGTTGATGTGCTCCCTTCTGTTAAGCCCCATTTTTATTATAATGCACCATTCTTTATTTGTCTTGTGGGAAAGGAAAGCGCATTCCGGTCAGCTTGTGGTGTCAGGGGCAGGTTGGATTGGGGCCGGGTGACAGGCTCTTCTTGCTCCGTCTGGCTGATGCGTCAGGAAGGCGCAATCTGGCGACATGAGGGCTGTCATGTCGAGTGAGCGAGCGATCGGGCAATCATGTGTTCCATGCTCCATCTGGCAGATGCGACCAGACGATCGTCATCAGATGGCGCGCCACGGTCTGTCTGGTTCCGGTGCGGTTGATGTCGATCGATGAACTGGTGCAAACGGCGGCTGTCGCATATAATCAAGATACGATCCGGCGTCGTGCCGGACTGGGGGACTTGCGGCGCCTTCACCTCTGGTCGGTGAAGCGTCGGACGCACAGATCCTATCATGACATTCTGGTGGAGGAATTTATGACGGATGAACGAAACTTCCAGGCTGCGCCTGCAGAACGGAATGAACTTCTTCAGGAGATCATCGCGCTGATCTCCGCCCGGCCTGGCAGGTCCATCAGCTTCCGGGATTATATGGAGCTATGTCTGTATCATCCCGTATACGGGTATTATATGCAGGAACGCAGGAAGATCGGCCGGGAAGGAGATTTCTATACCAGTTCATCCATCGGCACGGTCATGGGCGATATGATAGGCGACATGTACATACGTTGGGCCGCAGACCACGGGGAACAGGAGCGGTTGACCTTGATCGAATGGGGCGGAGGCGACGGCACGCTGGCGCGGCACATGCTGGAGCGCGTTCAGCTCAGGATGCCGTCCCTGTATGAGAGGACCGAGCTCATCATGATCGAGCATTCCGCCTACCATCGCCGGCTGCAGCAGGAGCAGCTTGCGGCCCATCGCGTTCGCTGGATGGATGATCGCGAGTGGCGTTCCGGGGGGCCGTGGCGCCGGGTGTATGTGTGGGCGAACGAGCTGCTGGACGCGATGCCGGTCCATCGGGTGAGGATGACAGAACATGGGCTTCGGGAGATCGCGGTAACCTGGGATGCGGAGAGCGGGCAACTGGGAGAGGTGCTGGTGCCTCCGGCCGATGAGGTTCAGTCCTATGTGGACAGGCATGGGATCCGGTTCGCCACGGGGCAGGTAGCGGAGATCAACCTGGCCGCGGAGATCTGGATCAGGCAGCTTGGCAGGCATATCGCGGACGGCCATGTGACGCTGATCGATTACGGAGATGAGGCGTCAGAGATCTATGCGCCGCATCGCATGCTGGGGACGCTCATGTGCTATCGCAGCCATCTTGCTTCAACGGATCCTTACGCGCATGTCGGGGAGCAGGACATCACCGCGCATGTGGACTTTACCGCATGCCTGCGCGCGGCTGAGGATGCCGGCTTCCGCGATGTGCGGCTTGAGACGCAGGCCGAGTACCTGCTGCGCGGCGGGGTGCTCAGCTGGCTGCAGGATCACCATGATCCCGACCCGTTCAGCCCGGTGGCCAGGCGGAATCGCTCGATTCGCCAGCTGCTGGTCAGCGATCAGATGAGCGAGCTGTTCAAGGTGATGACGGCGGTGAAGCGGGAGCGGTGAGGCGGCGGCGCATGACTCGCTGGATAGGATGATGTGTTGGGATGAGGTGTGATGGGGATCGGTCAGGCCAATAGGCTGGACGACCGGATTGTCCCCTCTGCTCAGCCTGCTGGCCGAGTCTGGTTGTACGATTATTCGTACAAAAACTTTGGTATAGCGGCTGAAGCGAACCCTTTTGTATGAAAAATCGTACAAAAACAACGGAATTGTGGCCAAGGTGGGTCGAGTTGTATGAAAAATCGTACAAAAGCATCGGATCTGGCGCCCCAGTGGTTCGAGTTGTATGAAAAATCGTACAAAAGCATCGGTTCTGTGCCCGCGGCGGGTCTGGTTGTACGATTCTTCGTACAAAACATGGGCTGGACGATTGAGGCGAACTGTGTTGTATGAAACATCGTACAAAGCACCGGATCCGGCGCCGTAAGGGGATGCCCGAAGGATCCAACCATGATCATATGTATATGACAAAAGCCTGCGTCATGCAGGCTTTTCCAATATCAAGACGGCTGTCCTGTCGAACCGCGCCGGCCAGTATTCCGATGTTCATGCTTCCGATCAGAAGAACGCCCCGTATGTAAGTCCGATCGTGGCGACGATGAGATAAGCCCAGAAGGTCAGTATGTAGGCTTTCTCGGACAGGTTCATATATCCAAGCAATACGAAAA
>Ga0310837_101485_pt1 | contig 10404 bp, 10 predicted proteins | sample SM_ome_5_FD_201315 | JGI IMG/M metagenome (GOLD analysis project Ga0310837, IMG submission 201315) | Sorghum-adapted microbial communities enriched on stacked mutant (SM) sorghum from Joint BioEnergy Institute, Emeryville, California... ...
CTTTGAGAGCACCCTTTGGTTATTCCGTTCGGTTTTGTTGGTAACGGGCTTCATCTTTAATCTCTCTGCGCATGCCTTCAATGGCTTGTTCCCGCCGTTTATTTTTGGCAATGACCGCTTCTCGGTCTTTTCCGGAAAGACCGTCATCGCGCAATGTTTCTTCGGCTTCTTCCATGTTTTCAATGGTGTTTTGCACCATCTCTTGAAGCTTTTCTACATTATCACTGCGGTCATCAGGTTTTGGCGTTAAATCCGGCACGGATATCCCTCCTATACTCATCCCTTCATCGTTATTTTGTAACGAAAACCACGGTTTATACGGTAAAACGCTTTTAAAAAAATTCATGTAGACATTGGACTATATATTCGACATCTTCCGGCTCTAAGTCGAAATAAAGCGGCAGGCGAACGAGCCTTTCGCTTTCGCGGGTCGTGTAGCGGTCTTCCCCGGCAAACCGACCCCAACGGCGGCCTGCCTCAGAACGATGAAGGGGGATATAGTGGAAGCAAGCGGTTATCCCTTTCTCCTTCAAAAAGCGGATGAGCTCGTCCCGTTCGTCTCGATCCTTCACCTTTAAATAAAACATGTGTGCATTATGCGAGCAGTCCTCAGGAACCGTTGGAAGCACGACTTTCCCCTTTTTTTCTAAATCCTTCAAACCCTCATAATAAAAGTTCCAAATGGACAATCTCTTTTCCGTAATGCGTTCAGCGCGTTCCAGTTGAGCTAATAAATAAGCGGCATTTAATTCACTTGGCAAAAAAGATGAGCCGATATCGACCCACGTATACTTATCAACCTGGCCTAACAGAAATTGTTTGCGGTTCGTTCCTTTTTCCCGAATAATTTCTGCCCGGCCCATAAAAGCCTCATCATTGATTAAAAGCGCACCGCCTTCCCCGCTTGTAAAATTTTTCGTTTCGTGAAAGCTGTAGCAACCCAGATGGCCAATGGAACCGAGCGGCCGGCCTTTATAACGGCTCATGACCGCTTGGGCGGCATCTTCAACGACATATAAACCATAGCTGTCTGCAAGCCCCATGATCGCATCCATTTCGCAAGCCACACCGGCATAATGCACGACGACAATGGCCTTCGTTCGTTCCGTTATCGCTTTTTCAATGAGCGATTCATCGATATTCATCGTATCTGCCCGGAGGTCAACGAAGACAATTTTAGCTCCCCGCAATAGAAAAGCATTCGCTGTGGAGGAGAAGGTATACGAAGGCATAATCACTTCATCTCCCGGTTTAATCCCGATTAAGACCGCCGCCATTTCCAAAGCGTGCGTACAGGAAGGGGTTAAAAGCGCTTTTTTGCAACCCGTGTGGAGCTCTAGCCATTCTTGACATTTTTTCGTGAACATCCCGTCCCCGCATAATTTTCGGGTTTCAATCGCTGCGCGTAAATAGTCCACTTCCTCACCTAGCAAGGCTGGACGATTAAATGGGATCATTCCAATCACCTCTTAATGGGATTGACTAGAAACAATCAGGCCCAAGATGACAAGAATTAGACCCGCCACTTTGGTCCAAGTGATCGTTTCATGAAAAAGGACGGCAGATAACAGAAAAACAAGAACAAACGACAAGCTCATAAAGGGATAGGCATAACTGAGCGGAAATTTCGACATGGCTAACATCCAAAAAAGCGAAGCGACAAACGCAGCCAATAGCCCTGATAAAATAAAAGGATCCGGCAAAGCTTTTAATAAATAAAGGAGTTTAGCCGTTGTATTTTCCGGCCAATTCGTCAGGCGGGCGATGCGCCATTTTAAAATAAGCTGGCCGTAAACCGTAAAACCGATCGTTCCGATTATGTAAAGGTACCCCATTACCATCACCTTTTTACAGCTTGGGTGGATTGAATTTATGGTAAAGATCGACGGGATGGCGAAAAGAAAAGCCGATGGAACGATACAAATTCACAACAGCCAGATTCGCACTGGAAACCGAACTTCTCAGCTCCTCATAGCCTACATCAAACAAGGCCTGACAAGCGGCACTCCAAAAAAATTTCGCCAAACCCTTTCCTCGCCATGGATCGACCAAAGCATGAAGCAAAATCCGGTTTTCCTCACAGGCGAAGAAGCCGGCTGACTCGTCTTTAAACCATAACCCATAAATCACGCCTTTTTCGGCAATATCATCGATCCAGTAGATATAGCGGCGATCAGCCCGCTCATTCGGAATGTGAAAATCGCGATGAAAACGGTCATATTGAAAGGCCCCTTGGCACATGCGTTTGGCGACCTCAGGTGCTAAGCCAGGGCGGGCTGTAATGTGTTCGTGAAAAACCGGTTTGAAAGACGTCCTTTTACAAAAGGGTTCAATCAACGTATCACAATAGTAAAACCCATACTCATGAAGCCACCGCTTGGAGGCCAGCGGAGGCACGCGGGCAGTAAAATGCCCTGGGACGCTTTCCGTGGCCATCAATGTTTCCAGGCTGATGTCGGTCAATTCGTAGGTTGATACCCCCAAGGCACGACTGTCCCAAGGCGTTTCGATCCATCCGTTCATGAAACTACTCCTTTTCGGTTCGGTGTTCGGACGGCTTTTCCTGATGATCGATGAAATATGGTCTAGACCTGCGTTCAATCAAAAATGGCTCGTACGAATCGAAACCGATCGCATCGCGGATGACATAAAGCGGTCGGTTTTTGACCTCATCAAAAATTTTCCCGATGTAAAGCCCCAAAATACCGAGATTTGCCATCAATAAGCCGCCCAAAAAGGCGAGAAACACCATCATGCTCGTCCAACCAGCAACGGGTTGAAACAAGAAAAAATATTTAAAAATCAAAAACAACCCATAAATCAATGAACCAAGAGCAACAATAAAACCAAACTTTATCGATAAACGAAGCGGTTTATTCGATTGTGAAACAATGCTATCAGTCGCAAAACGGATTAACTTGGACCATGTATAACTGGATTTTCCGTCATAGCGCTCCGAATGATTGACATCAACTGTTGTCCAACGGAACCCGAGCCATTTAAGGAACAACGGATACGAGCGGCTCTTCTCACGCATGCGAATGACTTCGTTAATCACACGCCGATTGGCAATACTGAAGTTGGCGATCGCCGGATCAAAGTGACGATCAGTCAAGTAACCGTACACTTTGTAGAACATCTTTGATTGCCATTTCTTAAGCCTTGGATCCTTTCGCTCCGCGCGCCGGGCAAAAACGATGTCATACCCTTCGCTTGCTTTTTTATATAAACGGACGATCTCTTCCGGCTGATCCTGCAAGTCACAATCCATCACAACGACCCAATCACCAGCCGCTCGATCCAATCCGCAAGCAATCGCATAGTGCTGGCCGAAATTTCGGGATAATTGCAGACCTTTCACCCTTGGATCCTTGACGGCCAATCGACAAATGATCTCCCACGACCTGTCGGGACTCGCATCATTAACAAAAATCACTTCAAATTGCCGTGAAATCTTTTCCAAAGCGGTTCTCAATCGGCCATAGAGTTCTTTTAAACACGTATCACATTGATAAACCGGTATTACGACAGAAATCATCGGACGATAGCGCATGCTCTCACCTTTCTTTTAGCGGTTCAACCGACATTTTCTTCAGGTCTAGCCGCTTTAAGGGAGGTATGTGCCATCCACTGAATCGTCTCCCTTAACCCGTCTTTTAAGTTTGTTCTCGGTTTAAATCCCAGCTCGTTCTCCAATTTGCTCGTATCTAAAGCGTAACGGCGATCGTGTCCGGGGCGGTCGGCTACATGCGTGATTAAATCCCGATAACGGCGAATCTTTCCGCTTTGAATCGGGAGCGGGCAAAAAACATCTAGCATATCACAAATCATCTCCGAAAGCGCCTGATTTTCTATCTCACAATGCCCGCCAATATTGTATTCTTCCCCCGCCATTCCGCGATGAAAAACAAGGTCAAGCGCTTCACAATGGTCGCGGACAAACAGCCAATCTCGGATTTGTCGTCCATCCCCGTAAATCGGGATTTCTTGAAGAGTCAAAGCTCGATGAATGATCGTTGGGATCAATTTTTCTTCGTGTTGTTTTGGACCGTAATTATTCGTGCAATGTGTGATGACCGTATTTAAACCATGCGTTTTATGGAAACTGCGAACGAGTAATGCCGCGCTCGCTTTGGAAGCGCTATAAGGATTATTGGGACGGTACGGTGATTGTTCCGTAAACGGAGCATCCCCGGGATTCAAAGTGCCGTAGACTTCATCGGTGGATATATGATGGAAGCGGTGGTTGTGCCGATCACGCTTCCAATGATTCAAAGCGGTCTTTAATAATTGATAAGTGCCTTGGATATTGGTCATTATAAAAGGGTCAGCATTCCGTATCGCCTGGTCAACATGGGATTCTGCCGCAAAGTGAATGATGTCTGTAATGTCATATTTCGTAAAAAGATGATCCAACAAATCGCCGTCACATATGTCTCCTTTAACGAACGTATAACCAGGACGCCCCTCCACCTCCGTTAAATGTTCTAAACGACCGGCATATGTCAATTTATCGAGGTTGATCACCTCATCATTGGGATGACGATCTAAATAGAATGAAATGAAATGGGAACCGATAAAGCCGGCCCCGCCAGTCACTAAGATGCGTTTACTCCGCATGTCTCATCCACCCCTCTAGATAGTGTTCATCAAATGGCTCCCAGTATTGCTGAATGTGTTTTCTCTTGGCGATATCAAGCAAATAATACCCGTAATCGTTCTTGTACTTTGCGGCATGGCGAAGCAACTGCTCTTTCGTGATCATTCCCGTGTAGTAGGCGATTTCTTCAAGGCAGGCTACTTTAAAGCCATGACGAACCTCAATCGTTTTCATAAATTCAGACGCTTCATGGAGGGATTCATGCGTACCAACATCCATCCAGACGAATCCGCGGCCGAGCAATTCCACAGATAACTTCCCTTTTTTCATGTAGATGCGATTTAAATCGGTGATCTCAAGCTCTCCGCGCGCAGATTTTTCTAGGCTTTTCACGTACTCCACCGCATGACAATCGTAAAAATACAAGCCGGTCACAGCAAAATCGGATTTCGGCTTTTTCGGCTTCTCCTCTAAGGAAAGCACCTTTTTACGTTCATCGAACTCAACAACGCCAAACCGTTCCGGATCCTTCACCCGGTAGCCAAAAACAGCTGCCCCATCCAAACGCTCGATTACCCGACGCAATAAACTCGTAAACCCTTGACCGTAAAAAATATTGTCTCCGAGTATTAAAGCGACTTGATCGCCGTTGATAAAGGATTCACCGATGAGAAGCGCTTCGGCAATCCCATTCGGCTCATTTTGAACTGCATAGCTCAAATTGAGTCCGATATCCGATCCGTCTCCGAGCAGTTTCTGAAAACGGCCGACATCTTCTGGAGTGGTGATTAACAGTATGTCCCGAATGCCTGCCAACATCAACACAGAGAGCGGATAATAGATCATTGGTTTTTGATAGACCGGTAACAAATGTTTATTATTAACCAAGGTCAACGGATATAAACGCGTCCCTTTTCCTCCTGCGAGTACAATCCCTTTCACTTTTACCGACTCCTTTATACGCGATTATTTAAATAGAATGTGCGATTTAAATGAAAAATATCCATCTCAAAAGGCATTAGCGAAGCATCTCCGTTTTTAAACCTAGATGAAGCATTCAAACTACTATGAAACTTTTGGCGTTGGAAAGAAAAGTTTTCATAGGATGCTACTAAAGGTATAGAAAATGGCTGGTAACTTATAAAACAAAAAATACCTCGCCGAACACGGTGAGGTATTTTTTCATACTGGTAAGAAACTAGATGACATTTTTCAGGCCAACGATGGTTCTATCTTTTCCCATAAGACTTGCTTGAGCCAAGTATCTTTATGTTATTTAATTCCTGCGACGAACATTCCAGCGGATCAGTCTCCATATTTCTAAGATAAGGACCATAAAGCTTAGCCAGACGGCTCCGAACATATAGCCAGCGATAATGCCACTTGGCGGTTGAATATCGAAGAAAATGCCGCTAAGGCCGAGCACGCACAAAATCCATAATACGAGAATCAACATGAATAGTTTAAATAGGTGTCCTGCGACATGGCGGGAGATGATAAAGGCGCAAAACCCATAGACAATCACCGCCAAAATCAGTTCATCGTTCGGAAACGCCGGCACACCCGTAATCGTCCAATGAAATTCGCTACCGATCCAAGCGAATAGTTTTCGCATGCCTTCAATATAGGTAATTCCCCCAACGACAAGTATTGCGGAAATCCATATTTCCAAATCGCGATCAGCGCTTTTTAAACTGATAAAGATCAAAGTGCCCGCCATGACGGTCATAAGGGCATAAGGCGAAGCTAACATCAGCACATCATCCATGTAAAGCGCGTCGTTTTTGCTGAAAATCTTCCAGAAGACGAGAAGGAAGATCCGATTGAAATCACCGAAATCATGAGCAAAGTAATCTTGGATCAGCCCAATGGACACAGAGACGAAAACAATAAATAATACGACAACACCGGTAATTAACAGCTTTTGGCGGAACCGGATCTTATAACTTGAGTAAATCATTTTGGCCGATTTAACAATAAACCATTTGATGTTTTCCAAATACCTTTTAACTAAGTAAACGGCAATGGCTACGAGAACGACTATGGCGACGATGAGCACCATGTATTTTTTAATTGAACGTTCAATTAAATTATATTGTGGTCCAAGGAGATGGCCTAGCCCAATGAAGGAACCGGTCCAAATGAGGACGCCTATCCCGGAAAAAATGGAAAATCTGCGATATGTCATTCGTGAAATACCGGCAAAATAGCCAGAAAGATGACGAATCCCAGGGATAAAACAAGTAATGAGCAAAAATTGCGAGCCGTAACGGCTAAAGAGCCCTTCCATCCTCTTCAATCGCTCCGGCCCCATATGTATTTTCGCACCGTGTTTATTAAAAAATGGATAGCCTAACTTGAACCCAATCCAATAAGCGACAGACATTCCACAAAAACTTCCGAAAGCAGCACTTAAAACCGAAAGAATAACATTCATTTGATGTTGATAGGTTAAAAAACCGACATAACTCATCAATGGTTCCGTCGGAATGGGTAAGGCAATCAATTCAAGCATTAATGACAAAAACAAAATGACATAGCCGTATTGGTCTAATAGATGAATGATGAATTCCATATGACACCTACTTTATGAAAACCACTGTCATTTTCATTATACCTTAATTTTCCTCCATAAATCGTCCCACCGTGAAAAAATTCGGTCAAGCTTTAATAACTACACCACCATTGAATATACATAGGACGAGGTATCATATTGGGAGCGGAGGAAACGGACATGAACGGTATCGAATCATTTATACTTGGATTGCTGCAAGGAATCACTGAATTCTTGCCCATTTCCAGCAGCGGCCACCTTTACCTCGGTCGCCATCTCTTTGGCCTTGATGAGGCTGGTCTCTTTTTGGATACCATGCTGCACCTGGGCACTTTGATTGCGATCCTCACTTTCTATAAAAATGAACTGACATCCCTTCTTCGCCGACCGTTTAGCCGCCTGAGCGCGTTACTAGTTGTCGGTACAATACCCGCCGTGGTTTTTGGTTTTTTGTTTAATGACTTTTTTGAAAAGATTGCTAAAACCGGCGTGACCGTCGGTTGGGAATTTTTATTCACTGGCTTACTTCTTTGGTTTAGCGAACATGTGAAAAACGGTCATAAAAAATTAGAACAAATCAGCTTGGGCGATGCCTTCTTTATTGGCTGTTTTCAGGCTTTGGCCATTTTCCCTGCGATCTCAAGGTCCGGGGCGACCATTGCTGCGAGTTTAATGAGGAAAATTAGCCGGGATACTGCCGCCTATTTTTCATTCCTGTTATCAGCACCTGCCGTGGCTGGCGCGGTCGTCTTACAAGGGGCGGACCTCATCCACGGAACAACGGAACAGGTGAGTTTCGTTCCCCTTCTGATCGCCACATTATCCGCTGCCCTTTTCGGTTACTTAGCCATACAGTGGATGATCGATTTCGTGAAAAGGCGTTCGCTCAAACTTTTCGCCATCTATGTTTGGATTCTCGGTGGTCTCATTCTTATTTTGCAATGGACGGGAACTTTCTGATTTTGGTAGAAAATACTTTGGAATGGGAGAAGGTGGAACGGGGATGACACAAGCCACTCGGCAATCGTTACAAATTGCCGCTACCTTCGTCGGAACGGTCGTAGGTGCGGGGTTTGCGACGGGAAAGGAAATCGTGCAATTTTTTACCCAATACGGCGCTTGGGGGACGATTGGCATCTTCTTCAGCGGTCTCCTTTTTATATGGGCGGGAACAAAAATGATGCTGCTTGCGGCTAAAATCAAAGCCGGCTCATATAAGGATTTAAATGTCTATTTATTCGGTGAGACGGTCGGCCGTCTCTTTAACGGTTTTATCCTTATCGTCCTTATTGGTGTGACAGCCGTTATGTTGTCGGGCGCAGGAGCCGTCTTCCAGGAACAGCTCGGTTTTCCGCTGCAAGCCGGTTTGTTTTTAACCATCCTGCTTTGCTACGGCGCACTTAAAAACGGATTAAAAGGATTGATGGCCGTTAATGCCATGGTTGTTCCGCTCATGATTCTCTTTACTATGGGGGTCTGCATTTTACGTTTTCCGTTTATTCACTGGTCGATCTTGTTCCCGACTAATCCAATCGATCACCTTCCCTATCATTGGCTGATCAGCGCGTTTACTTACGTCTCCTTCAACCTCCTCACAGCTCAAGCCGTCCTTGTGCCTTTAGGCGGCGATCTTCGCCAGACCGTCGTCATCAAGCGGGGGGGACTACTCGGCGGAGTTCTCCTTGCCATTTTGCTTCTTTTCAGTCATACCGCCTTAGCCGGAGCTCCTTTTACCTTGAGCGTCCAAATTCCGATGGCCGAATTGATTAAAGCTTTGGGCACAGTCGTTCACTTGCTTTATATTTTAGTAATTTTCGGGGAAATCTTTACCACCTTTATTGGCAACATTTTCGGGCTTAAGCGCCATCTTGGACAGCTTTTTCACATAAAAGAGGCGATACTTATGGCGGGGTTACTCGGGGGGGTTTATGTCATCAGTCAAATCGGCTATGGCCCGCTCATCACCCATCTGTATCCTTTATTCGGCTATCTTGGCCTATTGTTCATGTTTTTCGTCATGATTAAAGGGACGAGAATTCTCTCCTAGGAATTCCCGTCCCCTTTTAGTTTGTTTAGCCTAAATTGATCCAAACACTCTTAACTTCAGTATAGTTATTCAGCGCGTAAGACCCCATTTCGCGACCGATGCCGGACGCTTTATAACCGCCGAAGGGACTTGCTGCGTCAAAGACGTTATAACAGTTTACCCAGACTGTTCCGGCTTTTAATTTGCTCGCTACATAGTGGGCATTCTTCACATTTTCTGTCCAAAGTCCAGCGGCCAAGCCATATTCGGAGTTATTCGCGCGGGCGATGACTTCATCTAAGTCTTCAAACGGCATCGCACAGACAACGGGGCCGAAAATTTCCTCTTTGGCAATGGTCATGTCATCACTGACATCGGCAAAAACGGTCGGTTCCACAAAATAGCCTCTTTCGGAATACGTGCCACCCGTCAGAAGCTCGGCCCCTTCGGATTTGCCTTTCTCGATATAATTAACGACACGGTCTTGTTGTTCTTTGGATACAAGCGGACCCATTTCCGTTTCCGGATTCAAACCTTCACCTTGTTTAATTTTTTTGGAGTAGGTGACTAAATCCGAGACGACATTGTCGAACGCTTTTTTCTGAACAAAGAGGCGGCTTCCTGCGCAGCACACTTGCCCTTGGTTAAACATGATGCCAGAGACCGCTCCCGGAATGGCTCGGGACATATCCGCATCAGGCAATATAATGTTTGGCGACTTGCCGCCAAGTTCGAGCGTCACCCGTTTTAAGGTGCGGCTTGCTTGTTCCATGATTTGTTTACCGACTTCGGTCGAACCGGTAAAAGCGATTTTGTCGACTTTCGGATGTCTGACAAGCGGGGCTCCTGCCGTTTCGCCAAAACCTGGAATGACATTAATGACACCTTCAGGGAACCCGGCCTCTTCAGCAAGACCTGCAAGGTACAAGGCTGAAAGCGGCGTTTGCTCGGCCGGTTTCAGAACGACGGTGCATCCCATTGCTAGGGCAGCCCCTAACTTCCATGCCGCCATGAGTAATGGGAAATTCCATGGAATGATTTGCCCCACCACGCCGACTGGCTCATGACGCGTATAGTTAAAATACTTACCGGCTACAGGAATCGTCTGCCCGGTGACCTTGGTCGCCCAACCAGCATAATAGCGGAAGTGCTCAATGGCCAGAGGCACGTCGGCATGCCTCGATTCACGAATCGGCTTGCCGTTATCGAGACTTTCCAATTGTG
>Ga0310837_101488_pt1 | contig 10394 bp, 8 predicted proteins | sample SM_ome_5_FD_201315 | JGI IMG/M metagenome (GOLD analysis project Ga0310837, IMG submission 201315) | Sorghum-adapted microbial communities enriched on stacked mutant (SM) sorghum from Joint BioEnergy Institute, Emeryville, California... ...
ACCTCTAATCCAGGGGGCTGGCCCCCAGCGATATATCGCGAAAGAATGTTGTCACAAGCAGCTTAATAACGGGGTTTCAGTATGAGGGTGTTTTCAAACTGCACTTTTCTTGACAACTCCACCAACTTCCTAGCAGAAATCCACGCATCTCTGTGGGATGCAACATCTTCCTGGTGCTGCCGGTCGGCCTGGCATCAGCTATTTCAATCCACGCATCCCTGCGGGATGCGACTCCACTCATCGATCCCTGCAAACCCCCAGCATTCATATTTCAATCCACGCATCCCTGCGGGATGCGACGAATCGCACCAGAACGAATTGACAGCTTTGCGAGAATTTCAATCCACGCATCCCTGCGGGATGCGACAGGAAAAGCGGGCTTACGACCTGTACGTCATCATGACATTTCAATCCACGCATCCCTGCGGGATGCGACGTCCATCCTGTCATAATCCAGATCGCGAAAAGCAATTTCAATCCACGCATCCCTGCGGGATGCGACTGATGGACAAGCTGCTGGCGGCTCAGGAAAATGACGTATTTCAATCCACGCATCCCTGCGGGATGCGACAGCGTGCCGTTTTCGGAGCCGACGGATGAGGCACAATTTCAATCCACGCATCCCTGCGGGATGCGACGCTGGAAGGGGGAGAAGGGGAGTGAACTTTTCATGGATTTCAATCCACGCATCCCTGCGGGATGCGACGCTGGAAGGGGGAGAAGGGGAGTGAACTTTTCATGGATTTCAATCCACGCATCCCTGCGGGATGCGACCTTTTGACGTTCTTGTAGCAGTTTGTTAACGCCGTCTTATTTCAATCCACGCATCCCTGCGGGATGCGACCGAGGCGTGTCACTATACGCTTGAAACGGGAAAGATTTCAATCCACGCATCCCTGCGGGATGCGACTCTATGAAACGGTGTTTGAAAGCCGCAAACCGATTTCAATCCACGCATCCCTGCGGGATGCGACTAGTTTGTATGCCATTTTGTCGCACAAACTTTTCTATTTCAATCCACGCATCCCTGTGGGATGCGACGCAACTCAACCCAAAGTGGGTCGAGGCGCTGATATTTCAATCCACGCATCCCTGCGGGATGCGACGCCGCTACGGACGATACCAAAAACATCCCGTTGGTATTTCAATCCACGCATCCCTGCGGGATGCGACAAAAAAGATTTTCAAGATTCCTGCGCCGGTTTGTTATTTCAATCCACGCATCCCTGCGGGATGCGACTTCGGTCCGACGCTTGCCATGGTCGGGGACAACCATTTCAATCCACGCATCCCTGCGGGATGCGACTTCGGTCCGACGCTTGCCATGGTCGGGGACAACCATTTCAATCCACGCATCCCTGCGGGATGCGACAAAAAAGCCAAACCAGTTTTTCAGGCTTGGCGGTATTTCAATCCACGCATCCCTGCGGGATGCGACTGAACAATATCGTATCTTACGGTTTTTGCTTTTCTATTTCAATCCACGCATCCCTGCGGGATGCGACTGCTGGCCGAGAAATATCCTCAATACGCGGATACAACATTTCAATCCACGCATCCCTGCGGGATGCGACATATATTCACGTTCGCAATCCAGGCGCCAACGCTATTTCAATCCACGCATCCCTGCGGGATGCGACAATTGGCACTGGAAAAAGCCTTTACAATTCGTACTATTTCAATCCACGCATCCCTGCGGGATGCGACGCGCTGTATCACCCCGCGAGGCGGCTGCGAAAATGAATTTCAATCCACGCATCCCTGCGGGATGCGACCTGATCGTCTCTGCGGCTGACAAACAACTTCGCGTAGAATTTCAATCCACGCATCCCTGCGGGATGCGACGTGTGTTTTGCACCAGCGCAACCAGTTCCGGCGACGATTTCAATCCACGCATCCCTGCGGGATGCGACGGCGCTTTTTGGCCCATATCCGGTCATATTCACCTAATAAGGGCCAAAAATTGAGCGCATTTTTCTGAAAATTAATATGGCACATTTAATTGAAAATCTCAATTCGTATGTCATTATTCATGGATTTTTGGTGCGAAACCCCCGGGGTTTTTATGGGAGCTTCACATTCGCACCACCAACCTCATCATTTCTTGTTCACTAAACCCGATTTCTGCAAATTCTGGCGATCCTGTTACAAAATCAGCGGACCTTCCAGATCCAACGTTACTTTCGTTCCGATATGTTCCACTTTTGTTTTGTAACGATTGCCCAGTTGATAAAACCGCAAACTGTCTTCTTCCGGATTGATAATATCCAGTAGTCTCAAACGCAAAGCGGCAAACTGGGCGGCATCGACAATACATTCGAAGACCGAGTTTTGAACACGCTGACCGTAACTCTCGCATGCCTTGGACACAAGCCGCAGTCTTCTTTGGCCGTCGATGCTTGTGGTGTTCACATCATACGTTACCAGCACCAGCAAGCCGAATCACCTACTTCCATAGAAAAGGCGGATATTCATCCAGATCCCCGCGCAAAAATCGGGAGAGCAGCAACGCCTGCACGTGCGGAACCAGTCCCCATGCAATGGTCTCCCCCAGGTATGGATGAACCAGTTTCTCCTGTTTCCTTTCATGCCACGCGGTCAGAAACGTTTTTCTCGTCTCATCTTTCATCAGAACAGCGCCGTTTTCCTTCTTCAGAAAACCGTCCGCATCAACCAGACGTTTATTGATGAGCGTCAATACAAAACGGTCAGCCGCAATGCCGCGCAACTCTTCCATCAAATCCAGCGCCAGTGAAACGCGTCCCGGACGATCCCGATGCAAAAAGCCGACATAAGCGTCCAATCCGACACCTTCAAGAGCAGACGCCGTATCGTTCGCCAGCAATGTGTAGGCCAAAGAAAGCATCGCATTGACGTTGTCCATCGGCGGCCTGCGTGAACGGGCATGAAAGAAAAAATGCTCCTTCTGCTGAAGAATCATTTGATCAAATAGCATGTTGTAGTAGAGTGCCGCCTGTCCTTCCAGTCCGCGCAGACGCTCCAGATCTTCACATTCCCTGACTTCAGCCATCAGACCGGACAAGCGCATAGAGACATCCTTAAACCTGTCCGTATCGATCCGGAGCGGATAGTCTCTTGTCATCCGCTCCAGCATCCATTTCTGGTTAAAAATTTTACCGATAATGAAATTGCGGGCAATTCGCGCAGAAGCGGTCCTATCCTCCGACAACAAATATTGCTTTTTGCGTAACAGCACGTTTCCTTTGCTTTCACCGATCACTCTTGCCACGAATCGCCCGCTTCTGGACAGAAACACCATCGAAATATTCCGCTCGGCACAATATCCCATCAGTGCAGGGCTGGCGCCGGTGTATCCGAAAGTTACGACAGCCTCCAGATTATGCAGCGGAATGCGATGCAGGCGCTCCTGCTCCTTCATCATCACGATATTGTCGCCATCCAGCGCCAAATACACATCCGGTTGCGTTACGAACAACGTGCCGAGCAGCTTCTTCATTCCCTGATTTTCCCTTCAATATAACTTCGCACGGTTCGCTTGTTCATCAGATCCGGCAAACAGACATGCTGCAGGGAACAGTTCTTGCAAAATGGCCCCGTCTTGACTTTGGGCGTATGCCTGCGAGCGTAATAATCATGCATTTCCGCAACAAGATGCCGCACTTGCTGTTTCACTTCCGACGTTAGCGGCACTTCCACCCGGTGTTTGATTTCATTGTAAAACAAAAACCCGGCCTCCACTTTGCAAAGCAGCATTTCCTCCAGACAAATCGCCTGGGCGGCGAGCTGGACCACGTCTTCATCGCCTTTTTTGGGCTTGCCGCGCTTGTACTCGACCGGATATGCGAGATATTTGCCCTCTGCGCCGCTGATCGGCACTCCATGATCGTCCCGGATAAACTCCACAACATCACAGACGCCGGTGATGCCCAGCGTTTCGGACTTGACAGGCATGGCGCGGACAATTAGCCTGTCACCGCGTTTCTCTCTGGCAAACGGCTGATCCGCATGACGATGCAAATAGTCGCCCTCAATCGTCCGGACGTTATCCGCCCATTGCTGTTCAATGTGGATAAGTGCCCACTGCCGTTTACAAAATTGGAAATGCTGGATGCCGGAAAGCATCAATTTGTCGTCCTCACTGATCATATGCCGCTGATGATCTCAACTTCCAGCCCATCCAGGCGGTTTACGGTAAATTCGTAATCTTCAAATGTGCGCGGCTCTTCCGTCTTTCTCTTCCATACGAGCGATTGATGTACTTTGGCGGACGAGTATTGTCCCAATTTGCTGTTATGCGCCCACCAGTAAACCGTATTCACTTCCATGCTGCCTTCCGGACGGGCCGAGGACGCATCATTTTCAAACAGTGTCCGCAACGCTTCCTTGATTTTCGCCGCATCCTCATGTGTAAACCCTGTTTTCTCCGCCAGCTGGGTATTGATGCTGCCATAGAAAACATATACACCCGATTCCACCCGATGCTTCATGCCCATCGTATCGGAACCTCTTTTCTCCCCTGGCTCGCTGTTGACGCTCTTGGTAATCTGGAGGCTCGCAATATCAATCGGCTCGAGACTGGTTGCCGGATGTATCGACACCGGTCCCCGGACGCCCACCGAAACGCCAGATGAACCTTTTTCCGGTTTGAAAGCAAACACCTGTCCGAAGCTGCGCACATCAATCCATTGCTGGCATGCGACTCTGGCGAACTCGTCGTTGTTTACCGTTTTGGATTTCAGCAATTTTTCCAGTTCCGGATTGCCTTCGGCCCTTTCGCGCAAGCTGCCGAAACCGTCCGTTCTCCGGTCGTTCGACTGCACGAAAATCGCCTCGCCCATATCCTGCAGACGGTTGCGAATTTTGCGTTTGATCGCCACATCGGAAATTTCGCCATGGCCATCGTAGTTTTGTCTCGGACGATTGCCATTCAGCGGATCGCCATTCGGGTTCGCCTTTTTGACGGACAGCACGACTGCAAAATCGATTTTATGATCCAAAATGGTCATAGGGTTCTCTCCTTTATTCTTGCGATTGTTCGCCGGACGGATCGGAATTGTCGTCCGGCTGTGTCTTGTCCTTCTTCTGGTAGAGGTCATGACGCTGACTGTAAAAACCGAGCAAATAAAGTCCTGTCAACGGGGCATTGTTGAAATCCGCCGGGGCAATCATCGATCCGACTTCGTCAATTATGGCAGATAAATAGCGTGCTCTGGTGCCAAGCTTCGCCTGGTAAGGCTGCAAGCTTTCCTGAATCGTCTTCCATGTTCTGGCCGGATGCCGGGAGAACGCGTTCATATACCGGATTGCATTCGTCGCGCGTTGTTCTTCTGGACCGAGCGCATTTCGCTCCAATACATCGGCGATTGCCAGCAACCGTCCGAACAAATAGCTGCGGTCCGTATTTTTCGTGTCCAGTGCCACGTCGAAACCCTCCTTCTCGTTCTTGTTGATGAGCGCACATGCAATGCTGAGCGTTTTTTCCCATTCCCACCGCTCCATCGACACCGGATTGGAAGCACGCTGCATGGCGCAAGAAACGATATCTTTCGGAATGGGCCGCTTGTCCAATATGCAGGGCAATAGACGCTCCATCAATCCTTTGACGACCTTGTCGTCAGCCTTTGATCCGTAAGCTGCATAAGCAATGTCTTTGGTTGCGGGAGCACCAAAAAACGCAATCAGAGCTTGCTGCTCGTTCCTGCGATATTTGTGCAGCCATACACATGTGGTGTGCCAGTGAATCAGCCGCTCAAAATACAGATCGATATCCATGTTGCGGTAATAGAGCACGCCCATGCGGCCTGTCGTTGCCGAATCCAGAATCAAAATATTGACATTGCGTGATCCATTGCCGGACAATTCGATCAATCTGTTTTTGTAGCCATCCATGGCTTTGGCAAATTCTTGCGCATGTGTCTTTCGGGTCAGAGGAACATCGTCAATGGCATCGTCCCGCAGAAATTGGAAGTCATAATAATCATCATCTGGTGCCGGCATGTCAACCGATTCATTGCCCCAAACGAGAAAAACGCGCCCGTCCACGATTTTGGCCTGCCGGTTGATCAGCCATTTGAGCGCATTGTGCGCTTTCTGCGAAACTTCATAACTGATGCTCGCTGCTTCACGGCTTTCATTGAACCTACCGCGAAAAGTGAAGCCGCTGGTGTCGTTGGCCGAAATCAGTTTCGCTTTATCCGCGGGATTCCGGATTTTGTTGGCGTGACGCTCCGAACTGGGCAATCGTTGACCCGTAACATAACATAGATCGTAATCTTCCAGCCGCTCATTGTAATATCGGATAAAAGATTCATAGACTTCCGGATCGTTCCACACTTTCACCGATGCGCCATCGGGCGAGTATACGGTGAAACGGACAAATGTGCTGAACTGGTCAGTTGGCACAACGGAAAATATTTTGGGTTTTTCCTTATATAGCGCTTCCAATTTTGCGTCCCATCTTTCCGCCAATCGGTTGTTCTCGTCCACGCACAACACGCCTGCCTGCACCAGATCCCGAATCAAATGTCCTTTGCGCAAATAGTTGTAAATGCTTCGTACTTTCGGATGCCCGTGCGCAGAATTGGCCCAGTTGGCCAATTCCTGAATGTAAGTGTCGAAGGGAAGCTCCTTCTTGACTTCGCCCCCGTAATCCGCAAAATCTCCTGCCACATATGCCAATTTATCATGAAGCGGATAAGGCGCGATGACGGTGCCCGACCGGCTGGCCGCACTCTCTGTACAAGGGATGAGCGTGTTCATCTCGTTTTTGTCCTCAATGACGAAAGCACTCAAAAACTCCCCGTCTTCTGTTATAGTAACTTCCACATGCGCATTCTGGGTCGTATGGCTGATCGGAAGCAGCGTAAAGGTTTGTCCATTGCGCTTCGTCTCTATCTTGCCTACAAATTTGTGTTCATTCGCCTGGTAGGTTTCGTACAAATTCAGCAGCCAGCTCATGGCGACCTCCCTTCTTCCAGCTGAGCGAACAAATCATCGGCCGTTTGTACGTTTGATCGGTCAAAATGTTTGGGCAACAGACTCGAGACCGTCCTCACCTGCGTACACGCCTCCGGACGAATAAACGTAATGACCCCGTTTTTCATCACCGGATTCCAGAGTCTGACCTCCAACCGGTTGCGCCCTGTCTCGTCCGGATAATTGATGCCATGAACCATGGTTCCGAGATGGATGTCTCCATAGTTGTCGTAGAAACCTTCTCCTTCATCGAAATCGCAAGGTTCTACGTACGCTTGACATTCCCGGGTACCCAGAAAAATATCCCTTCTCCCGCCTGCCTTCAGTGAACGCTTGAGAATGTTGTGGTGTTTGTGCTCGTTGCGGTCATGCGCCAGATCGGGACGGTGTTCGTTGAATTCAAAATAGGCGCGAACGCGGTATTCCACATCTTTCAGGTACGTGTAATTGGCCAGCGTATTGCCGCCACCGTATTCAATGGGTCGCACGCCCTTGGATTCCATGCGGATTGGATTCATTACGCGTACTTTGTCGATATAGATGATGATTGTGGGTTTCCAGTAGATGCTCTCCACGATTCCCTTTAGCGCCTGATAGGTTGGAACCTGGTATGAGAGCTTCTCGCCGCCCAATTTCGTCAAAGGATTGGTAAATAGCGCATAGCGGCCGTAGACTTTGAATTCAATCGCGTTTCTGATGGAAATCACCTCCTTTGGCTAACCGAAATATAACCCTCCGCCGCTGTCTCCCTGCACATCCAGTCCAAAACGGTCGCTGTAGGCGTAATCTTTCAAGGCCAGCACCTTTCCATCCAACAATTCCACCACCCCGTCACCCAACTGCTTCAGTTCGTGGGAATGCACATTGATGGTATAGCGCTGTGCCCTTCTCAACAGCTTCGACAAATCATCGATTCGCTCCGCGCCGTTCAATTCCGCTATGATTTCACGCCCGTCCCGATACGGAACAATCACGGCTGTCGTCGCGTCATCGATGACTTTGAAATAATCAGCCGCCGTCCGGTGACTATGCGTCAATGCAAGCGGAACCGTCTGATGCATCTCTCTATATTCGTGAAAATACGGATGCTGCTGCCTGTCGGACAACAGCAATGCCGTCATTTTTACTCCATGTTCCCGAATGGTATAGTCGAGATCGGGTTCAAACGCGGTGTAGTATTCCTCAAAATACTTGTCCATCGCCTCTTTTCCCAAAATTTCTCCCCCATACCTGCCGGGATTGCACCTCAAGTCTTCAAAAATATTTTTTGCAATGTGTTTGCCCACTGCAATTTCCTTCAGGCGACCCAAATTTTCTTCCGCATGATCGACGACATATACCTGTCGGACCTGATCCCTGCCATGCCGGTTGCACCTTCCTGCTGCCTGTGCAATCGAATCCAGTCCGGCCAGCGAACGCACAACACAATCAAAGCTGATATCGACTCCGGCTTCAATCAACTGTGTGCTTATGCAAATCACCTGTTGCTCCGACGACAACAGTTGTCTGATTTCCTCCAGAATATGTTGCCTGTGCTCGGCACACATCGAGGTGCTCAGATGATAGACCGGAATGTCCAGGGGCGCCAGACATTCGTACAGTTTTTTGACGACTTCCTTCGTATTCAAGATCACCAATACACTTCGCAATTTTTGAATCCGTTCCGTGACAAACTCGGCCAGCCGCTCTGTCGTCATCGTTCCTTCGTGCAACTTCCCGATGATTTCCACCCTTCTGAAGGCTTCTTCCATTTCCGGCAGATATTTGACCATCTCTGCGTCTTCGGCGATGTTCAGCTTGTGGCGAACATAATGAAGAGCAGGTTGTGTGGCAGTGCATAACACGATGCTGGCGTTCGCCTTGTTCTTCAGAAAGTTAAGCGCACGGTTAAACAAGGAAATGCATGAGATCGGCACCTTCTGCACTTCGTCGAAAATGATGATCGCATTGCTCAAATTGTGCAGTCTGCGGATATCCCTGCTGCTCCGCGTATAAAACGTATTCAAAAACTGGACCAGTGTCGTGAAAATAATCGGGGAATCCCAGTTATCCCGGGCCAGCTTCAGCTTGAGTTTCGTATCCAGCACATCTTCATCCCGGTCATCTTCCAGGTTCGAGTCGTCCGCAACATTCGAATGGTGTTCCAGCAGATGTGCATCGTCTTGAATGATATCCCGAACTTCCTGGGCGTTCTGTTCGATGATGGTCAGGTACGGAACAACGTAAATTATGCGCGTTTTGTCCTTGTCGATTGCATGCCGAAGTGCATACCGCAGACTGGCCAAAGTCTTGCCCCCTCCGGTGGGAATCGACAGGGTGTAAATATCGGAAGGCTGCTGCGCAAACTGCTCACATGCCGCAGACATCTGCTGCCTGAGTTTGCTGATCCGGGGGTTGGCTTTGGAAGTATGCTGCAAATGGAGTAGATGATTCAAGAGTTTATCGTAGTAGCGTTGAAACAATGATTTGCGGTCTGGTTCGCTTTGGATTGGCTCGTCCTCTTCAAACATTCTCGTATTCGTCCGATCCGCGTCGATCAAAGCGCTAAACACATATTTGGTCAGAAACATGAGTTGAGCCGGATTATCCTTCGCCGCCGGGTCTATGTACGCTTCCAATTCACGGACTGCCTCATCCACATAGCGTTGAAAATCCCGTTCATTTATCACCTTCTCAAAAAACAAAGCTTTGGCCTGACTGTAATCTATGGGCTTGTCCCTGACACGGTCCAAATAACCGGATTCAGCTTGCGGACCAAGAAAATCATGGAGGTAGGAATGGTGGGAAATGATCGCGTTGCCTACGATTTCCGCTAACAATTCATGGATTTTTGTAGTGCGCGTTTTTTTGAAGAGATCAAACAACAGTTTGCCTCCGGCTGTTGAGTGATCCACTTCTCCTCTTCTGGGTGCGTCATCACGGTTGGCGGTTGCTTTAAGCAGATAGTCCCTGAACTCGTCTGTAAACTTGCCCAGATCATGCAACATGCCGGCAAGCCCGGCAATATGTTTCACGCCGATCTTGTCGCCATATTGTTCTGCCAGCAATTTGACTTCCAGCAAATGGGCTTCCACTGTCTGGAATACGTGATCGCTTTGCCGAATATGCGCCAGATATTCCGTCATGACATCCTCCTGGCATTCGCTGGGATTTCAAAACGAGGAAATATACCTACTGATATCTGGTTTTATAGGTAAATTGGCATAGATTGAACATGCTATCCGCCGGTGTTTTTTGCAAAACACTTAGTCGTAATTACCTATTCTCCTTCAAGATGAATAATCCTTCTTTATTTTCCAACATTTTTAAACGACGGATTGTAATATGAAGTGCGACAGAAAAAAATAAAGAAGCCCATGGATGGATTCGTGTAAAATGGAAGTCGCCAAACACCCATTCGTACAGGAGGATCCATTCATGAGCTACTCCCATCTTAG
>Ga0310837_101511_pt1 | contig 10241 bp, 8 predicted proteins | sample SM_ome_5_FD_201315 | JGI IMG/M metagenome (GOLD analysis project Ga0310837, IMG submission 201315) | Sorghum-adapted microbial communities enriched on stacked mutant (SM) sorghum from Joint BioEnergy Institute, Emeryville, California... ...
GTGAATCCATAGTAAGATAGACCGAACATTCCGACTTTTCCAGAAGAATAAGGCAATGAGGCCGCCCATTCTACCGTATCATAACCGTCTTCAGCTTCATATGTGAATGGATGAAATTCCCCTTCAGAATGATAACGGCCCCGAACATCCTGGATGATGACAACATAGCCATTGCTGACAAGGCGGTTTGTGTCAAGGTAGCGGTGTGAATAAAAGGGCAAATCTTTGCCATAAGGAAGTCGTGTCAATAATACGGGAAATTCCCCTTCCTGATTCGGTCGATAAATATTGGCATACAACACTGTCCCGTCTCGCATCGTACATGGAACATTTTTTTCTATCAAGATTTGTGTTATCTCCAAATTATTCGCCCCTCTGTTTTTTCCGTATCGTTTTATTCAAAAGTAACTCTTTTCTCAATATCCGCTTTCACCTTTGCTGTACTAGTAACAGCACTAACTAGTAACATAACTACTATATTAATCGTAATCGCCACTATACCAATATCAAGATCCTTTATAAACTGTGGAAATTTAGGAAACAGGGTACTCATAGTCATATTGGTAATTGTTACATAAGCAACCGTGGCTACACCAGCTATTATCCCGGCAGCAGCACCCAGTTTGGTAACAGGGTTTTTCTTCCATAAACTAAAAAGTAAAGGCGGAAATAATTGTAATACAAAACTATACGCCATGATTAGCAATGCAACCATTGTGTTTCCACCGTAAAAAGTAAAAAATAAAGAAGTTAACGCAACGACAGGTACGAAAATACGAGTTAATCGCGCAAGTTGTTCGTTGGTTGTATTCGGTTTCATAGCCTTATAAATATTTTTTGATAAAATCGTAGACGCTGTTAGCAGTAACATGGAACAGGGTATAAGCGCCGCCAACAAACCTGCAGCTCCTATGACCCCTACAAACCATGGGTCAAATGTTGCTTTTGCTATTTTAAATAAGGCTAAATCTGACTCTGCCCCTTTTAAATTCGGTATTTGTAAAAGAGCAGTGAATCCGATAAACAGTATAAACACTAAAACAATTTGGTAAATTGGTAAAATGGCTGCATTCTTGCGCAATGCCCCTTCATCCTTTGATGATAAACTTGCACCAAAGCAATGTGGCCACATATACTGTCCCAAAGCAATGATTAAACATGTAGAAATGTACCAGGATATACTAAGCCCTTCGTCAGGCAGTAATAAAAATCCCGGCTTTGCAGCATCTAATGTTTCAAACATCGGCTTGATGCCACCGTAATAGTGATAGGGTAGATAAATACCTAGAAATAAAATAACGATGAGCATGAGAAGATCTTTTAAAACGGCTGTCCATGCTGAGCCATGAATCCCGGATACGTAAACAAATATCGTAACCGCGATCATACCTATCCATACGGCTAAAGTCGGTGAAATTTTTCCATAGGAAGCTTCTGATACAATGATTTGAAATCCCTTTAACTGTAGAACGATATATGGAATCATAGAAACGACACCAACAATTGCCACTAATAATCCCAGCGTCTTACTATCATATTTCTTCGCAAAAAAATCAGATTGTGTAAGTAAGCCATGTTTTTTTGCGTAACGCCAAATAGGAGGTAAAATCCAGTACGGTACAATATAAGTTAGCGCACAAAATATATAGATGGCAGGGCCCCCCATTCTGTATGCTCCTCCACTTGCACCTAAAAACACAAAGGTTGAAAACATTTCTCCTGCCATTAGTACAAACATGATTAATGAACCGAAGTTACGATTAGCAACTGCCCATTGTTCTAGCTGCATTTCCTGCCCTTTACGAGCACGAATACCTAAATAGAAAGCAACTAAAAAAGTAATTGTTATAATTAATATAGCGCTATTCATTTATTTACCTCCTTTTTGTCCTGGATAATGCTACTAATATATAAACATACCGAAGTTAAAATTAACCAAGCAGTTGCCCAAAATACAATAAAGGGTAAACCAAACACATAAGGTTCTACACGGTTTATTACAGTTAATGAACCAATAGCAGGTATAAGACTCAGTAGCCAAATCAAAATTTTCACTACTACATTCCTCCTTTTGAAAAATATCAAGACTTTCCCAGCTATTTGCTCCCTTCATGCTCCTGCGTATTCAACTAAATATGAAACGCTTTCACAAATGCAGGCTGATAAGGAACTACATTTTTTTATCTTCCACATACAATATTTTAAATTATCTATCTTTTTGATTTATCAGTATATCAATTTTTAAAACTAACCAAATAGTGTTAATAGATCCAAAGAGAATACTAGCCTTTCCGCTGCAAATACATGGTCTCTTTGAAAGGCTAGCATACGTTGTTATCTTACTCTTCGATCTCAAGCACTTCACGAATCATATCGTGGAACTGTACGACTCCGTTCTCCGTAGGTGAAAAGACCCCTTTCATAAATGCTCGAGAACGGAACCCAATTTGCTCCAACTCAACTAATTCCACATCTTCATCCCGCACCTGTTCCATAAATTTGATTAAGTCAAGCTCTTCTTTTGTCAGATTTTCATCTCGGAAAAAGTACGTATACACACCTAATGTTGTTTCATGATCAATCGGAATCATTTGGATGAGCGACATATTTCCCGGACCTGGATAAATCGTAACCATCAGGTTTGGCCATAGCCAATAGAAACGGCCCCCTTGCATTTCCGCTTTATCCAGTTCTACGCTTCCCACCTGTTTGTTCGGCTTGACGGCCGTACCTTGAATCGAATAATTTTCGCAAGTAATAATCTTGTAGTTATTCATATCTAATGTAGCGACCAGAGCTGGATGGGAAATCGGACAATGATCGCATTCAAGATAATTATCAATGAACGCTTTCCAATTGGCCTTAATGACTCGCGTTTTTTGTCTTACTTTTTTCAATTCCCCAAGGAATTCAAAGCGCTTTAGCTCTTCAAAGAAATCACCGTAGCTTTCAGCAAGCGGTTTAGCGCTTTCATCAAGATTCACAAAAATCAGGGAAGCCTCCGTTTCTACCCGAACTGAGCGAAGACAGGCGCTTCCTGAACAAAAATTAGGGACATCCTTAAAGTTCGGTGCTTTATGCAGAGAACCATCCAGATTAAAGGTCCATCCATGATAACCGCATTGCAGAATTTTCTTATTTCCTTCTTCCTTTTTCTCTAATTTGGTTGCACGATGTGGACAAACATTATAAAACGCTCTTATTTCTTCGTCTTTCCCACGCACAACGATAATAGGCTCGCCAGCTACCTCACATGTGAAATAGTCACCCTGATTTGCTAACTGGCTAATGTGGCCTACAAATTGCCAGCTTTTCGCAAAAATTTTCTCTTGTTCTACCTTCAATACATTCGGGTCCGTATAAAGATAATACGGAATCGTTTGGTCGGATACAACCTTCTTTTCTTTTACTTCCATGACCGAAAACTCCCTTCTCACACTTTTATTTAAAAATTTAGAAAGAAATTGTACAAGCTATTGCTTTCTTTCACTATTTTATAAAAGCAATATTAATGCCAATAAAAATCCTGCTATTCCCAATACAAATAACCCTATTACTTCTTTTTTTAACTGTAAAAATGAGTTATAATCAACTCAACTGAGTGAAATTAAACTCAATTTATTAAATTTAAAATTTTTATACAGAAAATAAACTATCGGGCGAGGCGTGGTGATTACACATGCAAAAAACTTCGGAAGACAATAAACAAATAGAAATCAGTGCCGAAACTCTCATGAACATTCTCGATCATTCATCGGATGAAATTTTTGTTTTAGACAAAGATGGCCGTATCGTCTATGTAAATAAAGTTTGTGAGCGGCATTACGGCTTGAAGCCGAGCGAAGTCATCGGAAAAACGAATGATGAGCTCGTTTCGAAGGGATACTGGTCACCTTCGATCGTTCCTTTTGTTTTAACAGCGAAAAAGCCGATCACCATTAAGCAGACGACATATATAGGGGGAGAACTCATTACAACGGCCATTCCGATTTTGAATAAAGATAATGAGATTGAATTGATCGTTACGACCTCCCAGGAACAAAATTACAAAAAGCTCCAAATGCCAGACACTCAGGAAAAAGCTGATTCCGAAACAGAGTATCCATTTTCGAAAAATCTCATCACAAACAATAAAGAGATGAAAAAACTTATTGCATTTTGCGAAAAGGTAGCAAAAGTGGATACAACTCTTTTAATTCAGGGGGAATCTGGTACCGGAAAAAGCGTGCTGGCAAAATATATCCACCAGATGAGTACACGAAAAAACGGCCCGTTCTTATCTCTTAACTGTGCGGCCATTCCGGAAGAACTGCTCGAATCGGAACTATTTGGCTATGTTCACGGAGCATTTACCGGAGCAAGCAAAGGAGGAAAAATTGGACTCCTGGAAGCGGCGGACGGCGGTACCGTTTTTTTGGATGAAATCGGAGAAATCTCGCCAAAAATGCAGGCTAAGCTGCTACAAGTGATTCAGGATCGTCAATTCTTGCCTGTCGGAGGACGGGAAGCAAAAAAAGTGGATATCCGCATTATTACGGCAACAAACCAAAATCTATACGAAATGGTGCAGGAAAAACGTTTCAGAGAAGATCTTTATTATCGGCTCAATGTAATCGAAATTAAATTGCCGCCTTTACGAGAGAGAGTAGAGGATATTATCCCTTTAACGTATTACTTCCTTAACAAGTTCAACAAAAAATATGAAGTATATCGGCTCATTTCACAAAAAGCGCTCGATATTATATTCGGTTACGATTGGCCCGGCAATGTCCGGCAACTGGAAAATGTCATCGAAAGACTGGTCGTCACAACCGACTCTATAATTGAAGCTGCGGACTTACCAGACATGATTGTACAAAGTGCAAAACCGAAATCATATTCCACATCTTTCTCTTCGTTGGATGCGGCCATAGAAGAACTTGAAAAAGACCTTGTTATCAACTCATATCAAAAAAACAAAAGTTCCCGAAAAGTCGCCAGCGATTTGCAAATTAGCCAAACGAGAGCATCCAAGCTAATCAGGAAATATTGTCAGACCCGATAAACACAAAAAAGGAGGGGACACTCCCCTCCCTCAAATAATATTTCGCGTCGTATAGCCTCCAATAAAATATTTTGGCTCCTGATAAATAATAAAGGCTGCCGGGTCGATTTGCTGGATGGCGGAAGTCACATCCTCATATTCTTTTCTTCGGGCAAGGATAAAATAGATAAAGCGCGGACCGCTGGCGCCCAGACCGTGCCACTCCGTTACACCATATCCTTTTTTTCGCAATGCTTCCGTCATTTCGCGTCCTTTTTCCGACACGATCTGCAGGGTAATGTAACCAAGGGCAATTTTTTGCTCAATATAAATGCCGACTAAAATGCCGACGGCGTAAGTAATACAATAAATAAAAATCCCCAGAAAAGTATCCATATATTTCAATACAATAGCCAGACCTGAAATATAGACAAAAATTTCAAATCCACTCAGGATAGCTGCTATATATTTTCTTCCTTTAATCATAAAAACAACGCGTAAGGAATTAAGGGCAACGTATAAAATTTGTACCAGGGCCATCAAGGCATAATCCATGGAATTTTCCTCTCCTTGCGGCAATATTTACGTGTAACCTGAACAGTAAAAATGAAAGCCCCCTATTCAATAGGAGACTTCTAATTATATATCGCCATATTATTGTTGAGAAAATAAGGGACGTTCAAGCCGTTCATCGTGCAACATGGAGGAGATAATGTCTACCATTCTGTCCCCTACTTCCGAAGTGGAAGACGTACCGTTCATATCCGGTGTGAGAACCTCTTTTTCTTGCAATATTTTTTCGATAGCTTGTATCACAGTATCTGCCAATGCCTTGTATCCAAAAAATTCAAGCATTTGGCTCGCAGACCAGATCGCCGCAAGAGGATTGGCGATGCCTTTGCCTGCAATATCCGGCGCAGATCCATGAATGGGTTCAAACATCGAAGGATACGTTCGCTCTGGATTGATATTCGCTCCGGCAGCCAACCCCATTCCTCCGGCAATCGCAGCCCCTAAATCTGTTAGTATATCGCCAAACAGGTTCGAAGCGACAACGACTTGAAAGCGTTCCGGCTGTTTTACCATAAACATGCTGGCCGCATCCACAAGATACGAGTGTGTTTCAACATCCGGATACTCCTTGCTAATCTCATTAAAAATTTGATCCCAGAATACCATGGAGTAGTTCAACGCATTTCCTTTGCTTATACTTGTTAACGATTTGCCCATTTTTCGTGCCGTTTCAAAAGCATATCGGATAATTCTCTCCGTTCCTTTGCGGGAAAAAACGCCCGTCTGCAGCACAACTTCTTCAGCCTTCCCCTTAAACAGCCAATCCCCGGCACCAGCATATTCCCCTTCGCTGTTTTCGCGGATAAATAGCATATCAATCTCTTTTTTCCCAACATCCTTTAACGGACAAGGGGCTCCTTGCAATAATTGAATGGGACGAATGTTCACATATTGATCAAATTCTTTACGAATCTTTAACAGCAGATCCCATAACGAAATATGATCCGGCACTCCCGGATAGCCGACAGCCCCGAGATAAATCGCATCGAACACTTTTAATTGCTCAATGCCGTCGTCATCCATCATTTTTCCATGCTTTACGTAGTATTCACATCCCCATGGGAAATACGTAAAGTCAAAACGGAAATCTCCGCTAAGTTCGGCTACTTTGTTTAATACTTTCACACCTTCTCTAATGACTTCCGGCCCAATTCCATCACCTGCAATGACCGCAATTTTAAATATTTTCACCAACCTGATCCCCCTATGCTTTATGTCTATCTGTGAAGAAGAAAAATCCCCTCTTCCCAGATTACTTGAAACTAGTTTCGATTCCAGACAATGAGCTTTAACTCTGTCATTTCCTCAATGGCAAACTTGACCCCTTCACGCCCCATCCCGCTTTCTTTCACACCACCGTAAGGCATGTGATCGACACGGAATGTCGGAATATCATTCAGCATAACCCCGCCTACATGCAATTTCTCGGCTGCATCCAGCGCAGTACGAACGTTTTCCGTATAGATTCCGGCCTGCAGACCATAACGCGAATCATTCACCAGTTCAATGGCTTCTTCAACAGACTTCACTTTATTAATCAACACGATCGGGGCAAAGACTTCCTGACAGGAAACTTTCAGGCACGTGTCCGCTTCCAGAATGACGGTCGGATACAAAACATTCCCTTCTGCTTTTCCGCCTGTCACTACTCTTGCCCCTCCTTGTTTTGCTTCTTCAATCCAATTCAGTGTACGTTGTACATCCCTGGCAGAAATCAAGGCAGATATATCGGACGCCGGGTCAAATGGATCGCCTATCTTTAACAGCTTCGTCGCTTCCACAAATTTTTCAACAAATGCCTCATATACCTCTTCATGGGCATATATTCGCTGCAAGGAAATGCATACTTGCCCCTGGAAAGAAAAAGCACCGGTAACGCAGCGAGAAATAATACGGTCAATATCAGTGCCCTTATCGATAATGACAGCGGCATTCGAGCCGAGTTCTAACGCAACCCGCTTTAGTCCTGCTTTATTGCGTATGCCAATCCCAACACCGGGACTGCCGGTGAATGTAATCATATTCACTCTCGGATCGGTAACAATCTTCTCCCCTACTACTATTCCACTTCCGGTCACTACATTTAACGCTCCTGTAGGCAACCCCGCTTCCTGGAGCAATTCAGCCAAAAACAAAGCAGAGAGCGGGGTTTGTAAAGCAGGTTTCAGCACGATGGTATTTCCTGCTGCAATTGCCGGCCCTACTTTGTGAGCGACAAGGTTCATCGGAAAATTAAATGGTGTAATCGCTCCAATCACACCGACAGGTTCCCGAACCGTATATGCGACTCTTCCTTCCCCACCGGGCGCAGCATCAAGCGGAATCGTTTCACCGTGTATTCTTTTTGCCTCCTCAGCAGAAAACTTGTACGTTTCAATCGTACGGGCCACTTCCGCCCGTGCCAACGCGATCGGCTTGGCTGCTTCAGCTGCAATGATTTCCGCCGCTTCCTCCATACGCTCCTGAAGAAGAAAAACCAGCTTCTCCAAAATACCCGCCCGCTTGTGCGCAGGCATTTTTGCCAATACATCCCTGGCCTGACAGGCTGATTCAATGGCGCGTTCAACTTCTTTTTCTGTGGCCATGGGAATGTAAGCAAGCAGTTCACCTGAATAAGGCGAATAAAGCGGACTATATTCCTTCGCTTCTATCCATTCTCCATTGATAAACAATTTCTTTTGCATACTCCCATCCTCTCTTCCTTTGAACGTTATCGAGATGACACAACATTCATGCACAGGTAAGCACAAAAAGGCTTTTACACTATTTTTATAATTGCAAAAGGAATGCCAAGCGAATTTTCCCGATGTTTAACCATGTTTTCATTCCCTTGGCTTTGTTGTTTCGAGTTCATACTAACTCATTTCGAATTGTTATTAACTCAAAACAGATCCAATATTTAGTAAAACCGTTTTCTGTGAAAATCGTGAGGAAAGAAGGAGAAGAGGGAGGAAAAAAGATCTTGGGTATATGAGGACGTATTCAAAGCAAGAGATTAAAATGATTTTGTAGCTACTGACGTAGGGTATGGCATATACACAACGGAGTGATTTTATTTGTAAAAGGATGATCTGACATGAATATAAAACAATTAATTGAAGAAGTTCAATCTTTACCTAATTGTATTGTTTACCCATCTGTATAATTTTGTATTGGCTAATCCAGGATGACGTAAATTATTTTGTGTAAGGTCTTTAGCCAATTTTTAGTGTCTTTTAGGCAACAAAAAAGTAGGGTATCCTCGGAATTGACGAGATTCCATAAAAGAGAGGAGATTACCCTACTTATGTCATCTAGTATACCGAATTCCGATTTCACAAATCAATTGGAAGATCTTTTACGAAACTTTGTGAAAGAAAAACTTGAGCTGATTATGCGGGAAGAACTGACGAACTTCCTGCAGGTGGAACAGCCCAATACTTCAAATAGTAAAAATGGCTATTACCAACGCTCCCTGGATACACGCTATGGAAAAATTGAGAACCTTATGGTTCCCCGCGACCGAGAAGGTGCGTTTCACACCGCTCTTTTCGCGCCTTATCAACGCCGAGATGGCTGGTTGGAAGAAGCCATTATTAGGATGTATCAAAGCGGCATGAGCACACGGGAGGTTGGCAAGTTTATTGAACGGATTGTCGGTTCCTCTTACTCCCCAACTACTATCAGTAATATTACCGATGCAGCCGTGGAGGATATTGAGAAGTGGCAGAAACGGCCTCTCGCCAAACGCTACTCTGTTCTATACCTGGATGGGCTTTACATTCGTCTTCGCCGCGATACCGTAGGCAAAGAAGCCATTTACTTTGTCCTTGGCATCACAGAAGATGGCTATCGGGATATTTTGGGCTTTTACGTGGGCGGACAAGAAAGCTCATCGGGTTGGCGTGACATTCTGCTTGATTTGTACAACCGTGGCCTTCATCAAGTTCTGCTCGGTGTATTCGATGGACTCGCAGGCCTCGAAGAGGCATTCCTTGATGTGTATCCAAAGGCCGATGTGCAGCGTTGTGTCATTCACAAAGTACGCAACACACTGAATAAAGTTCGTAAGAAAGACCAGTATGAAATGGCAGAAGACTTGAAAGCTATTTATCGTTCCTTCACCAGAGAAGCCGCTCTTGCACAATTTGAAGCCTTTCAAGAAAAGTGGGCAAGCAAATACCCAAGAGAGGTGGCTTCCTGGGAGCAGGACCTACCTGTTCTTCTTACCTTTTTGTCTTATCCTTCTTCGATCCGAGGTGTCATTTATACAACCAACTGGATTGAACGTACAAACAAAGAAATTCGTAAACGCCTAAAGCCCATGAACAGTTTATCGAATCTCAAAGCGGCAGAGAAAATCGTGTACCTTACGCTGCAAGACTTACAGGAACGTTGGTCTACCCGCAAGCTAAAGGGATTCGCCTCAGCTTATACGGCATTGCAAGACAAATTTAAACAAAAATATGGAGAGTAGAATCAACTCCCTGTCCGTATTGTAAAAAAATAGAAGAACCCGTCAAGGGTTCGGCAGGCCCTCGCTTTTTAGCTCGCCCTTGACTGAACCTTCTGTATTTTTTTCTGGGTCACTAAGGTAGTTGATTCCGATTTTCTATCCACCTCCGGTGGATACCCTGCTTACTTACACAAAATTCTTGACGGTACC
>Ga0310837_101512_pt1 | contig 10237 bp, 9 predicted proteins | sample SM_ome_5_FD_201315 | JGI IMG/M metagenome (GOLD analysis project Ga0310837, IMG submission 201315) | Sorghum-adapted microbial communities enriched on stacked mutant (SM) sorghum from Joint BioEnergy Institute, Emeryville, California... ...
GCGTGCTCAAACACCATCCGTACGGCGCGCTCACGCACCTCAGGCGAAAACTTACGGGACGTCTTGTGATTCTCCATGGCTCCAATCTCTCAAGATCTGGAGCCTCCGACAAACCCGGAGCGGTTCAGATCTTTAGTCCGCTAGCGCCAGGTCGGGGTCGTGATCTTCAGCCGGTCCCGTGAGCGGCCAGAGCGGTACTTGGAGTCTATCTTCTTCGAAACTACGCCTTCCACACCTAGCTTATCTAGGGGGTCGGAACAACGCCCGCCATCCACGAAGCGGCCACGAAACTTAGACACGGCAGTTTCGCCCGCTCCACGAGTTCATTGAGAAGGAATTTGCGGTCAAGCTACCTCGTGGGCTCGAACACTTTCGCGATAAGCACTCTCTCTCAGACGTGAACTCGTTTCGAGCCCATCATACACCACTCGCCGGGATTTGCGTAAACAAGGACAGGCGTGGTTGCTATGTCTTTGCTAACTCTGCCGCCACCAATGCGCTTCGAACAACGTTGGACTAGCTTCAAGGACCTACCGATGAGGCGCTTCTGCCGCACGAAATTGCGGCTGCGTTCCGCGCGTCGCGATCTCCAGAATAAGTCTTAGAGACGTTTAAACTATGGATACAAACCACTCGAAGCAAGCGCCATATCGGCACCAGATAGCCAATGTGCAGCTCGCCATCCGGGCTCTTGTCGTTCGATCTCTTGAATCATTATGCGCCAAATTGCTCCGGACATCGTGGAAGAGCGAGAGGGAATCACCGCATTGGACGGATTTGGAAGTCGTAGCTCGAAGGCTGTTGGAGGTTCGAGGGCAAACGTGCACCAAGTCCTTACGCGAACGTTACCCGCTGATGGGACGTCCGCAGATGCGCTTATCGCTCATCATTATACTTGGTGCACTTATTACTCAGCCCGGAAACATGTCGCCTTCGGGCTACTGTTGAGTACATGGGAAGCGATCAAGATTATCGAAGCCAGCACTGAGGTCACACAAACGTGGCAAGAAATCTTCCGCGGACCGAAGCTAAACTCACGGCGCCGCCTAAAACAGATTCAAAGGCATACCCAAGTTCGAAGCTGGTGTTGAGGATGTCCGAAGCCGTTCGATTTCCCGAGGTTCGACGTGCTCCGGGGCGCCGTAGTTGATCGTCGGCTGAACAAAGCCCTTGCCGATTCCCTTCAGCACGACACCTAGCACGGCCGAACAAACGGAAGCCTGCACGCTGTCCCAAAGAGCTATAAGAATTAGCCAGCCATAGGCAGCAAGAGCACGGCGCACCCAACGATTATCACGCGATGACTGACGCGCGCAGTGAGCCGCCCGACGCCAATGATGGGATGATGCCATGGCTCTGGTGCGTTCCAGCCCGCCTCCTCAAGTAACTTCCGCGCCACGCAATTAACATTGTATTCCCACTAGGAACATGCGGAGGTGGCTCTATTGGCGCACCGCCTCGCCGACGCGAGGCCCATCTCCAACTCGATAGGTTTAATCCCGCGCTCCAAGGCGTGAGCGGCTGTGGCAAGACCGCCCGGACTGTCTGCTATGATGATCACGAATTTTGCGCTGTGCTATTCCACTGTCATCGCTCCCTGTCAGACGATCGGTGTTAATCGACCTTTTCGCCTCCGTAACTGCTGAGCTGGCGGGTGCGCCGAGTTCGCGCAGCATTCGGTGACGAGAAAATCGACTAAGTTGTGCATGACGTCGTACTTGACCCGGCATATGAGAATCGTCGCCTGCTGCTCCTGTGCGACTAGCCCCACCAAGATCAGGGCTTTGAGGTGACGAGAGACCGTTGACGGAGCAATTTCGAGCATGACCTGCAAATTCCCACCGACATCCCATCTTCACCGGCACGGACGAGGACGCGGTAGTATCTTTACGTGCGTGGGATTGCCCAACGCTTCGAGGCATTAGGCGGCCTCATCTGTGTTCATGCAGACTGCGTGTTCGCGTTCCTCGCTGCGAGTTACCGGTGTTTCTAGAATTATCAAACGAACTCTCAGTCAGGCGAACTGGTCGGATCGGATGACGTTTACGCTGTCCACCTACCTGGATCGCCAGTGGCATAGCATTCTCGGCTGGAACTGAAACACACCATTACCCTCTGGTGTAATGGGTTGGATGGACGGCTAAACCGCGCCAATATGTAAAACAGACTCTCGTCGTATTCGTACGCGGCTGCCGGTGCCACGAATTCAATGCCATCGATCTGAATCCATGCGATCGGAATCTTGACCGCTTGACAATGTAGAGCAGTGTTTAGAGTTGCATGACCCGCCCCAATATGAGCCCCAAACGTGCTAAAACTGGGCGCGCTAGGCCGCTATTCATTGAAACGGATTGAGACAGATCGAGACGTGCTCTGTGCGGCCGATTTTTCCGCGATAAGCGCAATCCGCGGCTCTGAGACCTTCTGAGACGTTCCGAGACAATGTCAGACGTGTTACTAGTGTTGAGACGAAGTGAGACGCTTCGGGTCCTTGTCTTCGACGGGCGCTCGCCGTGGGGGCCGCTGACCCCAGCGCGCGAGAATTTTTGAAAATTTTTCGACGTCATCTTGGGATACAACTGCGACGGGTGCGACGGATGTTCTGGATTTTTTTCTCCTAGAGTAATCCGATCGTGTCCTCCTTCGAGGACTAAAATGAAAAGACCTGTCGCACCCGTCGCAAATAATCATATCAGATCATCATCGTCGAAAGGCCATCTTTTTGACCTGCGCACCCGCAACCCCTTATAGCCCCGCCCCCGGATTCCATTTGTATCTTTGATCCTCACAAATCCACGATCTTCCAGCATATCGGGGAACGATCCCGTGAGACTCCCAGGATCCGCGCCGATCTCTTTTGCAAAAGAACACCAAGAATTCCATAAGTTCTTGTTCGTGTCGACGTAATGCGCACCTAGCTCACAGCAATCTGCCAACCATTGACCGAAAACGTCTTGGTTGTCGAGGTATGCTGTCGTTGCCTCATCGACCTGCTGAGGTCGAACTAGCCCATGCTTCTGCCAATCGAGACAGCCCAATAGCAACCAGGAAAGAATTCCTGGCCACTCAGCTCTCAGCTTTTCTGGCAGAAGCGGATCCTTGACCTTTGGCGGATTCGTGAATGGCAGCACAATGAAGCGCCGCCTTATTGCTTTGTCTACATCCTTCAGTGTCGGCCGATTGTTGCCGACGATCGTGAGCTTTAGCTCAGGCACAAATTCGAAGTCATCGCGGTGCATAAAGCGAGCCGTGATCGTATCCTGCCCGGTTAGCAGCTTAATGCGATTTTCAGCCCAAGTACGACCCTTTTCGGTTTCGGAAGCACGCGCCATGCGAGCTCCCTTCATCCGTGCAAGTTCGGTCGTGTGCCGATCGTAGCTGGAGCTGGTCAACGTTTCCATTCCAACGTTGATCGCGTAGTCTCCAAGGATATCAGCAATCGTGTTGACGGCTGTACTTTTGCCTGACCCGCCAGGGCCATAAACAAACGTCAGGACCTGTTCGCGAGTATCGCCGGTCAGGCAATATCCACCCCATTGCTGGAGAAATCTGATTGTTGCCTCATCGCCAGACAACGCCTCTTCAAGAAACGCCAACCAACGGGGGCAGTCTCGCTCAGGTTTGAAGCGATCAAGAGGGATAGGAGCAACCGCTGTGGATCGATTTATGTAATCGCGTGGCTCTGCTTTCCGAATATCACCGGTGCAGAGATCAACAACACCTTCCGGAGTTCCGAGCACCATCTTGTCCCGATTCCATACATCGGAAGTTATAGAAAACTCCCTGTCGGATCGGGCGCCACGCTCAACATTTTCCCAAGTACTGACTTTCGTAAAGCTTTTGTTCTTGGGGTAATGTCGTGCTAGCTCAAGGCAGACGGATCGGGCGTAGTCGAGGGCCAGGTTTGAATTTTCTCTTGCCCAACTTGCCCCGTTGAACCGATACCAACTACGTGCGGTGTGATCGTAGACCAGTTCTCCAGCATACCTATCCGCTAATGCGGTAATGGCCCCGTTTTCGTCGGGCGAGTAGTAGTCCAGATCATCGAAGAGATCGCGCAATTCATCAGGAAACAAAATCCCTCGGCGCCTCACCTCGAAAGCAAGAGTTCGCATTGTAATGGGGTTCGGATGATCGTTTTTGAAACTCTTCCATTGCCTGCGATTCTCGCGGGGTTTGTAATTCTTCCCGCGCTGGGACCACTCGTCGAAAACGTCCCACCCTTCATCACCGAGTTCGTATTTTACCGCCATGCCCGCATCGCGCCACAAATTGCGCTCGTTGGCCCAATCCGGTAATTGTCCTAAAATCCATCGAACCTGTTCTACTGAAAGCCCAAGAGGGGCGCTGCCTTCCCGCTGCACTTGCTCCTGGAGAACCGGGGCAAAGGTGCTGGAGGGATACACTCGTACATTCTGAAAGTCTGGTTTGCGCTCCCAGCGGTATTCGTTTCCCGTATCGGGGTGAATACTTGGGGGAAGGACGAGTTGCCTGCCCGTCCCGAACAGTTCGATCTGCCAAGCACGCTTTTCCTCTTCGCCGATAATACAAAAGGAGTCAGACTGCGCGAGGCGTCGAAATCTGATGGGGCGGTCCAGAAGGAGATAGTAGTGGCTTGATGCCCCTCCGGACCCTGAAGCAACTTTCCAAAGCTGGTCAACGCGAATTTCCTCGCCTAAAGCGTGTTGCAATGCTTCTCGTGCTTCTTCAGCCCGGGAGGCATCACGAACGTCGACATCAATAGCGTGCAGATAGCCGCCTCGGATCTTGGAATACTGCCCTACGCGGACGCCGAAATTCATACCCCAGCGATAGTTCTTCTCAAGCTCCTCTAGTGTGGCGACGGGAGCCGTCGACCATTCCGGTTGGTCGGGGGCTTTGGAGCGCGGTGGCAGCAAGTGGACCGCAAACCCATTCTCAACAAGCTCGACAATTTCTTGCGGTAGACGAGAGGGAAACGGCACAACCTCGCCGATAAGCTCCTTGATGTCCTTCTCCAACCTTGACCGACTCACCATCGCTACTTCTTCCCTTCACTGTGTTTGTTCTTGGCCGGAGAGATGGCATTGATCCGGCTAGTGCATTCCGTGTGATGGAAGGTTGGTTAGGATGAGCTAACAAATTGCGAACGCGTCGGTACAATCAATTGACGCTCGCGACACCTCGGCCTTAGCCTCAGAAGACCGGCGGGTAGCCCTTGTCTGCTTGACGTGCGGGCCCCTCGCGCCCAAGCCGATGCTTGGTTACGGCTTATTCGTCAACCAGACCAGCCCTGCAGCTTGCCTGGGTGAAAGAGCTCACGCTGCTTCCTGGCAGGTCCCAGCCGGCGCAAGTGCTGCTGCAGCTCCCAACCACGTTAACGAGAGCGGGAAGGGGATTGTACCTGGGCTCAGGCCCACGTCGTTCTGCTTGCAACATGAGCCGGCAAATCATGAGCCATCTCTCCGCAACAGCCGTCGACGGTGGCGGGGTAACGGTGTTTCATTTGGTAGGAAAGTGGAGCCATTGATCGAAGGATGTGATGCAGGTCTACTCCTACCACTCACCCGAACCTGGTCATCGATTGTCAGCACCGGCTGCGTGAAGGATGAAGCTGCCGATTTGTTGGTATTATTGTTGGTATCGTCCGTTTGGCCCTTTAAGAAAAGGAAGCAATGCCAATATGTTAGGAAGAATTCGCGAGTCCTCTCCTGGGCACCACCCCTCAGAAAACGCGTTCAATAGGTTAGGCTAGGTGGACACCAGTCCTTGACGTAAAGTGGGACACCTTTATCCGCTTGCGTTCGGCCTCCCGCGTGTACGGCTCAGCCTCCTTCAGCGTCAGCCAGCCGAATGAGACCGGCCCATTGGCAACGTCGCGACCATCATGCGTAAGCTCATCGAGACGGCTAGGGGCGAGCGCGTCGAGATCGAGGAAGCCTATCGCGCCCATGTCGCGGCGTGCGCAACCTACAAGAGGCGCCCGGCGCCGTTCAGCTCATTTGCCGAGTCGCTTACCAGCTTCTGTCAGGCAAACCGAATTCGGATGCGCGCCACGAACGAGACAGTGTACCTCCTCAATAGGCGCATACTCTCTAGCCAGCGAGACGGCGTGCTGATCGGCACACCACAACGTCGCTACGCAACTACGCGATCAGACTTGGGGCGACACTCTCAGCAAGTCGTGATGGCATTCTCCTTAACGATCTCCTGCCACTTCGGACCAAGTTGTTGGCGCGCCGAAATGGCATTTGCGCCTGCCGGATCATCATCACGAAACATTTTCACGAGAAGTCCCTGATCGTGTGATCCGGCAATGATCGGTGAGCCACCCGAAAAGTACGTCGTTGACTGGCCGTGTGCCGTTACGACGTTGCCGTGGCCTACCGCTGTCGCGGAACTAACGGTGTGGGCGTGCACAGGCGTGTACCCTATGACTCTGACGTTGTTTTGATACCGCCCGTCAAGAATGATGAAGCGATCGAAGCCACGATTGATCGTTTCAATGGCAGCGTGCCTGAGAGCAACGCTTTGTGCGCCCGCAGACCCGCAGATTGGCGCGGCGTTTGTCGTAATGATGATGGTGTCCGCGGCAACCGGAAGCGTAGCTGATCTCGCACACCCGATAAAAATTAGGCTTGCTGCAACAATAGCAGTCTTGTTCATTATCACCCCCTCTCCACTCACGACAAATTAAGCTTCCGACCTGCGTCGCGGCAACGTCAAATTGGCGAATACGGATGATTGGGCGGTGAGACTGGGGAAAACAGCCGAGCCGGTCGTTCGGTAAGGACATTCAGATCATCGCTGGATTGTCTTGCGCTAGCAAAGCTCACTTCAGATCGCGTCCCACAGATACACCGAGGCCGTCTGCGAAAAACGGAAGAGCAGACGTCATAGGTCTTGCTGCACCTATTCAGGGCCTGTTCAGACAAAATTCCGCTAGAGGGAACAAGCACAAGGCTGCTAAATGGCGGTTGTGAGGTTCGTGGGGGGATGGTGTGTCAACACTCCTGCCGCAGGGAGTTTGGCGGAAAGCAGGGTGGCGGGGTGCGCCGGGATTCGGGCGTCTTGCTGCGCTGTTGGCCCTCTTCGCACTGATGCTCCTGCGGGTCTGGGAGCCACCTCTTCTCGAAACGCTGCGTGGGCGAATTTTCGATACGTATCAGCAGCTTCATCCGCGTGCGGTCAGTGAGTATCCTGTCACAATCGTCGATATTGACGAACGCTCGCTGCAAGCAATCGGACAGTGGCCTTGGTCACGGGTGACACTTGCCTCACTGGTCGACCGCCTTGCTGAACGCGGAGCGGTGGCAATCGGCTTCGATATCCTCTTTGCTGAGCCTGATCGCCTCTCCCCCGCCCGGATCGCTGAAAGTGTGCCGGATGCCGAATTGAAATCCCGCCTCGCCGCGTTGCCGGACAACGACGCGCAACTTGCCGAGGCTATTGCCCGGACGCGAGTCGTGCTCGGGCAGGCCGGCACTTCAGACATTACCACCGCGGCTGATCCTTCCGAATTGCCGATTACACCAGTTGCCACAATCGGAGACAATCTCGATCGCTACCTTCTTCGGATTCCGCGCCTCGTGGCGAACCTGCCAGTTCTCGAAAGGGCAGCTGCCGGAAGGGGCCTGATCACGGTCCAACCGGATGCGGACGGCGTCGTTCGCCGCATTCCGACCCTCTTCTACGCCGAAGGCCGTATTGTCCCATCGCTTTCGATCGAACTCCTGCGCGTGGCGACAGGAGCCACCACACTCCTCGCCAAAAGCGACGAAGCCGGGATCAAAAGCGTCGTCGTTGCAGGCGTCGAGATAGAAACCGAACGCGACGGCCAGCTTTGGCTACATTTCACGCCGCACGACCCGCGCCGCTTCGTTTCCGCCGTCGACGTACTTTCAGGACAGGTTTCAGACGACCGTATCCAGGGCAAGCTGGTCCTCATAGGCACGTCAGCCGCCGGCCTGCACGATCTGCAAACGACGCCACCCGAACGCGCCATGCCTGGCGTCGAAATTCACGCCCAGGCAATCGAAAGCATTCTCGAAAATGCGCTTCTCGTGCGGCCGAACTACGCCTTGGGACTTGAAATTTGTCTCGCGCTCGCGATCGGGATCTTCATCATAATTGCCGTGCCGATGCTCGGTGCGCTCGCCACTCTTCTCTTCGGCATAGCAACGACCGCGCTGCTCGCTGCCCTTTCCGGTTATCTTTTCGTCCGGTCCGGTATTCTGCTCGACGTCGTTTATCCGCTGCTTTCGAGTACAGTCGTCTTCCTGCTGCTCGCCGCTATAAATTATCTGCGCGAAGAGAAACGGCGTGCCGGCATTCGAAACGCATTCAGTCAATATCTCGCCCCGGAGCTCGTCGAGCAATTGACGCGCGAACCAGACCGCCTGAAGCTCGGCGGCGAAACGCGCACGATGTCCGTCTTGTTTGCTGACGTGCGCGGCTTCACCAGCATTGCGGAGCGTTTCCGGGAAAATCCTGCTGGACTGACTGAACTGATGAATCGCCTGCTGACGCCTCTGTCGCGGGCCGTCATCGAACGCCGCGGCACGATCGACAAATATATCGGCGATGCCGTTATGGCGTTTTGGAACGCTCCGCTTGATGATCCTGACCACGCACTCCACGCGTCCGAGGCTGCCCTTGCCATTTCTGAACGGCTAGATGCCCTTAATGACGCCCTCACGCTTGAGGCACAAAAAGGCGGAGCAAACATCCCAATAATGGAAATTGGCATCGGCATCAGCACTGGCCTGTGCATGGTCGGTAACATGGGCTCGGATATTCGGTTCGATTACACTGTGCTTGGAGATAGCGTTAACCTCGCTTCTCGAATGCAACATCTTGCCAGCGCCTACGGCCTCCGCATTCTGATATGCCCGGAAACTGCCGCTCGTTGCCAAAATACCCTCCCAATCATTAGCGTTGATGATGTGCGCGTCCGGGGCCGCAAACATGCGGTGACACTTCACACGCTGGTCGGGCAACCTGATCTTTCGCAAGACCCCAACTTTCGCTCATTTCGCGCGGCATTCGAAACAATGCGCGCCCATTACCGACACGGTGAATGGAAGCAGGCAATGAATGCGCTGGAGGCCGCTCACCGCCATTATGACAATCCAAGAATTTCTCGGCTGCTGGAGATCTACGCATGGCGCATTGCCCAACTGAAACGCCGTTCATCCTTGGAGGGATGGAATGGCATATTTTCAGATATCTATCCGGGCGCCGCGGAATTGCTCACAACTGAACCGAATTGGACGGCAACCCAGCCGTGGGTGGAGGCATCATGGAAGGAGCCAAATTCGAAACCTCACTGATTTCACTGGTGGCCATGGCTGCGCTGGCTATCGCGTTGCAACCTATGCCAGCTCATGCCGCCCATCCGGAAATCGGCAGCACCGTCGTGGTCAAGAATGACGTGACGGCCGAGCTGGAAAGCGAGAAACGTCGACTTTCGAAGGGCGCCAAGGTTCACCAGGATGAAATTCTGATTACCGGCGCAAAAGCGAGCGCAGAGATCAAGCTGCTTGATGAGACAAAGCTGGCCGTCGGCCCCTCGTCACGGCTTGTTCTGGACAAGTTCGTCTATGACGGAAGCGCGCCCCCGCAATCCATTTCCATCACTCTAGCGAAGGGGGCCTTTCGGTTCATTACCGGTGCAACTGACAAGGCCGCCTACGAAATTAAAACGCCGACAGCAACCATGGGTGTGCGCGGAACGGTGTTTGACGTCTTCGTCGCAGATAACGGCGAGTCGATCGTTCTGCTCCATGAAGGCAGCGTCGAAGTCTGTACCCGTCCATCCAACTGCAAACGGCACAACGTGGTGGGCAAGATCATTCACGTCGGTCTCGGCGGCGTACTTTCCGATCCGATGAACTGGCACCGATCGCTACTCGGAGGCGTGGCACTCGCGAAGGCATTTCCATTTGTCGGCCGTCGGCTGGCGATCGATCCTGTACGACGTCTCTCGCAAAGGATGCTCCAGAAGGGCCGCGTAGATAACATTATCAGAAAAGGGCCTGTGGACGGCGTGCGCAAGCTTCGTAGAACCCTCCCGCTCCGCTGAGTGCGTTTCAGAACGGTTCAATAATGCGAGATCTATTCGGCAACCCACGCTCTCAAGCATGAGCTCCTTTCATCTGCAGCGCGGAAAGGGTTTGGGGACACCCTCTTCTATTCAAAGGGATTTTCAAAAGTGTCGGCGTGGACAAACTTCAGGGACCTTTTGCAATACCTCGCG
>Ga0310837_101525_pt1 | contig 10162 bp, 8 predicted proteins | sample SM_ome_5_FD_201315 | JGI IMG/M metagenome (GOLD analysis project Ga0310837, IMG submission 201315) | Sorghum-adapted microbial communities enriched on stacked mutant (SM) sorghum from Joint BioEnergy Institute, Emeryville, California... ...
AGAGTGGAACCAGGCCGTGAATGTGCGAAGCATTCATGCTAAAACATTCAAAGACCTGGCTTCCCAGTTCGGAGCCTCGGTTTCGACGGTGATCCGGCGTTTTGATGCGGTGGCCAAGAAGGAATTACAAGGACATCCGCAATTGCCGAAAGTCATTGCCATCGATGAATATAAAGGGGATACGCGTGCCGGGAAGTATCAGGTGATCATTGCCGACGGCCAAACGGGGGAACCGGTGGATATCTTGCCAAACCGGAAGAAGAAGACGATCAGCCGTTACCTGAAAAAGTATGGGGCCCAGGTGGAAACGGTCATTATGGACATGAGCCATTCCTTTAAGCTGGCCGTACGGGAGGCGCTGGACCGCCCCTTGATCATCGCCGACCGGTTTCATTATTGCCGGTATGTGTATTGGGCGTTGGATCAGGTGAGAAGGAACGAGCAGGCCGTATGGAGTGATTATGACCGGAAGAAATGCAAGCGGATGAGGCGGATCTTTTACAAAAAGAAGGAGGAACTAAACGCAAAGGAACGCTGGTATTTAAACCGATACCTCCAGAAGTCGGAGACGCTGAAGAAAGCCTATGAACTGAAAGAGGCCTTTTGCCGTTGGTTGGAACGGGCCAAAGATAATGGGGCGGAAGGCATCCTTCAAACCAAGGAAGAATTGCATCAATTTTATCAACGGGTCGAAGAGTCAGGAATTGAAGCGTTTCAACGCTGTGTTCGGACTTTGAGGAATTGGGAAATGGAAATCCTGAACAGTTTTATTTTTGGCTACACGAATGGCTTTTTGGAAGGGCTCAATAACCACACGAAAGTGATGAAGCGAAATGCGTATGGATTCAGGAACTTCGAACGGGCAAGGGCCAGGATCCTGCTTACATACAAGTATAAAAGAATCGGGGTCCATGTGGGGTAAGGCCGTAGGCCTCCACCCCAACATTTGACAAAGGACCTTTATTATTGCCGATGATTTCCGGAAAGCTTCGATCCAGGCGTTTTTTGGCGGTTTCCCGAATCCTGCCGTCCGGCGCGGAAGCCCCGGTTAAAAAAGCGAACCGGATCCGCCGAAGCGCCCCATCGGGCATGACAGATGAAAGGGGCGATTCCCGCCGCAGGCGAAACGTCCGCATTCCTTCCGGAAAATTCGGATCTGTGCCGGAGGAGATCCCGGCCTGGGTTTTGGCCCGGAAACCCCGGGACAAAGGATCCGGGGGAAGGACGAAAAGCGGGCGAAGGGAGCGGGGAACGGCCCTTTTTTTGCTTTCCGGGCAAAAAAGGGCGGATCCTTCAGCCGATTTGGAATGGGCAGCCGCGCTTCGGGGAAAAGCGGCCCCTGTTTCGCCGCCCGGCGGCCTGGGAACGAAACGAGGATGCAAGAAAAAGGAGGATTCCCTGTCAGGGAATCCGGATGAAAAATTCGCCGTAAATCTTCCCCCTCATTGGAACCGGCCGTTTTTCTTTCGCCGATGATATAGTAAAATAAAAATAATAGAGGTTTTTCGCTGAGGATATTTTACCGGAAAGGAAAGGTTTTGCCATGGGGAAAAGAAAGTCCTTGTTTCAGCGGTTTCAAAAAGAGTGCGAAACAAGCGATGACCATTTTGATCCGGATTTGAAGAGCCATTATTATAAAGCGTCCTTCGACAAGGTTTACGATGCGGTCCTGGAAATGTTTGAAAAGGATGAAAATTTTAAGGTGGTTACCGCTTCCAAGGAGCGGGGAGAAATCGCGGTCAACATGACCCTGCGGCCGAAACCGTTTATCGTCGCGACCGTGGTCCAGGTCAGGCCCTTTGAAACGGCGGTCGATTTCATGGTTTCTTCCGAAAAATTTTCCTTGACGGGAATTTATCCCGCTTTAAAGAGGGTCGTCCTGCAGCTGTTTCGCCGGCTCGATCAAAAGCTTCCGTACATCGGTCCGAAAAAGGGGTAAGGCAATCGTTCACTTTGGGGGTTTTTGCAATGAAATGTCCTGCCTGTCATTATAACGGAACAAGGGTTATCGATTCCCGGCCCGTCGATGAAGGAAGGTCGATCCGCAGGAGAAGGGAATGCGAAGAATGCGGATACCGGTTTACCACCTTTGAAAAGGTGGAAGAAATCCCGCTCATCGTCGTGAAAAAGGACGGCTCGCGGCAGGAATTCAGCCGGGAAAAGCTTCTTCGCGGCATCCTGAAGGCCTGCGAAAAACGGCCGGTCCCGATCAAGCAGCTGGAAGACATGACCCTTGACATCGAACGGGAACTGAGGAATTTGGGTTTGCCGGAAGTCACCAGCGAGACCATCGGGGAAATGGTGATGGACAAACTGGTCGATATCGACGAAGTGGCTTACGTCCGATTTGCCTCCGTTTACCGCCAATTTAAAGACATCAATGTTTTCATGGAAGAACTGAAGGAAATGCTGAAAAAGGAACGGAAATGACCGAACGTTGGTGATGGACATGCACTGGAAAGAAGTTGTGCCGGCCGACCGGTATCTGGTGGAGGCGGACGGCCTGTTCAATGAAGGGGACGCGAAGGTGATGGCCCTCCTGTATCAGCCCCTGATCGGGCCCTTTTCCGTCAGCCTGTACATGACGATGAAGCATCAAATCGCCGATCAGAAGCTCCATTCCGAGCCTTGCACCCATTATTTTTTGATGAATGTGCTGGACGCCGATCTGGCGGAGATTTACCGGGCACGGCTGAAGCTGGAGGCCATCGGTTTGCTCGAAACCTATGTGAAGGAAACCGACGGGCCCCGCATGTTTATTTATTCCTTGAAGCCGCCCCTCTCGCCGGAGCAGTTTTTTTCCGACGGCGTGCTGAACGTCTATTTGTACCGGAAAGTCGGGAAAGAATATTTTGCCCGGTTAAAATCCTTCTTCAGCGACAAAGCCCTGTCCAAGGAAAGCTTCAAGAATATCACGAAAGCCTTCCAGGAAGTCTTTCAATCTTCCTTTGCCCATCCTCCCTATCCCCCGAAAGAGGAGAAGGGGGAAAAACTTTTTGCCAATCCTTCCGGCGGTCCTCTCCGCATCCGGCCCGAGGAATTTGATTATGAACTGCTGATGGAAGGATTGGCCAACGCCTTGATCCCCGCCGACGCCTTCACGGAGGAAGTGAAGGAAGCCATCCTGAAATTGGCTTTCCTCTACGGGGTGGATCCGCTGGAAATGAAAAACCTCGTGTTGGTTGCCCTCGATGAGGAGAACCGGATCGACATCGAAGAATTGCGAAAACAGGCGCGGGATTGGTATTTCCTCAAATACGGCGGCGAGCTTCCGGATCTCGTGGAGCGCACGCAACCCGCCGTATGGCGCTCCGGGATCGAAGAACCGAAAACCCAGGAGGAACGGTTGATCCGCTATTTGGAAACGGTCAGCCCCCGGGAACTGCTGGAAGATTTGACGGAAGGGGCGACGGTGGCGGAGCCGGATTTAAAACTGATTGAAGACCTGATGATCCGCTACAAGCTTCCGCCGGGCGTGGTGAATGTCCTCATCCAATTTTGCCTGCTGAAAACGGATATGAAGCTGTCCAGGACCTATGTGGAAAAAATCGCGGCCCACTGGTCCCGCAAGAAGATTAAGACCGTCCGGGAGGCGCTGGACATCGCCAAAAAAGAGCACAAGCAATATTTGGACTGGCAGCAGAAGAAAAAAACGAAAAACGGGGAACAATGGAAACCGGTGAGGAAAGAACCGCTGCCGGAATGGTTTGAAAACTGGGAAATCCTGCAGGATGAAAAGGACACGATCGCCAATTTCGAAGAGGAGAAGCGGAAATTGGAGGAAGAATTAAGAAATCTGTAGGCCGTTTTGGGAGGTGCCCTTTTGAAAAGGATCGACGAAACGCTGCGAAACATTGCCGGAAACTTGCCGCCCCTGGAAAAAAGTTTGCGGGAGTTAAAGGAAGAGATCCTGCAGCATCCCGATATCCGTTCCTTTCTGGAGGAAAACAAGGCGCATATTAGCGACGGGATGGTCGAACGGAGCCTGGGAAAATTGTATGAATATACCCAGCAAGTCAAGGGCTGCAAAGGCTGCCCTTCCCTCGAAGGCTGCAAGAACCTCATCCCCGGATACGAGCCGGAACTGGTGTTTACCGCCAACGCCATCGACCTCCGCTACCTGCCGTGCCGGACGAAAAAGATGGAGGAGGAACGGCGGAGGATGGAAGGCATCATCGAATGCATCCACATGCCCGATGAAGTGTTGAAGGCGGCGATGAGCGACATGATCATCGACACGGAAAACCGGTTCAAGGCCGTAAAAAAGGCGAAGGATTTCATCAACCGCTACGACGGCAAAACATTCATCAAAGGCCTGTATTTGTACGGGGCCTTCGGCACGGGGAAAACTTACATTTTGGCGGCGATCGCCAACGGATTGAAGCAGAAAAAAATCCCTTCCGTCCTCGTCTATGTGCCGGAATTGATCCGGGAGATGAAACAGTCCTTGTCGGAACATACGACCGGCGAAAAGGTGGATAAGCTCAAGCGCGCGCCCGTCCTGATGTTCGACGATATCGGGGCGGAAACGATGTCCAGCTGGGTAAGGGACGAAATCTTGGGACCGATTCTCCAGCACCGCATGCAGGAAAAACTGCCGACGTTTTTTTCCTCCAATTTTGATCTGCGGGAATTGAAACTTCATTTCACCTACTCCCAAAAGGGCGAGGAAGAGCAGGTGAAGGCCGCCCGCATCATCGAACGGATCCAATTTTTGGCGGAGCCGGTCATGATCGACGGCGCGAACAAAAGATTGCATTCCGAATGACTCCCGTTTTCGTTCGGCCCTTCCGCAGCGGGCGGAACGAGCGGGAGTTTGTTTTCGGGGGAAGCCAAAGCGCTTCTAAAAATGCCAAATCCTCCATATACATGAATCAGAAGTTCCTCACAGGGGGGATTTGGCATTGATCACATTATGCCTGCAAGACGCGGAAGAAGTCCGTTATTTGCTCGAACAGTTGAAAAATCACGGGCATTTTTACCAACAGGTGATATCGGAGCGGCTGAACGTCTCCGTTGCCGTAAAAGAAGGCCGGGAGCGGGAGGGCATCGAGTTTTTGAAGGGGCAGGTCAAAAAAATCATTCTGGAAAAAAACCGCATCGCCTATTGGACAAGGGTGCTGGCGAGGGATTTTTTCTTCCTTGACCCGTTGGAACGAAGGCAGATCATCGAAATGGCGGAAATGATCCTGAAGGGAAAACGGAAGGACGTCCCGGTGAAGGTGGCGCTTTCGGAAGAAGAGAAATTGATCGAGGAGACGCTGGACGAATGGCTCGCGAACCGGCAGCCCCTCTCCTTAAAGGCATTGGCCGCGTTCCGGCTCAAAGACTATTTTAAAAAGCTGGACCTGCTCATCGAAACGGCCATCGATGAATACAAGCTGGAGCAGGAGTATCAATCCTTTATTCAATGCCTGCGGGAATATTTGAACGGGCGCACTCCGAAAATGGAAAAAATCTATCTGTCCCATGACGAAGGGTTCCGATTGTTTGACGGGGAAGGAAGGGAATTGAAAAGAAGCGATCTGCAAAAGCTTCTGGACCGGAAGCTGCTGGTGAATTTTCCGGTCTACGTCGATTCCATGATCCTCGCCCCCCTGTTGTCCATCGCCCCGGAACGAATCCTTCTGTTCACTGCGGATCCGGAACAGGGCATCGTGCAAACCATCAAATCCATTTTCGAGGAAAAATTGACGGTCTACCCTTTATCGGCGTTTTTTTTGCTTAAAGGAAAGGATTCCACGTAAAAAGTTGATTTTTCCGAAAAAACCTTCTATAATACGTACATAACGAGGACGATCCGGGAAAATCGCATACGGAACAGGTGATGAGAAGGACACGGGCATTTGATCACGGTTCCCAGAGAGGAAAGCCTTGGCTGGAAGCTTTCCAACACGGATGAAATGCTCACCGCCTTCGAACTTCAGTTATGAACGGAACGATTCCCAGTAATAACTGACGGAAAAACCGTTATCGGAATCGAGTCATTTTGCCTGATGCGGGCAAAATGAGAATCAGGGTGGAACCACGGGTAATGGCCCGTCCCTTTTGGGACGGGTTTTTTTGTTGATCTTCCGGCCTTCCTGCCAGCGGAGGCGGAAATCTTTGCGCACAAGGAGGAGGATGAAATATGGCAGAAAGGATTCAATTAACCTTTCCGGACGGTTCGGTGAAGGAGTTCGCGAAGGGCGTAACAACGGAAGAGATTGCCGAATCGATCAGCCCCGGTTTGAAGAAAAGGGCCATCGCCGGCAAACTGAATGACCGCCTGGTCGATTTGCGATGGCCGCTGAACGAAAGCGGAACGATCCGGATTTTGACGGAAAAGGACGAGGAAAGCTTGGAAATCCTGCGCCACAGTACGGCCCACGTGATGGCGCAGGCGATCAAGCGGCTGTATACAAACGTAAAGCTCGGCGTCGGTCCCGTCATTGAAGGCGGCTTTTACTACGACATCGATCTGGACCGCTCATTGAGCCCCGAGGATCTTCCCGTCATCGAAGAAGAGATGAAAAAGATCATTCAAGAAGACTTGGAAATCGTGCGGAAAGAGGTCAGCCGGGAAGAGGCGGTTCGCTTGTACCGGGAGATCGGGGACGAATATAAGCTGGAATTGATCGATGACATACCGGAAGGGGAAACGATCTCCATTTACGAACAAGGGGAATTTTTCGATTTATGCCGCGGGGTTCACCTGCCGTCGACGGGGAAGATCAAGGCCTTTAAGCTGTTGAACATCTCCGGCGCCTATTGGCGGGGGGACAGCAGCAACAAGATGTTGCAGCGGATTTACGGGACGGCCTTTTTCAGCAAAAAGGATTTGGAAGAGCATTTGCGGATGCTGGAAGAGGCGAAGGAGCGGGATCACCGCAGGCTGGGAAAGGAACTGCAATTGTTTGCCCATTCCCAATTGATCGGCCAAGGTTTGCCCCTCTGGCTGCCGAAGGGGGCGACGATCCGGCGGACCATCGAAAGATACATCGTCGACAAGGAACTCAGCCTCGGCTACCGGCATGTGTACACCCCCGTATTGGGAAGCGTCGAATTGTACAAGACGAGCGGGCACTGGGACCATTACCAGGAGAATATGTTCCCGGTCATGAAGATGGACAATGAAGAACTGGTCCTGCGCCCGATGAACTGCCCCCACCATATGATGATCTACAAGAACGGCATCCACAGCTACCGGGAGCTGCCGATCCGGATCGCGGAACTCGGCCTGATGCACCGCTATGAAATGAGCGGCGCCCTCTCCGGGCTGCAGCGGGTCCGGGGCATGACCCTGAATGACGCCCATATTTTCGTCCGCCCGGATCAGATCAAGGACGAATTTAAACGGGTCGTCCGGTTGATCCTCGACGTCTATGAAGACTTTCAAATTAAAGATTATTCCTTCCGCCTCTCTTACCGGGATCCGGCGGACAAGGAAAAATATTATGACGACGATGAGATGTGGGAAAAGGCCCAGGGCATGCTGAAGGAAGCGATGGACGACCTGGGGCTGGAATATTTCGAAGCGGAAGGGGAAGCGGCCTTCTACGGCCCGAAATTGGACGTTCAAGTCAAAACGGCGCTGGGCAAGGAAGAGACCTTGTCCACCGTGCAATTGGATTTCCTGCTTCCGGAAAAGTTCGATTTGACCTATATCGGGGAGGACGGTAAGCCCCACCGCCCGGTCGTCATTCACCGCGGGGTCGTTTCCACGATGGAACGGTTTGTCGCCTACCTGATTGAGGAATACAAGGGAGCTTTCCCGGTCTGGCTCGCTCCCGTCCAAGTCCAGATCATCCCCGTCTCGCCGGATGCCCACCTGGATTATGCGAAATCCGTCCAGGAAAAACTGCGGGAAAAGGGGGTCCGGGTGGAAATCGACTGGCGCGACGAAAAAATCGGCTACAAAATCCGGGAGGCGCAAATCCAAAAAATCCCGTACATGCTTGTAGTCGGGGACAAGGAAGTGCAAGAAGGAACGGTCAACGTGCGGAAATACGGAGAACAAAAATCGGAATCCGTTCCCTTGGCCGACTTCGTCGAGCAGATTGCAAAAGAGGCGAAGAAATAGTTTCCGAAAAGGGCGGCTTTCGGGTACAGGAAAAAGCAGTGGCAAAATGAAAGCCACTGCTTTTTCATGAATGTTTTCGGCTTTTGCGGATGCGGGTGGCGTCGGATCCGTTTTTCCAAAGAATCTTTAGGACGCCCGCATTCCTCCGTCGATTCGGTATTCGGCGCCGGTGATAAAAGCGCTTTCATCGGAGGCGAGGAATAGAACCAATTTGGCAATATCGGAAGGTTCTGCGTAACGTCCGAGGGGAATGGATTTGGTAAACTCTTCTTTTGCCTCTTCTGCGTTTTCAGGATTGAAGCCCTTTTCCAAAGAACGCATCATCCTTGTATTTACCGGAGAAGGATGGATGGAATTCACGCGGACGTTAGCTTTTGCCGCTTCCAACGCCGCGACTTTCGTCAATCCGATCACGGCGTGTTTGGATGCGACATAGGGAGCCACTCCCTGCGTACCTCCCAATCCGGCGACGGATGAAGTGTTGATAATGCTGCCGTGCCCCTGTTTCATCATGATCGGCAACACATGCTTTAATCCTGAAAACACGCCGAGGACGTTCACTTTTTGAACCTTTTCAAAATCTTCCACCGTGATTTCCGTGATCGGCTGCACCTTCCCCTCGATGCCGGCATTATTAAAGAAGACATCGATTTTTCCGAAATGTTCATAGGCAACTTTCACGTAATTTTTAACATCCTCTTCTTTTGTCACATCCGCCCGGACGGTGAGGACTTCTCCAAAGGAAGACAATTCGTTCTTTGCCTTTTCCAGCGCCTCATCGAATAAGTCGACAAGCACAACTTTTGCCCCTTCCTGCAAAAACAGCTTTGCCGTTTCTTTGCCGATTCCTCCCGCTCCGCCGGTGATTACGGCTGCTTTTCCGTCCAATCTGGCCATATTTCCATCTCCCTTTTTGAAAATTCTATTTTAATTATAATATTAAAAATTAATAGAATAAAGAACGGGGGTTATCTTTCAATCTTGTTCTATCGCTGGCGTGATAATCATTGCGTCTGACTATGCGCAGGACAAAGATTATGCAACTCCTTTAAGGGAGACGCCGCGCCAAAATTGCGAAATGTTGCACACCCGTGTCTCAAGGGGAAAAGCGATCGGGGGTATCGTTTGCTTCACCGGCCGGCCGGACAGGCGGCGCCAAACGCGGTCCTTGCGGGAAAAAGGGCCATCCGAGTCCATTAAGGTACGGACAGGACCCGGCGCCATGGGACCCAATGATGCCGGGAATGGAGCGAAAAAGAAAAAAGCCGGGTCCCTTGAAAAGGATCCCGGCTTTGCCGGCGGATTTTACGAAACAAGGGAGAGAAGGGCCCCTCCGGCGGCGGAAAATCCGACCACGATCCAAGGCGGGCGCTTCCAGACCGCCAGCAGGCCAAAGGCGGCCAGGGCGAGGCAAAAATCGGCCGGGCTGTTTATCGCCTTCGTCCATACGGGATCATAGAGTGCCGCCAGCAAAATTCCCACGACAGCCGCATGGATGCCGTTGAGCGCCGCCTGAAAGCGGGGATGCTGGCGCAGCCGATTCCAGAAGGGCAGGATTCCGATGATCAACAAAAAAGAAGGAAGAAAGATCGCGATCGTCGCCGTAACGGCTCCCTGCCAGCCGAAACTGGCCATCCCGATGAACGACGCGAAGGTAAACAAGGGTCCGGGCACCGCCTGGGCCGCTCCGTATCCGGCCAAAAACTGATCGGCGGTGAGCCAACCTCTCGGAACCACTTCCGCCTGCAATAAGGGAAGCACCACATTTCCTCCGCCGAATACCAAGGCGCCCGCCCGGTAGAAGCTGTCAAAGAGTGCGATCCAATGGGAGCCGGTGTAATGTCGGACCGCAGGAAGCAGCCCGAACAAAAGGAAAAATAAAATGAGCAAGACAGCTGCTGCCCGTTTATGGAACGATGGGGAAACCGGAGCTGGTTTCGCAGCCGGCGCCTTTCGGAACAGAAACCATCCTGCGATTCCGGCCCCCAGGATGATCCCCGCCTGGCTCAAGACCCCCGGAATCGTCAGGGCCAGGATGGCTGCCGTGATGGCAATCGTGGCGCGGGAGCGGCCGGTCGCAAAATTTTTGGCCATGCCCCA
>Ga0310837_101533_pt1 | contig 10107 bp, 8 predicted proteins | sample SM_ome_5_FD_201315 | JGI IMG/M metagenome (GOLD analysis project Ga0310837, IMG submission 201315) | Sorghum-adapted microbial communities enriched on stacked mutant (SM) sorghum from Joint BioEnergy Institute, Emeryville, California... ...
TCCACCTCGACGGAGATGTCCTCCGGTCTCATTCCCGGAAGCTCCGCTCGGACAACGTAGGTGCCGTCGTCGACGTACTCTTCGACCCGGAAACTACGGACGCCGGAGACGGTCGGCAAGGTCGCCCAGGTGAAGAGCTCAGGCAGCGTCTCCACCCAATCGAACAGATCCGGCAGAGCGCGACGCATCGGGCGTCGAGTCGTCACCATCCGTGCCACCACCTTCCTCGCTTTCCATGCCAGTTCAGCACAGATCGCGAGGATGACCTTAGGGTCGAGCGGCCCATGGTGGGGTGACCTTTTGCCATGCCATTTGGGCCGCAGCGACCACCAGCTGCCCGTAGCAGACCCCATCGTCACTACTGGGTACGCGCTCGTTACCGTAGACCAGGAAACCCGCCGACCGCAGCGCGTTGGCGACGGACGTCGCCAGGGCATGGCTGGCGGCGAACAGATCGCCGGACAGGCACACGACATCGGAATGGACCGCTCGAGCGGCTTCCACACACAGCGCGACGGTGACGCTGGCCATGGTCGCGTGGAATCCCGCCGCCAGCACACTCACCGACGCACCGTCACGGAGACCGGCGAGCAGCGCTGAGAAGGTGGGGGTGGGATCGTAGACCCAGACACCATCGTGGTTGACGAGGCGCCAGGGTAGTTCCTCTCCACGCTGGCCTCGCGTAGCCCCCTCGAGGATCAGCGCGGCTTCCCCGTTGAACGATGTGTCGTCCCGCAGTCCGAGGAGACTCGCGACCGCGTCGACCAGCACGGCCGAGCTCGACGTCATTGGGATGTTGACACCGGAGCCGATCATCCGTCGAACGGTCGCGACCTCCCATGCGGGTAGCCGACGCACGTAGGACTCCACGAGCGCGGGTGACATGGAGGCACGACCCAACCGCTCGCCCGCGAGCAGGTACCCGAGCGCGACACGAGCGGGCCGCCGCAGCGCCACCGCCCCGCCCGGCAATGGTGTCGTCGCGAATCGTCCGACCCGCCGATAGGTCCGAAGATCACCGACGAGGATCTCGCCACCCCAGAGCGTTCCATCCTCGCCCATGCGTGGGTAGTCATAGGCGACACCCACGAAGGCTTCGTCGATCTCGTGCTCGGCCGCGCACGAGGCCACATGCGCGTGGTGATGCTGGACTGCGATCCGACACGCCTTCGGCCACCGGGCCGCGAGCCGGGTGCTGGGGTCCTGCGGGTCGAGGTCGTGCGCCACGACCGCGGGCGGGGTGCGACGCAGAGCACCGTCGAGCCATTCGTCCAAGGCCGCTCCCGGGTTCGCGGAGTGCTCGAGGCTTGGCTCGCTCACGTGCGCCGAGTGCCCCTCGGCGATGGCGAACGTGTGACCACCCCCCAACGCCAAGATCGGTTGACGCGCCGGGATGGGCAGGCGCACAGGAGTGGACGCCTCGCCCCGACCGCGCCGCACGAACGCGGACCGCCCGTCGACCAGCCAGACGACGGACGGTGGAGAGGAAGAGCGGGGTGTTTCTGGCGCATCGACGAGGAGCGTGCCCAGTGGCACGCCACTCACGTGCGGGGAACTCGCCCCGTCGGCCGTCACCACCAGCGGTCGGTCCACCATGGCGAGCAGCAGGCGCTGGAGTCTTGTGGACGGCAGACGCAGGCCCACTCGCTCGCCCACCGGGTTCACCCCGGCGGCCAGCGGCGGCCGTGGACGTCCGGCGGTCACCAGGACGATGGGACTTCCGCGCGAGGTGAGCAACCGTTCCTCGTCGGCGGTCAGCACGGCGAGACGACGCGCCACCTCACGATCGGACACCATGACAGGGAGCGGCCTGGCCCAGTCACGCGCCCGACCACGGAGCGCGGCGACCGCACGTGGCCGCGTGGCGTCGCAGACCAGAGCGCGACCGTCCGCGTCGTGCACCGCGATCACCGCGCCCGCGTCGACCACCGCGACCGCGGCGGCGATCGCCTGGTGACCGCGCGCCACGTGACCTCCCCCAGGAGGTGGGTGCCACACGATGGCCTCCGCCGACTCCAGCTGAGACTGGCCGGTTGGCTCCACACAGAAGCCAGTGCCCGGAGCAGGCCCAGGCAGATGGGGAGCCTCGCCGTCCGTCACGATCGCGTGCGGCGGAACCTGGCCGACCAACCTGCGCCGAAAGGCGGCCAAGGCTTGGGGAGACCCGGCCACGTCGATCCGCACGACGCCACCGATGGTCCGTAGCGTGCCATCCAGGCCAAGCTCGGTCGCCACACGCCGCACGAAGGGTCGAAACCCGACACCGCGCACGTCGCCGTGGACCTCCCAGCGTTGTGTCTGACGGACGGCAGAGTCACCAGCAACAGGCGCGGTCCACGAGGCCGACGACGCCGGCCGGACGGTCGAGCTACTCATCGGCGCGCTGCCAACGGTCGTGCGTGCATGGCGGGCTCGGCGTCGCGGACGAGCATGACCGGGCACGCCGCAGAGCCGAGGACGTCCCGACCGACGGACCCCACCCGGCCGAGTCTCCTACCCCATCCGGGCCGGGGACCCAGGACGAGCAAGCCGGCCGTCAGTGACTCCTTGACGAGCAGCTCGCTCGGTTCTCCGACGAGGACGTCGACGTCGACTCGCACCGACGGATGAGCACGCCGGTAAGGCTCGACAGCGGCCCACACCGGCTCGTCATACCTCCCGTCCTCGTGACGCTCCGGGACGCAGCGCACCAGGCGAATCGGCATGTCGTGCGCCGACGCCTGCTGGAACGCCGCGTCCAGAGCGCTCACGGCGGGTCCTCGCTCGGCGACACCCACGCAGATGGCGGCGTCCCGAGCGACGTACGGCTGTCGGGCCGGGACCGCCACCACCGGTCCCGAAGGGCTCGGGAGCCGTCCGGGGGTGACCGCGCCGAGCACCGCAGCCGCGACCCGCCCTCCGCGATGCCGTCCGACAACGACGAGTGCGGCCTCGGTGGCGAGGTCACCCAGGACCGCGACCGGTGTGCCGCGGCGTGCGACCAAAGCGACCGGGAGGTCCGGGTAGTGGTGAGCCACTCGAGCGGCGGTCCGTTCCAGACTGCGAGCCGCCCGATGGGCGGCGATCCCTTGATCGCCCTCGACCGCTTGCTCGTCGCCGTCACTGAGGAACGCATGCGCGAGCCACAACGGGACACCTCGCGCGGCCGCCTCTCGAGCAGCCCAGTCGACTGGAAACGTCAGCTCTCCGGAACACACCTCGTCACCTCGGACGCCCACCACGATCGGCGTCCGGGCCCCGTTGTCGCTCATGCAGAGGACCTTCCCGTCGTCCCTGTCACCTGCACCGGTACTCGCGCGGTCTCCGCGCCCGACGCACGCGCATACCCCAGCTCGACCACCACTTGCGGGCAGTCCGGCGAGGCGGCAAAGCGCAACGGCCCACCGCTGGACAGCACTTCCACCGGTGCGTTGATCAAGGACGCGACGACACCGTGCATCGCCGCGACGAGCAGAACGCGTTCCATCGCCATGCCGGCCCGGATCCTGTCCTTCTCCGAGTCGCCCGGCGTGGACAGGACAGCCAACGTTCGCCGACCGACCTGGTACGACGTGGCTAGACCGTCGCTCCAGGAACCCGTCCTCGCGCCCTCGCCGTCCCGAGGCCGCCCAGCCGTCGCCTCACCACCTTGGACGCGGCGGAGCTCTGTGAGGATCCGTCCGATTTCGTCGGCTTCGGCGGTGCTGAGCACGTCGAGGAGCGCGCCCTCGACACCTGCCTCACCCTCCAGGCGTGTGATGAGCGAGAAGGGCAGAGGTCCGCTTCGGTGCCGTCGATCGTCGATCCTCGGCAACGCGATGGCGTGGTACTGGGCGAGGTCCTCCACCCCGGCCGCGCGACGTGTGCCGACACGCACGACCGCACACAGGGCAGGGGTGGCTGGCTCCGGTTGGACATGGACCCATGCCTCACGGCCGATGACGCGGAGAGCGAGGCAGGCGTCGTACGTCGCGGTGCCGCAGGCGAGGGCCACCAAGCGGGCAGGCTCGGCACGCGGGTCTCCGTCCGCCCACACTTCGACGCGGCCGGCAGCGAAGGCGACGCGCCAGGGCGTACCGAGGATGGCGGGAGCGTGGGACGCCACTTCGGTGACGAACCGTTGCTCCTCAGCGGTCAAGGTGTGGGGGCGAGGCATGGATCCACGCTCTCCACCCGGCGTGGATCCCCCACAGAGTCCTCGGGTCTGTGCGGTCAGGGCCAAGAGCCTCGCGAGCAACGCCGAACGCGAGCCCTCGGCCCCGATCCACACAGTCCTCTCGGCGGCCGCGCCAGCAGCTGGATGGGACCGATGTCAGGTCAGACTCTCGTACACCGGCGACCGACCCGCGGTGTGGGCGACCGCTCTGATCGCGTCATCCAGCTGCTCAGCGGATCGAGGATCGAGCTCCGCCTCGAGCAGCGGCAAGACGACCTCGTCCTGGATGCGGAAGTGCATGCGCGCCACAGCGTGCAGGCCATACAGGACCGAGCGCACTTTGGACCAGGCACCACCCTCACCCAGAGGCAAGCCACGGCGTGCCTCGTCCAGCTCATTCGTCAACCGCCTGATCTCCAGCTGCTCCGCGCGCAGGACGTCGACAGGCGTGGCGGCGTCGGCGGCGACGGCGAGCGCGGGATACAGGATCTCTTCCTCCACCGCCGCGTACGGCAGCAGCTCGTGATTGAGGAAGCCGACCGCGTTGGTGAGGCGGTCCCAGAGCTCGAGGGTCGTTCCCTCCTCCATCTGGTCAGCTGTCTCGCGCAGCGCTTCGACAGCCTCACCGAACTCCTCGTGCCTACGGCGCACACCAGCCAGTTCGACCATGGGGGCTCCTCCACAGGAACGGGGGACGTCGACTATGCATCTCAGGATGCGGGCGATCGACGGCAGTCGTCGGCTGGGCGATAGTCCCGCCACGCCGGCGGGAGGTCCACTCTTATCCGCGAAAGGTCCCGGAACGGGCCTGTCAGAAGGTCGTCGACCCTTCGGGCGCTGTTGCCGTGGCGAGACCCGGACATGTCGCGGCGTGGACCACCGCGACCGGCGAGGTCGCGTGGTGGAGGACTCCTTGGCTCACCGAGCCCAGCACCGGTCCGCTTCCTCGTCGCCCATGCGCCCCGACCACGAGCAGGTTCGCTCGGAGGGACTCTTCGATCAGCCCGTCCACGGGATGGCGTTCCAGGACATAGCGTTCGACGGGGACCTCGGGGTACTTGTCCTGCCAGGCTGCCATCGCCTCCGCCATCGCCTCGGCGGCTCGGAGACGATGCTGCCGCGCCTGGCGCTCGGACCTGGCTCGGCGCAGCGAGCTCACCGCGTACGGCCGCCAGCACAGCACGGCCCGCAGGGGCAGCTGGTGGCGGCTGGCGTGGTCGAAGGCGAACGCGAGAACGGCATCGGTGACAGGACTGCCGTCAACGCCGACCACGACGTGTCCCTCCGGGTAGCCTGCGATGCCACGGACGATCACGACCGGACAGCGCGCCCGCGCTGCCACCACCGAGCTGACCGAGCCGAGAGCGGCTCCAGCGAGCCGGCCTCCTCCGCGGGCCCCGAGGACAAGCAGGTCGGTTCGCTCGGACTCAGCCAGGAGCTGGTCGGCGCGATCACCGTCGGCCAGCACAGCGTCGAGAGGCAACCCCTTGGAACGGGCACGGGCCTCGACGACGGCTTCGGCGAGGATGCGGTCGGCGGCTTCGGCGATCGCGGCGGCGTCGTAGTCGTGCGGCTGGTACCACCCATCCACCACGGGGGCCTCAGCGACGTGGACCAGCCGCAGCAGGCCGCCCCTGTCCCATCCTTCAGCGATGGCCCAACGCAGCGCGGTCCAGCTCTCCGGCCGCCCATCCACCGCGACGGTGACCGACGCTCGCTTCCCACCACCCATAGGTCCCCCAGTCGCGTCGACTCTGATCGCCGGACAGGCTAGGGAGGCTGGACCTCTCCCGAGGAGGGACCAAGGTCGACCGAGTGCCGGGCCGAAGGCCTAGGACATTGGCGGCACTACACGCACAGTCCCCCGTGCGTGAGGGCTGGTCATTGCTGATGCTGCTGTTGCTGCGACCGGGCCGCCCGCTCTCGGCGGGCGCGCTCGACAGCGAAGACCGCGGCCTCCGTCCGGCGCTCCATGCCCAGCTTGCGGAGCATGCCGGACACGTAGTTCTTCACCGTCTTCTCGGCGAGGAACATCGACTGGGCGATCTGCCGGTTCGTCATACCAGCGGCGATGAGGTCAAGGATCTTCTTCTCCTGCTCGGTCAGCGAGGCGTAACGCGGATCCTCCTGCTCCGGACCGCGTCGCAGCCGCTCGAGCACCGCCGCGGTCAACGCCGGGTCGAGCATCGACTCGCCGGTGGCGAGGCGACGCACGGCACCGACCAAATCCGTGCTGCTGACCTGCTTGAGCAGGTAACCCGCTGCGCCGGCCATGATCGCGTCGAAGAGGGCCTCGTCGTCGGAGAACGAGGTGAGCATCAGACATGCCGGCGGCGGGTCCATCGAGGACCGGATGTCGCGGCACACGGTCACGCCGTCTCCGTCTGGAAGCCGCACATCCAACACCGCGACGTCCGGTCGTAGTGCTGGCACGCGCGCGCGGGCCTGCGCGGCCGTCGACGCCTCACCGACGACCTCGATGTCCTCCTCGGCTTCGAGGAGCTGGCGTAGTCCGACCCGGACCACCTCGTGGTCGTCCAGCAGGAAGACCTTGATGGCCATCCGTACCTCTCTCCAGCTCATCCCGCGCGACGTCGCGAGCCACCGCGGTTGCTGACGTCATACCCCGCTCTTGTCAACGAGACCTGACGTCGGATGACGTCAACGTGGTCTTGTCGATCAAGCGCCAACCTCGCCGGGCACGCAACTCGCTCTCGTTCTCATTGTCGCTCACCATCTGTGCTGTGTCGGCACCAGACGATCCTCAGCCGACGCCAACGCCTTCGCCGCCACACCTGATCCATACCGCTCTCGATCAGTCAACTGCCGACTACCACTGCGGATCGGGACGAGCAGGACAGGCGGACCGGAGCGACGGAGTGCCCCGTAGCCGAGCACCGCAGCCAACGACAGCTCGTTCCCGCCCGTCCGTGCGTCCCGGCCAGGCCGCGGGAGAAGCTCCGATGCGACCTGCAGCGGCATACCCACGACGAGCAGCTCGGCATGTTTCGGCACGGTCGGCAGCGGTCCGCGGCGGAGCCCGCGACCCGACCGTAGTTCAACCAGATTCGCCTTCCGCATCTCCGCCTCGGCGGCGGCGACTCGAAGCACGTCCCAGTCCGCGTCGCCTCCCGTGACCACCGCGATGACCGGACCACCGGCCCGACCGCTCCGGTTCGCCGACAGCCGCCGCAGCCCACCGACCCGAGGAGGTACCACGGCGACTGGGCACCGTGGCCCCCGTGGTCCTGCGGCGAGGATCGCCAGCACCTGCGCGGCGACCACACCATGAGCGCGGTAACCCACGACGATCATCGACGGGTCGACACACGCGTCAACCAAGACCTGCGCAGGACTACCTTCCTCCGCCCACGCCGTCGCGGTCACGCCGGGAGCTGCCGACTCGGCGACTTCCACTCCGTAACGTGCGGTGCGCAGCGCCCGATTGCGAGCGGCGCAGGCCAGCTCCAAGCTCGCCCCCGTCTCGTCGGTTCCGTAGGCGTGACAGACCACGAGGGGAAGGCCGCGGGCTCGCGCCGCGTGAGCGGCCCACGTGAGCGCACCACGAGCCGACGACCCGTCATTCACCCCTACGACAACCCCGCCCAGCGGCGGACGCCTGCTCATCGGGACACCTCCTCGAGGTCCCCGCTCGGCAGCGACGACCCACGACGACCCAGCGGTCAGAATTTCGTGCGACACTTGGGCGCGTACAGGGACCAAGGTCCTGATGACCAAGGGCCCGCCCGCGTAAACCTGGGCCAGGAAGCGCGGACCGGATGTCGACCTCGCGCGTCAGTCGCGGGACCTTCGCCCCTTCTTCCCTCTCGGGAGCAGGCCAACCTTCACAGTATTGCCGGTAGAGATTACGCCGGTTGAGCGCTCCTTCATGATGAGAAACATCCCTGGTGTTGGCGCTCGCGCTTTCTGTCCAACCGAAAAGCGAACTCGGGAAATACGGGACAGATTGACCGCCGTGACGAACAACCGTCGACTAGCCTGATGGTTGGTTTCACCGTAGGAGGCCCCATGGACATGGACGAACTGCCAGGTCCTGGTCCCGGGGATGCCCAGATTCAGCATGACCTGGTTCTGCCCGACCTAAGTCGGCTGCGCCTGCACACGTTGCTTGGCGAACTGGTCGATCGCGCCGATCAGCTCGTCGAGAACGAGCGCCGGGTCCACCGGCTGCTGGAGGCGGTCGTCTCGGTCTCGAGCAGCTTGTCCTTGCCTGAGGTACTCCACAACTTCGTCCGTGCCTCGTGCGACCTGGTAGGCGCCCGCTACGGTGCGGTCGGTGTGATCGGCGCCGACCGCACGCTGCAGGAGTTCATCCACACAGGGATGAGCGCGGAGGAATGCGAGCGCATCGGCCACCTGCCGAGCGGCAAGGGAATCTTGGGCCTCCTCATCGACGAGCCGCGCCCCATCCGCTTGCATGACCTCCGGGAGCACCCGCGCTCCTGTGGCTTCCCCGCCGGCTACCCGCAGATGCGGTCGTTCCTCGGCGTCCCCATCCTGGTGCGCGGCCTGCCCTTCGGGAACCTGTACTTGACCGAGAAGGAGGGTGGCGGAGACTTCACCGACGAGGACGAGGAGGTCGTGGTCGCGCTGGCGGCGGCCGCGGGAATCGCGATCGAGAACGCGCGGCTGTACGACCTGTCACGACGGCGCGAGAGCTGGCTGCTGGCGTCCACGGAGATCACCGCGAACCTGCTCAGCGGCGCGTCTCTCGGTGAGACCCTCGACTTGATCGTCGAGCGGGCACGAGCTGTCGCGGGAGCTCGCGTGTGTCTGCTGGCTCTGCTCGAACCAGAGGAGGACGCGAGCGACCTGATCATCAAGGCGGCCGCTGGGCCCGGCGCAGAGCATCTTCGCAACGAGCGGCTCTCCACAGACGGCACGGCGGTTGGCGACGTCATGCGCACGAGACGTCCGAACGTCTACAGCGGAGACGTCGCGGCCCTGGGGTTCGCCGATGGGAGCGCCAACTCCACACATCTGAAGGACGGGTCAGTGCTCCTGGTGCCGCTGGCCTCAGGTCCTCACACGCTTGGCGTCTTGATCGTGACCCGGCGCGACATCCAGGGTGCCTTCGAGCCGCCGGACATGCACATGGTGACGACCTTCGCCGGGCACGCTGCGCTCGCCTTGGAGTTCGTCCGTGCTCAGGAGGAGCGGGATCGACTCGCGGTGTTCGAAGAGCGCGACCGGATCGCTCGCGATCTCCACGACCACGTGATCCAGCGACTGTTCGCCGTCGGCCTCGGGCTCCAGGGAATCTCGCGGCAGGTGGATCGCGTCGACGTGGCCGACCGCGTCGTCGGCTACGTGCGTGACCTCGACTCGATCATCCAAGAGATCCGGCGGACCATCTTCTCCCTGCAGGAGCGCGACAACCAGTGCAGCCTGCGAGCCCAGGTCATCGAGATCGCCGAGGAGGCCGGAGAAGCCCTGGGCTTCGAGCCGCAGGTCGTCCTCGAAGGCCCGCTCGACACGTTCGTGCCGGACCCCATGCGCCCGGAGATCCTGGCGACGCTACGGGAAGCGCTCAGCAACGTGGTCCGGCACGCCCACGCCACCCGAGCCGAGGTCCTGCTCCGCGCCAACGTCCTCCATCGCAGCGTCGAGCTGCGGGTGACAGACAACGGCGTCGGTATCCCCGAGAATCCGCCGCGCTACAGCGGCCTGACGAACATGGCCGAACGCGCCACACGCCTCGGAGGCACCTTCTCGGTCGAACCGGGTCCGAAGGGCGGGACAGTCCTGACCCTGAAGGTTCCGCTCTCGCCGTGAGGGCTCCAGCGAGCGGCCCGAGGCAGCACTGACCGAAGCCGCTGCACGCTCCCGGGGGAGCCCAGCACCTCCGGCGACGTCGGACGGTCTGACCGATCCCCCGATACAGGCACCTCACTTCCCTCGATGCGGGCACGTCAGGTGCAGCAGCGTCGAGGCCGGGTTCCGTCAACGCG
>Ga0310837_101540_pt1 | contig 10081 bp, 10 predicted proteins | sample SM_ome_5_FD_201315 | JGI IMG/M metagenome (GOLD analysis project Ga0310837, IMG submission 201315) | Sorghum-adapted microbial communities enriched on stacked mutant (SM) sorghum from Joint BioEnergy Institute, Emeryville, California... ...
GCTGCTTGAAAAACGCCACGTTGCTGTCGCCGTTCAGCGTGTTGTAGACGACGTCGGGGTTGGCCTGCTTGATTTTGCTGATGATCGTGCTGTAGTCGGTATGGCCGAGCGGCGTATATTCTTCGCCGACGACTTCGCCCCCTTCGGCCTGAAGCTGCGCCTTGATGATCTTGTTCGCCGTGCGCGGGAACACGTAATCGGAGCCGAGCAGGAAGAACTTCTTGCCGCGGTTCTCCAGCAGCCACGTGACCGACGGCACGATTTGCTGGTTCGTCGTCGCGCCGGTGTAGAAGATGTTCGGCGAAGCTTCCAGTCCCTCGTATTGCACGGGGTACCAGAGCAGACCGTTCAGCTCTTCGAATACCGGCAGCATCGCCTTGCGGCTTGCCGAAGTCCAGCCGCCGAACACCGTCGCGACCTTGTCTTCCGAGATCAGCTTGCGCGCTTTCTCGGCGAACGTCGGCCAGTCGGACGCGCCGTCTTCAATGATCGGCACGATCTTCTTGCCGAGAACGCCGCCCTTCGCGTTGATCTCTTCGATCGCGAGCAGTTCCGCGTCCTTGACGGACACTTCGCTGATCGCCATCGTGCCGCTGAGCGAATGCAGGATGCCGACCTTGATCTCGCCCGCGTCGGCGTCTCCGCTCTCGCCGGAGGATTCCCCGCCCCCGGCCGATTCGTTCGAAGAACCGCCGCCGGAACCGGACGCCGAGCTTCCTCCGGATCCCGCGTTTCCGCCGCCTCCGCCGCAGCCTGCCAGCACCAGCGTGAAGGCAAGCACCAGCATCATCGTCGAAAGCCAGATCCTCTTCCGATTTCTCATCTTCCCACTCCCCGATATGTCATATTTCCGAACGTTATTTCTCTTCATCCGGTCAACGTTCGTAAATCCAATTATAGTTACACCATTTTTCCATGTCAATATATATAACATATTATCGCCATAACCACTTTTAATCAATCTTTATGTTAGATTATATTACTCAATAATGTAATGTTAAAAGGGGGTCCGTCCGAGACCGCGTCTCAAGCCGGCAACAGGAAAGAGCGGTAACGTTCGCGCCTCCGGGCCATATGATGAAATGACTGGAGGGGTGATAAATGCCCACCGTTAACAACATTTTCAATCTGAAAATCACAAGCGTGTCCCACAACGGTTCGATCAATTTCGGCAACACGCTGCACAGACAAATGACCGTCGACCAGAAATTCAACGGCAGCACCGTGCTGATCGGAGACGGCAGCCTGAGCTTGAACCGCATTCTGAGCAATGTAACCGATCCCGATCTGCAGGACCAGGTCAACACTTGACGGGCGGTGCGCGGCATGCAAATCAATATCGGCATCATCAAGATCAACGTCATCACGAACGTCGGCTCCCTCAACGTGGGGAAGACGATTCTGTGCAACAACCGCTCGACGGTCACGGTGCAACCCGGTCCGGCGGAACCCGATGGTTCGCAAGACGCAGAGGCAAACGCCGATCACGGCGGGCTGCAGCATGAACCGATGCAAAGGAGCGTCCATACGCCATGAACACGAACTCAGAGGATCAAATTCGAACGCTGGAAGCGTGCGTGCGGCTGCTGGAGAACCAGCTCCGGGAGCTGGAAGACCGGATCCGGCAGGCTGAGGACGAGCTTCATGCGCTGAAGACGGAGGCCGGCCAGGTGAGGCCGATCCGCATCGAAGCGATCAATTACAAAGTGCAGGAACTGGTCGTCAGCGAGCTGTCCGGAACGCTGCACGTCGGCCTTACGGCGCTTGCCGATTCCAATTCGCTGGAAAAGATCGTGAACGGCGGAGAAGCCGTCTCGCTGGAGAACCTGACGAACGAAAGCGGGGTTGGGACGGATGGCGGTTGACAAAGCCTGCCTCCGGTGCGGGGCTGTTTTCGAGGAGGGAAGCCATTATTGCACCAGGTGCGGCGCGCCGGTCGTGAACCGCTGCACGGACCCGGGCGATCTGCTGAACGACCCGTGCGGACATATCTGCGGATTCCAGGACGCGTTCTGCTCGAAATGCGGCTCGGAGACGACTTTCCGGAAAGCCGGCCTCATCCGTTCGCCCTATCAGGAGAACAAGGTGCTGTACAAGAACAACCTGGACGACATGAACTGGCTGCTTCATCCGTTTTTCACCAAGTGGTAAGCCGCGGGAGGAGATCATCCATGCGCCCGTCTCCGATTGAAGCCGCAACGCAGTATGTAGCCGCCGCGCATCCCGGCTGCCTGCTTGCCGTTCTCGGCGGGAGCGCGGCGCGCCGGACGCACGGCCCGGATTCCGACCTCGACATCGTCGTCGTGGAGCGAGGAGAAAGCGAACTGTTCCGCAGAGTCGTCCGCTTCCGCGGCTGGATCGTCGACTGCTTCATTCTGACCGATTCGGACTACCGGGAAATCTTCGACGCGGGCATGCAGGAAGCCAATCCGTCCCTGCAGCGCATGATCGCCGAAGGGACGGTGATCCGCCGCACCGAGCGGGGGCTGCAGATCGTGGAGGAAGCGCGCGCCGATCTCGCGTTCGGGCCGTTGCCCTGGTCTCCCGATGAGATCGACGACGCGCGGAACCGCCTCTCGGAAACGGCGGCCGACCTGCTGCGGTCCCGCTGCCGGGACGAGCGGCGGTTCATCGCGAGCCGCCTCGTGCTGCTCGCCGCCGAATTTCTGCTCCGGACGGGGCGCCGGTGGATCGGCGAAGGCAAGCATCTGTACCGGTGTCTGCGCGAATTCTCGCCCGAGTATGCCGCGAAGCTGGGCAGCGCCCTGGAAGCGCTGAACGCGCACGACGATCCCGCGCCGCTGATCGCCGTCTGCCGCTCCATCCTGGAGCCGTTCGGCGGCGAGTTGATCGTCGGGTATGAAAGATGACGCGGAACAGTTGTTACCGGGACATCCGCACAATACGTTAGGCCGCAGACCGCATACGTTAGTAGTGCAGTTCATCAGGAAGGAGGTCATCCGATGAGCTACGCGGGCAAAACGGGTTTCTGGTACACGTCGGCCGGCGTCATTCTGGTCCTGTTCATTCTGCTGGTCATCGTCTCCCGGCCTTTCCTCTACTAGTAGAGGGAGCGGAGACGCAAGCGGCCGGCCGGGCTTCAATCCCGGCCGGCCGCTTTTCCTTCTGCGCGCCGTCTTTACCCGCCCACATAGAGCGGATAGAACGGCTCCCTGGTCTTGGGCAGGCGAAGCTCCAGAATGCCGCCCTTGAACGTCGTCCGGGCCTTCCTCGGGCTTACGGCTTTCGGCAGCGGAATTTCCTGCTTCACCCCGGACGGCAGCTTGATCCGCACCTTGTGGCAGCTGATCGACATCTCCAGCTCGCGGGGATTGAGATCCTCCGGCAGCCGCAGGCGCACGATGACGCTGCGATGCGTCTCGAACGTATCGTAGTTCAGCGCGCTGCCGAAAACGGAATTCGGAAACTTCGACTTCATCTCCTGATCAATAAACCGGTTGATCGAGTTCTGCACGACGTCCGAAAGCCAGGAGGAGTCGACGATGCCGGCGCGGGTGAAGTCTTTGGGCAGAAACGGGAACGCCTCCAGCATCGCTTTCTCAAAGGCATCCCATTGTTCCGCCGGCGTCTGCTGCTTCATGGTCCGCGCTCCTTTCCCTGTGTCGCCTGGTCTGCTACAGCATATATCGAATGGGCGCGGTCGGTGCATGGCTCCCCCTCCCACGGCGCTTCAGACACCCGCGGCAGCCAGATCATGAACTCACATAAAATGAACGAATAGTTCGAATTATTCGTCAGGCATGTCGATCCGCATATATCGATATGCCTTTTTTGCATCTACTGCGGGTTCGGCAAAGTATGTTACAATTTTCACAAAGTTACCCACCAAAAAAATCCCCTGAACAAAGGAGGAGAGAACCATGGCGGAAACCGTTTTGCACCGGGAACCCGTCGACAGCGCGGAAAAGCTGGAACGGGCGCTTGACCGGCTGAGAAAGGCGCAGGCCCTTTTTGCCTCCTTCACGCAGGAGCAGGTGGACCGCATCTTCCTCGCCGCCGCCACCGCGGCCAACAAGGCGCGCATCCCGCTGGCGAAAATGGCCGCGGAAGAGACGGGAATGGGCGTCGTCGAAGACAAAGTCATCAAGAACCATTACGCTTCCGAATACATCTACAACGCCTACCGCGACGTGAAAACGTGCGGCGTCCTGGAGGAAGATCCCGCCTACGGCATCAAAAAGATCGCCGAACCCGTCGGCATCGTCGCCGCGGTCATCCCGACGACCAACCCGACGTCGACGGCCATCTTCAAATGCCTGCTGGCGCTGAAGACGCGCAACGGCATCCTTGTCAGCCCGCATCCCCGGGCGAAAAACTGCACCATCGCGGCCGCAAAAATCGTGCTGGAGGCGGCGGTGGAAGCGGGCGCCCCGGAAGGCATCATCGACTGGATCGACGCCCCTTCGCTGGAACTGACCAACCTGCTCATGAAGGAAGCGGATCTCATCCTTGCCACCGGCGGCCCGGGCATGGTGAAGGCGGCCTATTCCAGCGGCAAGCCCGCCGTCGGCGTCGGCGCGGGCAACACGCCGGCCGTCATCGACGACAGCGCCGACATCAGGCTCGCCGTGAACTCCATCATCCATTCCAAAACGTTCGACAACGGCATGATTTGCGCTTCGGAGCAGGCGGTCATCGTGCTGGACGGCATTTATGACAGGGTGAAAAAAGAATTTGCCGACCGCGGCTGCTGCTTCCTGGATCCGGACGAAACGGAGAAGGTGCGCAAAACACTCTTCATCAACGGCGTCCTCAACGCCGGAATCGTCGGACAGCCGGCGCACCGGATCGCCGAAATAGCCGGCGTGAAGGCGCCGGAAGCGGCCAAAATCCTGATCGGCGAAGTGGAGCGCACCGATCCGTCCGAGGAGTTCGCCCGAGAGAAACTGTCGCCCGTCCTCGCCATGTACCGCGCGAAGGATTTCGCCGACGCCCTGGACAAAGCGGAGCGGCTTGTCGCCGACGGCGGCATGGGCCACACCGCGGCGATCTATCTCGACCCGGTCGGCGCGCGGGACAAACTGGACGCCTTCACCGCCCGCATGAAGACGTGCCGCATCCTGGTCAACACGCCGTCGTCCCAGGGCGGCATCGGAGACCTGTACAACTTCAGGCTGGCGCCCTCCCTCACCCTCGGCTGCGGTTCCTGGGGCGGCAACTCCGTCAGCGAGAACGTCGGGGTCAAGCATCTGCTCAACATCAAAACCGTCGCCGAAAGGAGAGAAAACATGCTCTGGTTCCGGGCGCCGCAGAAAGTGTACATCAAACGGGGATGTCTTCCCGTCGCCCTTGACGAACTGAAGACCGTCATGGGGAAAAAGCGGGCGTTCATCGTCACCGACCATTTCCTTTACAAAAACGGTCTGACGAAACCGGTCACCGACAAACTGGATGAACTCGGCATCGCCCACGCCACCTTCTTCGAGGTCGAGCCCGACCCGACACTGGCCTGCGCGCAGGAAGGCGCAAGACAAATGGCCGCCTTCGAACCGGACGTCATCATCGCCGTCGGCGGCGGTTCGCCGATGGACGCGGCGAAAATCATGTGGGTGCTGTACGAGCATCCGGACGCCGACTTCATGGACATGGCGATGCGGTTCATGGACATCCGCAAGCGGGTGTACCGGTTTCCGCCGATGGGCCGGAAAGCCGCATTCGTCGCCGTTCCGACGACGGCGGGCACCGGTTCTGAAGTGACGCCGTTTGCCGTCATCACCGACGAGAAGACGGGCATCAAATATCCGCTGGCGGACTACGAGCTGATGCCCCACATGGCCATCGTCGACGCGGACCTGATGATGCACATGCCGAAAGGCCTGACAACCGCTTCCGGCATCGACGCCCTCACCCACTCGCTGGAGGCGTACGTCTCCATGATGGCGACCGACTACACCGACGGCCTGGCGCTCAGGGCGATCAAGCTGATCTTCGACTACCTGCCCCGCGCGTACGAGAAGGGCGCCGGCGATCCGGCCGCCCGGGAGAAAATGGCCGACGCCGCCACCATCGCCGGCATGGCGTTCGCCAACGCCTTCCTCGGCATCTGCCATTCGCTGGCCCACAAGCTCGGCGCGGCGTTCCGTCTGCCCCACGGCATTGCGAACGCGCTCCTCATCACCGAAGTGATGCGCTACAACGCCGCCGAGGCGCCAACCAAGATGGGGACGTTCCCGCAATACGACCATCCGCGCACGCTCAGGCGCTACGCCGAAATCGCGGAATTTTTGAACCTGCCGGGCGCCACCGACGAAGAGAAGCTGGAAAGCCTGATCCGCAAAATCGAGGAGCTGAAGGAAAAACTCGGCATCAAGAAAACGATCCGCGACTACGGCATCGACGAGGAAGAATTCCTGGAAAAGCTGGACGACCTGGCCGAGCAGGCCTTCGACGACCAATGCACGGGCACGAACCCGCGCTACCCCCTCTTCGCCGAACTGAAACAGCTGTACCTGAACGCCTACTACGGCACGCATGAAGGTGCGGCAAACCGGGCAGCCGGAGGGCATGCGGCCGGCGCGGCCGAACGCGCGGCCGCCGGCAGACCGGCAAAAGACGCCTGCGCCGGAATCGTCCGCCGGGAAGGAGGTGAGTGACCGCGCAGCCGCAGCGGAACGGGGCGTCTCCGGTTCCGTCGAAGCCGCCATGGGCGGCGTTGCGGACCGGAGCCGCCTCAACCCGGCGTTCGCGTCCGGTCCCGCATGCGGCGGTCGAGATCGTCCCGCACCCGATACAGCTCCTCAAGAAAGAGGCGATCGGCTTCCGACAGTTTCCGGTCCTCCCGGTAAATGAGCACATCGCGGAAGACGGGGGAAGACGCTTTGCAGCGGATCTGCACGAGCCCGTACCTTCTCAGCAGATCGTCCGGCATGGGCGAAAACCACATGTAGCTGGACGGGTCCTGGTGCAGCAAATCGATCTGGCTGCCCCGCTCGGAGACAAACACCCGCCGCTTGCTGATCACGATCCGCTCTTCCTCCGGCCGGCGGTCTTCCCGGGCAAGGGAAGCCGCCCTCAGGTCGCCGTACAAAATTTCCGTGCCGGCTTCCAGTTCCCCCGCGGTGACCGTATCCTTCGACGCCAGCGGATTGGTGCGCGATATCAGCACGCGGCCCTCGAACTCCCACACCAGTTCACGCTTCAGCCGGCGGCCGAGCAGTTGCTGGAGATAGCGTTCCTGGCTTTTCAGGCAGCGGACGATGCCCAGGTTGTAGCCGCCTTCCTCCACCCGCTTGATCGTGTTGAGGGAACTCGATTCGCGGAACTGAATGTCCAGCTCCTTCGTCTTGTCGAGGCGGACGACAAACCGCGCGAACGCCTGGGAAATGTAGCCCGACCGCGGCGCGCGCAGGCTGAAGGAAATCTTGTTGCGCCGGTCCTCGCGGCAGAAAGATTTCATTTCCTCGACTTCCCGGATGATCCGCCGGGCGTATTCGATGACGGCTTCCCCCTGCTCCGTCGGCACGATGCCCCGCGGCGTCCGCCGGAAAATGTCCGTGCCGACTTCCGCTTCGACTTCCCGGATCGCCTTGCTCAGGTTCGGCTGGTTCATGAACAGGTTTTCGGCGGCCAGCGAGATGGAGCCCGCCTTGGCCGCCTCGACGATGTATTTCAAATGCTGCAGATTCATCGGGATCTCCCCGCTTATCTCTGCCTGAACGACGTGATTTCCCGCCGCGTTTCGATGGCTTCCAACACGTTCATCATCAATACCTCCCCTGTTTCGTTCATTTCCCGTTCCTCCAGGCCGAACCGCACCGGTTCCGCAAAAGGGCAGCATCCATCTTACACCAAAATCCGGGCGAAAAAAGTAAAAAAGATCACTGGGCAAGCTGCATAAAAAAACGGACTCCGCATTTCACGGAGCCCTGACGATACCTTTTTGTTATTTTCATGGTCTGCTTGTCCGCTTTGCGCGCCTTACTGCGCCGTTTCGCCCCCGGCGTCGCCGCCTGCATCATCTTGCGAGGCTTCGCCATCGCCGCCCGCTTCGCCTTGCGGCTCTTCGCCGCTTCCGTCTTCGGCCGGCGTCTCTTCCTGCGGCAGGCTGATCTCGATCCCGAGCGCTTCGAGTTCCTTCTCCATCTCTTCATTCAACTTCGGAGCCGCAAGCGACTCGCGGATCGCGTCCTTCTTGTCCTGGGGCAGCTTGTCGAACGTCATTTCTTCACGCTTCTCGACCTTGATGACATGGTATCCGTAGCTCGTGAGCACCGGCTCGCCGATGACGCCGATCGGCTGGGTGTTGGCCGCCTGCTTGAACTCTTCGACCCAGTCGCCCGCCTTCGCGTCCGCGTACAGTCCGCCGTTGTCCTTCGAACCCGGATCGTCGGAATATTCCTTCGCCAGCTCATCCCAGCTGCCGCCCGCGATCAGCTTCGCCCGCGCTTCCTTCGCGCGCGCGAGCGCTTCTTCCTCCGTCCGTTTCTCTTCGCCCGTCGCCGAATCGGTGGTCGCGACCAGAATGTGGCGCACGGTGACGATGTTGTAGTCGGACGGAGCCTTGTCGAATTCCGCCCGGATCTCGTCTTCCGTTACGGCATTCTTGATCTCCTGAAATTTCTTGTCGATGGCCAATTCGCCCGAAATGAGCATCTTCAGCAGCCGTTCGGCTTCTTTGCTCGTCAGGCCCGACTTGTCTAGAATTTGTTTAATGCTTTCCTTCTGCGCCTCGTCCTTGAGCACCTCGTCAAGCTGTCCCCGGAACGTCGCGGCGGACTCTTCGGCCTGCTTCACATCGTCGGAGGTCGCCTTGGCGGCGTATTCCTTGTAGATGATGTACCGCTCGAGAACCTGCTCTTTGTATCCCGGAATGTACTCGATATACATCGCCTCCATCGGCGACGTCAGTTCGAGCAGCGAGAGATACTTGTTGAATTCGGTATCCGTTACGGTCTTGCCCTGGTAGGTCGCGACCGGATCGCCCTTGCCCTCGCCGGGCACGCCGCCGTCATCCTTGCCGCCGCAGGCGGCCAGCGTTCCCGCGAGCGCGCAAGTCAGGGCAAGCGCGGCAAGACGCCTGATCGCGTTCCGTCTATTGAGCCACATCTTGTAGTTCTCCTTTCGGTTTGAGCGCTTCTTCATATTGTAACAGAAATTGCTCCAGCATCGCCAATTTGGCGCCGTCCGCGAGTCCCTGGCCGCGCATCAGGATGGTCGGCTGCGACCCTTGCTGCGCCGTCTGCCGGCTGAACCGGTTTTCGAACTTGAAGCAGAGTCTGTCGATCTGCTTCTTGTCCATGCGCTCCGCTTCGGCCGGCGCGAATTTCAGGATCAAATCGTCGCCGCGCTGCGTGATCTGTTCAATGCCGCATCTGCGCCCGTACGCCTTCAGCCGGGCGACCGCGAGCAGATTCTCGACCGCTTCCGGCGGGTCGCCGAACCGGTCGACCAGTTCTTCGCGCAGGTCGTCGGTCTCCTCCGGTTCCCGGATGACCGCGACTTTCTTGTAGATCTCGATCTTCTGCATGCTGTCGTAAATGTATTCCGACGGCAGATACGCGTCCATCGCGAGGTCGATCGCCGTATTCACTTCCCGGACTTCCGGCTCCGGCTGTCCGAGCAGCGACGCCTTGCGCTTCGCGATTTCTTCCGCCAGCATCTGCGAATACATGTCGAACCCGACGGAGGCGATAAAGCCGTGCTGTTCCGCGCCGAGCAGGTTGCCGGCGCCGCGGATCGCGAGGTCCCGCATCGCGATCTTGAACCCGGAGCCGAGCTCGGTGAATTCGCGGATCGATTGCAGCCGTTTCTCGGCCGCCTCGTTCAGCACCTTGTCGCGCCGGTACGTGAAATAGGCGTAGGCGATCCGGTTCGAACGGCCGACCCGTCCGCGCAGCTGATAGAGCTGCGACAGCCCCATCTTGTCGGCGTCATGGACGATGAGCGTGTTCACGTTCGGAATGTCGACGCCCGTCTCGATAATGCTGGTGCTCACGAGCACGTCGAACTCGCCGTCGAGGAAATCGAGGATCGTCTTCTCGAGCTCCTGTTCGGACATCTGGCCGTGGCCGACGGCAACGCGGGCGTCCGGCACGAGCGCCGAGATCTGCTCGGCCATCTG
>Ga0310837_101550_pt1 | contig 10041 bp, 7 predicted proteins | sample SM_ome_5_FD_201315 | JGI IMG/M metagenome (GOLD analysis project Ga0310837, IMG submission 201315) | Sorghum-adapted microbial communities enriched on stacked mutant (SM) sorghum from Joint BioEnergy Institute, Emeryville, California... ...
CCCTTCAATGAGGCCGCGGCGGTGAAACCGCGGAAAACAGCCGTCCTGCAACGCAATGATCGGCCGACGATTTTCGCCCGATATGCGAGCGCTAACTTCGCCAGCGCCAAGCAACATGCGCCGGGCGTGCTCCCGAATTTCACAATGTCAAACAACACGCTGCTCCACAAGCGTTTTTTCGGCCCGCGAGCGCTACCGGGGCGGCGCGCACCACCGCAGCGCTCGCGCGTGCATCGGCGGCGCACCCCCGCCTGACCGTCATATCACAACGGCACTACGCTTCACAGAGATGAAGCTCTTGCCGAGGCTTTCGACGCGTGGATCGACCTTGTCGGCGGGCCCGAGGTCGAGGATGAGCACGTGGTCGGCGTCGGCGCGGATCAGCTCTTCCAGTCGCCGCGCCATCTCGGCGCGCCGGCGGGCGCTGAGCCGGCACTGGAAGACGGAAAGCTGCAGCCAGCGCCCATAGCCCTTCATCAGCTTGAAGACGCGACGCCAGCGGCGGTCGTCCGAGATATCATAGGTGACGATGTAAAGCCTTTCGTCGATCATTCCGCACTCCACCGGATGTCAGGTACCATCGCGTGGCTCCTTCAGACGACGGATGTCACCGCACCAGGTAATGCGGATATTCGTCGATTTCGCCCTGGAGATGCCGAGCCAAGAGTCGCGCCTGCACCTCGAGCAGTCGCCGCATGGAAACGCGGTAACCGAACACGGGATGCGTCACCTCCTGATCGAGCCGGCGCTCGTAGGCAGCGATGAAAGCCCGCCGCGCGTGCGGCTTGAGGCTCACCGCGGGCCCGACGCGGAGGAAGCCGTCCGGCTTCACCTCGCCGTTGTTGATCACCTGGATGACTGTGGAATCGGCGAGGATCGGCCGGAACGGCTCCATCATGTCGAGCGCCAGCGCCGGCCGCCCGAAACTCGGCCGATGATAGAATCCGAGGTAAGCATCGAAACCCACTGCCGACAGCGTCGTGAGCCACGAGCGGGTGAGCAGTGCATAGCCGAGCGAGAGCAGCGCATTGAGGGGATCAGCGGGCGGGCGCCGCGTCCGCTTTTCAAACTGAAATTCGGGGAATTCGCGCGCACAGTTTCCGAGCATGGCCGTGAACAGGCGGAAATACTGCGCCGCCGCCTCCCCTTCGATGCCCAACAGCTCGGCCGTGCTCGGCGCGTGGGCAGCGCGCCCCGCGAGATGCGCCATTGCCTCGAGCGCGCCGTCGCGCGCGGCCTCGTCGCCCGCCTTGAAATTGCGCCGCAGGAAGACGCGGGCATTCTTGATCTTTGCGGCGACCAGCGCCCGGGCAAATGCCAGACAACGCCGCTCGTCGAACGCGGCGCGATATTGAGCGATGCGGAGCGCGACGTTGCGGTGGCCTGTCGACACCGTATGACCGAGGACCCAGCCTCCGGTCGAAGCATAGGTGACGGGGATCTCCTCGCGGAGCAGCGCAGCGATAGCCGGCGTTGTGAGCGACACCGGCCCATGCAGCACGAGCTCGGAGACCTCGCCGAGCGGCACCTCCGCTTTGCTCTCGTCAGTCTCGATCACCAGCACTTCGCCGGACTTCGTGACACGGGCGCCCGGCTCCTGGACATAGAGCGGCAGCGCCGTGTCTGCCGCAGGATTGAGCGGCCGCGGGGTCAGTCCACGACGGAAAAAGTTCACCTCGTCGGGCAGGCAGATGCCGGCGAGCGCGCAGCGGGTGCACTTGGGGCTATCGACGAGCGGCGGCGGCATGCGGCCGCTGGCAGCGGCAAGGCGCAGCTCGGAAATGGCGGCGAGCGTCTTTGCTCGGAGCTCGTCGTCGAGAGTGACGCGCACGCGCTCGCGCGAGCCTGCGTACCAGATCGCCCCCTCGGCCACCCTGTAGCCGGCATCCTCCAGGATGAGGGCCTGAGCACACACCTGCACGCGCTCGGGTTCATAGGCGGCTTCCGCAACGTGCGGCCGCTTGCCTTTCTTCGTATCGACGGGAGTGACGGTGCCGTCGCTGGCGTCGACGAGGTCGATCTTGGCGATGATGCCGAGGCGCTCGGACGCGAGCGTCACCGAGCGAGCGACGAAGTCGGGCCTCGCCTCGATGTCTGCCGGCGGGGGAAGCTTGCCGCCGCCGGCGTCGACGCGCACGTGGGCGCGGCGGCCCTCCTCGGTATCGGCGGTGTCGGCCCATTCGCCGTCGACCCACTCCAGGAAAGCGAGACGCGGACAATAGACCCACTCGTTGACCATGCGCACCGGCACGAGCGGCGTTTCGGCCGACGCTGGCGGCGCGGGAAGATCGAGGGTGAGCTGAGTGGTCGAGGATTGATCGTAGTCGATCAGAGTGTCGATCTGCGATGCGGCTGGAGACATACGCAAAACCTCCCCAGACGAAGCCGCATCCGAGGACTGATGAAAGCGCGATGAGTCGGGAGAGTCTAGGGGGAATTGGCGGTGGTCAGAGGGAGTGGAAGGGGACGGCGGAGGAGCCGTCTCCCTTACCAGGAGGCCGCGGCGGTTGGGCCACGGAAAATCCGTGGTTCGTGCGGTCCCAGGGCTGAGCCGTGGGACGGGCTTCAATGAGGCCGCGGCGGGGAAGCCGCGGAATGCTCTCGATGCCAATCGACCACTCACGCCCCAACTATCGCTTCAATGAGGCCACGGCACTTAAACCGCGGATAACGCCCGGGATGGGAAATATAACTTAGATAGTTGGGGAGTGAGCGTCAATAAGAGGGGTACACTGATTGACAGCGATTTGACGCCGATGAATAATGCTCTGTAGACGAATCGGGCGGCAAGTCCCGGCAGACTCGCCGCCCGATTGACCTCTTGTCGGTCATCGACCTGGGTCAGGTGCTCCGATCAGGAGCTGGATAACGACACTATCCAGTTTCGGTGCTTCGTCAAGGTCGGTGACGCCAAATGCCGGGAATCTGATGGTTCAACGGCACCTGAAAATTAGGACTTTGACATAATGAAAATTGTCGGGACAAGTTCCACCAGGCTTCGCCGCCCGAGCCCGCGCCTCACCTTCGAGGATGCAGTGGAAGTATGGAAGCGGCATTTCCTCGGCGAGAGCCAGCATCACATCGCGCAAGCCTTCGGCGTCAACCAGGGCCGCATCAACGAAATCCTGAAGGGACGCCGACACTCCGGAAGCCGCGAGGTGGCCTTGGGATTGCGCAAAGCTTCTTGAGCCTTTCAGGTCCTTAGCGGGGCGCCTGCTGCGCCCCGCTAAGCCAGCGTCGCAAACAGTCCCAGGCCGATATGACGGCCGGCGCCAAGGGCCACGGGGCCCGGCACATCCTCGGCGAAAGTGATGATCGCATGGGTGCGTGGGAACTCCTTGAGATAAGCCGGCACGCGATAGGCGTGAGCTAAATCCGCACCCGGGAACACCGGCTGGCGCTGCAGGGTGATCTCGGCGACCGGCGTCGTATAGCCCGCCTGAGCGAGCGCTTTCAGCACGAGCGTATGCGCCTTGCGCGAGCGGAAGTCGTCTCGGCCGGGCAGCACCAGCGGCGTCACCGTGGCCCACGTGCGCGCTTTGCCAACGTACCGTATCGCGACACCATCGGCGAAGGCATCGATGGCCCTCAGGTCGGCCTTGATCTCACCCGTGCCATCCTCGACGAGCGAGGCTCCGCCAAGCCGGCGCGCCACGGCTTGCGCCACCCCATTTCCGCGGCCGAAAGGCTCCGCGAGCATGACGCGGCGGATGCGGCCATCACGGCCCTTCGGGGCAATCGTCGGCAACGGCAGATAAGAGAAGCGGTCGTTCTTCGTCTCGGCACTGTCTCCGTGACCGCAGATGAAGCGTTCGATGAACGCGGCATCGAGCTTCATGGCTTTGGCGCGCTCGTGAGCAGCATGGCGCAGCCAGGCCGCAACGACCACTGCATCCCGCGGATCGAAGGAGCGGAAGGCGCCGCCCTGATCCGCCAGCGCGAAGGCGTGCACGGACCGGCGTCGCCCCTCCGCCCGGCGCATGTAGCCAACCTCGCGGTACATCATCGGGGGAGCAGGCGGGGCGACGTAGCGCTCCGCGCCGCGCCCGCGACCCGCCTGCACGCGCTTCTTCTGGTCGGCGTACCGACCGATCAGCTCGTCGAGCGAACCGGCCATCGGCACACGCCAGCCGATCCCTCCCGCATCTGGGATCCAGGTTTCTCCTGAAAGCGCATTTCTCTCCTGGGCGCTGAGGATACGCCCGTTGCCGGCCACGAGATCGATGCCGAGGCCGAGACAGTGAAGGTGGCGCGCCTCCTCACAGAGCATTTCTGCATAAGGGCGCGCGGCCTCCCATTCCTCTTCGGCAATGGGCCACAGGAAGCGCACCGGGCCATCCTCGGCCAGCTCATGCGGCCGCAGGTCCTTGTCCGTGCGCAACTCGTTCGGTTGTTTCTCAGGCGCCTTGCCCGCGGCCCAAGCACGGGCGACCTTGTCCATGTCGTTGTTAGGTACGTAGAGGCGAACGACGGTCGCCCGGCGCGCGGCGGGGCAAATGATCTCCGGTGCCTCGCGCCGTTCCAGCCAGCGCAAGGCTTCCTTCTTGGCATCCGAGAACTCGGTGCGGCGGAAGCCAATGTTACCGGCGGCAATCAGTGCCTGAAACAGACGGTAAGGATTGGGCGGCCACTCGTGAGGAAAGTAGGTTCTCTCGCGCTCCGACCTGCGCCCGTGATAGCGCCCCGCGAGGAAATGCGCCTCGATGCAAAGCCAGCGCATGGTCAACCGCCCCGCTTGCCGCGCGCCTTGCCACCACCCGCTTGTTGCTGCAGCGCTTCATTCGCTGCCTTTGCATCGAACACCACCGTGCGGTTTTCGCCGACGCCAAAAGCCTCCGCCGCTTTGCGTGCGAAGGCGAGTGCGGCCGCGCTGTCGGGCGTAAAAGGCATACGGCTGCCGTTGTGAGCCACCAGTTCCCAGGCGGTCTTCTTCTCCGGATCATTCACGAGCAGGCAGCCTTGGCGCAGGTTGTGCTCGCGGTCATAAATCATCGCCACGAGCGCAAGGCCGAGGATGTAACGGCGCAGCGCGTCGCCGTCCGGCCCCTTTGGCCCTACGGCACGCAAACCGACAAGGCTGAGAATGGCTTCGCGGCGGATTTCTCCGTGCACGATGACACCACCGTGTGTGCCGGCAGCCGGCGCATGGCGAAATCCGAGCTCGGACGCTGCCTCGAGCACCTTCTTGTCATCGGCACCGTCGATCAACCCTAGCCCGATATAGTCGATCGGCGGATTGTATTGCGCAGAGCGTTTGAGTTCGGCCACATCGTAGGCGCGAATGGTGGATGCCACGAGGCGCGGGAGCTTCACCTGGGTATCGCGCGAATCCCACGCCCCGAATACGATCGAGGTTGGCGCAATCTTCGCAAGCAACCTCGCGTCGCCAGTTTCTTGATACTCATCGAAGGCCTTTCTCAGCTCCGGACCGAGCGACGAGTAGCGCACGATTGCGTCAGCCGCCCGGTGGCCGGCATCGAGGAGATTTACACTTCTGTCGCCAACCTTGATTTCGATCTGCGGGACGAGCCGGGAGTAGTCACTGTCGGCACCGTTTTCTCGCTTGAACAACGGCTCCATGCGGTTGGCTTGCGAGCCCACGGTGTCGATGATGGCAATGCGGATCACCTTATTGGGATCGTTGCTGTCGCGAATTTCGTCTATGTTGTAGCCGGCCTTGCCGCCCTCCGGCGCTGCAAAGGTGGGCGGAAAGATCACTGCGTCGCGCCCTTCTGCCGGCATCAGCCACTGTCGGCACACCAGCGCCGCCGGCCCGTCGGCCGCAAGCATTTTGTCGGCCAATTCATTCCAAAAGTTCATCGTTGAGCCTCCAACGGGTTTGCCCAGCCGAACGTCCCGTACTGTGCGTTGCGCATCACCACAGGGAATTCAAAACCGCGCGCACCGCCGCCCAAACCGGCGATCGCGGCCGGTGTAACGGCGATGTCGAGGGGATCTTGCCAAACGTGGTACCCGAACCAGCGGCGCTTGCCTTCGACGGGAAAGGGTCGGCAGCGCTGCAAGCCGACGGCGGCGAGGATTTCGGTGGCGGGTGAGGTAAGCACCGGAAGGGCCTGCTCGTCCGGCGAGAATCCGACATCAAGTGCCTCCCATGAGGCGGATGGATCGAAGCCGAACCGGCCGGTCGTGGGCCAGCGCTCGGAAAAAACCCTGGCGCTTATAGAAACTGATGTGCGCGCATAGATCTCGCGCCAGGCGTTACGCAATCCATTGATGTTGCGCTCGGGCGTCTGCTGCCCGGCCCAGACCTTCAGCTCGGACTTGTCGCCTTCACCATACGCATCCAGCCACCAATCAAGCCGAAGGTCGAACGGCAGAAGGATCACGGGCTGACGATCAGCCTGCAGTTTCTCAATCCCCTCGTCCTTGGCGATGGCAACGAGTTCGTCGGGCTCGCACAGTCTTCGCACAATCTCTCCAAGCGGATCATTTTGACCGCTGCCCGTGGCAATGTGGAAGGCGGCGCGGCTTCCATCACCTGAGAACCATCCTTCACTCCCCGGCCACAAACGGCTCGCGAGCTCCAGGATTCCGCAGCAGGCGAAAAACTGGCCCGGGTTTCGCAGGTCCACGTCCAGCGTGATGTCGGGCGAAGGATCGTCGATCACGGTCATGTGGCGGTCCCCTTGGCCGCGGCATCGGCCGGCGCTAGCGGTGCTGGCGCGGTCGGGCCAGCATATGCCGCTACCCGCCCGCTCGCGGTGTAGTCCGCTGCGCGCACCAGCGCTTCCAGCCACGCCAAGCCCCAATGGCCGAAGCGGCACTGAAGACGGGCGAAGCGGCGCATGGCCTGCGCGGCCACCGCTGCGTTTTCCTCCTCGGTCACGCCGTCGGCGATGTCCCACTGGTCGCGATCGAAATGCGGGCGCGCCCAGCCGTGGTGCGCGGCAATGAGATGGAGGATCAAATCGCGCTCGGGATGACGGCGGATCGCCCCGTCCTCGGAGGCCTCTCGCAGCGAACCGAATTCGTGCCGGTAACCCCCGCTCAATCGTGAGACGAAGCCGCGCCGTTCGCTTTTCGCCAAGGGCTCCCACGGCACGCCGGTTTGGCGCGGACGCGGGTTGCCGATGTCGGCTTGCCAAGGATCACGGTCCTTGCCGCGATCATGGAATCGCGCGGCGATGCACACCGCTTCAGCGAGCCCGGCAGCTTCGTTTCGATCCTCCACCAATGGACCGAGGCAATCGCAGATCCGCGCCGCCATACACTCGACCTCCGCGAGATGATCCTCGAGTGGTTTGTTGACTGACGAGGCAGCGGGATTGTCCTGTGCGAGCTCTGGCGAGCGCGGCAACGCGAACAGGACGAGCGCACCAACGCGTTCGCCCTCCCCGTTCTCGAGCTCGAAGGCCTCCTTTTCGACCAGGGGCTTCGCCTGCTCGCGCAACGCCCTCATGGCTGCGCCGAAGCTGTCGGCGCCTGCCACCGCCGCATCGAGCGCGCCACTGTCGTCACGGCCCAGCCAGCGTGCCGCCCAGCGGCCTTCCTCTTCGCGCCAAGTCAACCAGGCGCGGGAGCGTTGGACGACGCCTTCGACAGGCTCGTCTGATACGTCGTAGCGGCGAGACGCATCAGGATCGGCTTTGGCGTCCAGCATGCCATGATCGTCAAGCCCGCCAGCTGCCGGCGGCAGAACGATGGTGGCGTTCGGCAGACGCGGCGTGTGCGTGTCGAGAAGATCGGAGAGCGTGCCGAAGACCGGCTCTCCAATCACCGGAAGCAGAACGGCGCTAACGGGCCCATCCGGCTCACCGAGCTTGGACCTGCGCTGCGCGAGCTGCTTGAGTTCCTTTGCCACCACGCTCAGTGGGCCGCGCAGGCGCTCGCGGGCGAGGATCGCGTGCTTGTCGTAAAGCTGCTTGACGACGCGAAGGCCGCTTCGTGTGTCGCGTGCAACGAAAGCGGCAAGGTCGCTCACCTCCTCGCGCCAGACGACGTAAACATCGGGCTCGCCTGCATCGATGCCGTGCAGCCATCGCTCCGGCATTGGCCGGCCGGGCAGGTCCTTGACGCGCGTGAGCGCCCAGTTGTCAAGAAGAATGTCGGTGAGCGGCACGGTGCGCGGCGCTGGCGCGAACGCCTCCGTCTGGTCGGCAAGCGCGCGCAGGCTCTCGGGACTTGCGTCATGGGCGCCTTCGCGTAGTGGCAGCGCGGTGAACGCGGCCTTTGTGGCGGCAACGCGCTTGTCCCATTCGCCCTCTTCTTGATCCTTGCGTGCCGCCTTCGGCCACTCGACGACATGAATGTCCGCCACGCGCCCGCCAAGGCGGTTTACGCGCCCCAACCGCTGGACCATGGAGTCGAGGGTGGTGAGGTCGCAGACCAGATGATCGGCATCGAGATCGACACCCACCTCCCCGGCCGAGGTCGCAACGAGATAATGCGTGGCCTCGGGCGACTGGCGGTCGGGATCGCTTCTGAAGCCCTTGAACAGATTTGTTTCGGCGAGCACATCGCGCTCGTAACCGCGCACCCTGCCGGTCAAGAGCGCCACGTGAGCGCGATCGGTCGCTTTTGCAAGTTCATCGGCGATCCTGCGCGCGTCTTGCGGCCTGCGGACATACACGAGGACGCGCTTGCGTTCATCCTTGTACTGCAGGGCCAGGGCGACGATTTTCCGAACGGCTGCATCATCGTTTTCGGCGCCTTCGTCGATGTGCAACCGCTTGACTGCGTGCAACCGCTGTGAGATCGGGCTTTCAGCCTTCTCCTCGTCGGTCAGCGAAAAGCGGGCAGCCGCATTCTGTTTTCGCTGCGTCGCAGAAAGCTCCATGAGGCGGAGCGGGCGGGGTGCTTTCTGCGCTTGCTGGACTTCGGCAATGCTGTGAATGAGCTTACCGAACGGCTCCGAAAGATGCGCCTCGTCGTGGACCAGCAGTGTATCCTGTCCGAGCAACCCGGCATGGAACGGCCGCATGCCGCGCGAAACCCCGTACCCTGAGAACAACAAGCGGCTGCCGATCATATCGACGGTTCCGATAATGATCGCTGGACGCGCGGGATCTGCCTGCCATTCGCGATTGTCGGCCCGTTCGCCACGCAGTGTGCTGATGGCGATTGGCGGAGCATCATCGCTGGGATCGATGCAAAGTTTGCTCAAGCCGGCTTTGATTTGCGCGATGAGAGCGCCTGACGACGCGTTCTCTAATTTCTCACGTAATCTCTCGGCGATGTCCGTCGCCTGATCCACCACCGTGCGCCGGTTGACGACATAAACAAGCCGTCGCGGCAGGCGCACCCTGCCACTCTCAGCCTGCTGCGCGAGCGCAATGAGCCATACCACGATGACCGACGTCTTACCCAAACCGGTCGGGATATCGAGCGCGGCAGGAATATCTCCGTGCAGAAAATGATCCGCGAAAAGCCGGCGCTGCCAGCCGAAAGGAGCGCTGCCGGTCAAGGCTTCGAAGGCCCTTTCGAAGAAATCGCCCCGCATAGGAAATCACGCCCCGTTTATCACTTCTCCCGTGGTAGGAAGCTGCTGTTTCGCTGTATCCTTGCGCGCCCTTTGGTGGGTTGAGCCGAGCGGACGGCTTCATTGCCGCGGGATCGGCCGTTGACCGGACCGAGAGTTGCAATGGTGAACACGATCGTCAGTAAAAAGAATTCCCTACCGCAAAGAACTCCGATATCTGTCATCAAACTTGATAGATCATGAAACTAGATCCATGACATGCCCGAGTCAACAAAAACGATGAGCACGTCTCTTCTGCGGTGGAGTGTCGAGCAAAGGCTCGCGTTTATCGAGGAGCGCCTGTTCTGGCTCGGCGAGGTCAACCGAACCGATCTCGTGCGCCGCTTCGGCGTATCCATCGGACAGGCCTCGGTCGATATCGCCCGCTACCTCGCACACCAGCCGCAAGGCGTGCGCTATGACAAGCAGGCCAAGCGCTACGTCGCCGATCCGTCCTTCCGCCCGGCGTTGGGGCTGCCGGACGCTTCGCGTTTCTTAGGCGAGCTGCGGCTCGTCGATGCCGGATTGCTCGCGCCTGAGGACACGCTGGTCGGCGCAGTGCC
>Ga0310837_101565_pt1 | contig 9955 bp, 10 predicted proteins | sample SM_ome_5_FD_201315 | JGI IMG/M metagenome (GOLD analysis project Ga0310837, IMG submission 201315) | Sorghum-adapted microbial communities enriched on stacked mutant (SM) sorghum from Joint BioEnergy Institute, Emeryville, California... ...
CGGCGCGCCAGCCGGCCGCCACGGCGATGGCGGCGATGACGATGGACCACCTCTCCGGCGGCCGCTTCGTCCTCGGGCTCGGCGTCTCGGGGCCGCAGGTGGTGGAGGGCTGGTACGGGATGCCGTTCGCGAAGCCGCTCGCCCGCACCCGCGAGTACATCAAGATCCTCCGCGACGTCTGGGCGCGCAAGGGCCCGGTGACGAACGACGGCCCGCACTACCCGCTGCCGCTGCCGGACGGCACCGGCCTCGGCAAGCCGCTGAAGTCCTCGATCCACCCGCTGCGCGAGGACATCCCGATCTACCTCGGCGCGGAGGGGCCGAGGAACATCGCGCTCGCGGCCGAGCTCTGCGACGGCTGGCTGGCGATCCTCTTCTCGCCGGAGCACGAGGACATGTACCGCTCGGCGCTCGAGGAGGGCTTCGCCCGGCCCGGGGCGCGCCGCAGCTTCGACGATTTCGAGATCGTCGCGACGGTGCCGATGATCGTCTCCGACGACGTCGAGGCGGCGATCGACGCGCTGCGGCCCTACTACGCCCTCTACTTCGGCGGCATGGGGGCGAAGGGGCAGAACTTCCACGCCAACGTCGCCATCCGCATGGGCTACGGCGACATGGTCGAGCGCGTCCAGGACCTCTACCTGGGCGGCAAGAAGGACGAGGCCGCCGCAGCGATCCCGGTCTCGCTCATCGAGGAGCTCTCCCTCGTCGGCCCGCCGGACAAGATCCGCCACGACCTCGAGAAGTGGCGCGAGTCGATCGTGACGACCATCTGCGTCTCCGGCGACGCGAGCCTCGTCCGCCAGGCGGCCGAGCTCGTGCTGGGCTGAGCGGCCGGGCCGCCGCCCGGCCGGCCGTGTGACCGTCGCGGGCGCGGGTAGGGGCGGGGCATGCGACGACGCCGACGCGCCCGCGGCGGCCTCTTCCCGATCCCGCACTACTCGGGCCGCACCCGCCGGGGCACGCGCTTCACCGTCGGCGGCTGCCGCCTGCCGCTGCCCGCGCTCGCACTGACGGCCGGGGCGGTCGCCCTGGCGCGCGCCGGGCGGCGACTGAGGGCGGGGTAGGGCCCCGCTCCGCCGCCGAGCGTCCTGCCCTCTCCCGCTCATGGCGGGGCAGGGCAGGACGCTTGCGGTTGCCTCCGGGGCCACGCCCGCTCAGCGGCCGGGCGCGCGGGCGTGGACCGCGGTCGCGCCGGCGTCGCGGTCGCCGGCGAGCGCCTCGAGCGTCCCGGGCGGGAACCAGGCGAACTCGCCGGCGGCGATCCGGAGCGTCCGCGCCGGGCGGAGCGCGGTCACGCTCCCCTCCAGCACGTAGAGCGCGTGGCCCGCCTCGTGGCCGGCCGGGAGCGTCTCGCCGGGCTCCAGGCGCGTGAGGCCGAGCGCGAGCTGGGCCGTGGCGAGCGGGCGCGAGCCCGGCGCGCCGACGAGCGCCTCGCGCGCCGGGCGGCCGCCATCCGGGGGCGGGTCGTGCTGGTCGAAGTCGCGGCGCTCGCCGCGGATGTAGGCGGCGAAGCCCATCCCCGGCGCGTGGAGGTTGAGGAAGGAGGCGGGCGCGGGGCCGGGGTTGCGGAAGGTGTGGACGACGTGAGGCGGGACGAGGGCGAAGCCGCCCGCCGTCAGCCGCGCCGGCTCGAGCCGCGGGCCGATGGCGAGCTCGAGCGCGCCGTCGAGCACCCAGAAGGCGTCGGTGTGGTGATGGTGGACGTGCGGGTCGGGCCCGCGCAGGCCGGGCGGATAGCGCGAGTGGGTGACGGTGAGGCGCTCCGAGTCGCCGATGACGACGACCCGCTTCGCCACGCCCGCCATCGGCGGGCGTCAGCGGGCGGCGGCGCGCGCCCGCTCGGCGCGGGGGTCGGGCAGCGGCGTGAGCGCCCGCTCGAGCTGCGGGCGGTAGTGCTCGTAGTCGGGCGGCAGCGTCAACCGCTGCCCGAGCGTCTCGGCGGGCTCGTCGACCGCGAAGCCGGGGCCGATGGTGGCGAGCTCGAACAGCACGCCGGAGGGCTCGCGGAAGTAGACCGAGCGGAACCAGAAGCGGTCGATGACCGGGGTCGCGTGCCCGCCCGCCGCGAGCACCCGCTCGCGCCAGGCGAGGTGGTCGTCCATCCGCGAGGCCCAGGCGATGTGGTGGACGGTGCCGCCGCCAGGGATGCCGCGCTCCGCGGGCGGCTCGTCGTAGGCCCACCAGGACGAGCGCTCCTCGCCGGCGACGCGCCAGCGGCCGTCGCCGTGGTCCTCGAAGCCGAGCGCGTCGCGGAGCAGGCTCGCGCCGCCCGCCGGGTCGCTCGCGTACGCGCGGGCGCCCGCGAAGCCCTGGAGGGCGAACTCGGCCGGGACGTCGGGCGCGTCGGGCAGGAGTGGCGCCTCGTCGCCTGCGTAGACCTCGAGCTCGTGCTCGAGCCCTTCGGGGTCGGCGAAGCGGAGGGTGCCCTCGCCACGGACGGAGGCGTAGCCCTCGTCGGCGAGCCGCCGCTCCCAGAAGTCGAGCGCGGCCTCGGAGGCGACGCGCCAGGCGATGCGGTGGATCATCCCGTCGCCGGGCCGTCCCGGCGCCGCGCCCGGGTACTCGAAGAACGTGAGGTCGAAGCCCGGGCTGCCCTGCTCGTCGCCGTAGAAGAGGTGGTAGACGGTCGGGTCGTCCTGGTTGACGGTCTTCTTGACGAGCCGCATCCCCATCGTCCCGACGTAGAACTCGACGTTGCGCGGCGCGTCGCCGGTGATCGCGGTGATGTGGTGGACGCCTTCGAGCTGCATGCGGTCGCTCCTCGCCGGGGTGTGCAGGACGACCGTACGCCGGTGCGGCCGCCCTGTCGAGCCAGGTTCCCGCACGAGCCGCGCGCGCAACCACCTTCCGTCCGGCCCTCGTGAGACGGTGGAGCGTCCCCATGGAGCTCGTGTTCCTCGTCATCGGACTCGCCGGCGGCTTCGCCGTCGCCGCGCTGCTCTTCCGCCGCCGCGCCGAGGCCGCGGCGGAGGCGGCCGCCGCGCGCGAGCGCGAGCACGCCGAGCAGCGGATCGCCGACATCGAGCGCGCGGCCGAGGAGAAGGTCGCGCTCGTCACGGCGAGCCGCGAGCAGTGGCTCAACGACCTCAAGGCGATCTCCGCCGACGCGCTGCGGGAGACGAGCAAGCAGCTCGCCGAGCTCAGCGACGCGAAGATCGGCCAGCGCACCGAGGAGATCAAGCGGGTGCTCCAGCCGGTCTCCGACCACCTCAAGCGGGTGGAGGAGCAGGTCACCAAGCTCGACCGGGAGCGCGAGAAGACCCACGGCACCGTGGCCGAGATGGTCCGCGCCGTCGCCGAGGAGGTCGGGCGGCTGCGGAACGAGACGGGCACGCTCGTCAACGCGCTCCGCCGCCCGCAGGTGCGCGGCTCCTGGGGCGAGATGCAGCTGCGCAACTGCGTCGAGGCGGCGAACATGACGCCGCACGTCGACTTCCACGACCAGAAGACCTACGACGACGGCGACGGCGGGCGGCTGCGGCCGGACATGACCGTCCACCTGCCGGCCGGGCGGAGCGTGGTCGTCGACAGCAAGGTCCCGCTCGACGCCTACCTCGCCGCGCTCGACGCCGGCGACGACGCCGAGCTGCGCGAGCGGGAGCTCGACCGGCACGCGCGCCAGCTCCGCAGCCACCTCGACACGCTCGCGTCGAAGGCCTACCACGCGCGCCTCGAGCAGTCGCCGGAGTTCGTCGTCTGCTTCATCCCGAACGAGGCGATCTACTCCGCCGCGCTCGACCGCGACCCGTCGCTGCTCGAGCACGGGGCCGCGAAGAACGTCCTCATCGCGACGCCGGCGACGCTCATTGCGCTGCTGCACGCCGTCTACTACGGCTGGCGGCAGGAGAAGATCGCCGAGTCGGCGCGCGAGATCGCCGACGCCGCCCGCGAGCTCCACAAGCGGACGGCGAACTTCCTCGAGCCGTTCGCCAAGGTCGGCCGCCAGCTCCGCTCGACGACCGACGCCTACAACTCGGCGGTCGCCTCGCTCGAGGCGCGCCTGCTCCCGCAGCTCCGCCGCATCGAGGAGGCGGGGGCGAAGTCGGAGAAGGAGCTCGCGCCGCCCGCGGCGATCGACACCCCGCCGCGCCTCGTCAGCGCGCCCGAGCTGGGCCGGGGCGAGGACGACGGCGAGGATCAGCTGCCGCTGTCGGCGTAGGGGGCGCGGGCCGTCCCGGGACGGCGGGCGGGGGAGACCGCGCGGGGAGGTAAGCGTCCTGTCCTGACCAGCCTATGTCTGGGCAAGTCAGGACGCTTCCGCCCGGGGGCCGCCCCGGCCGCGCACAAGCGTCCTGGCCTGACCCGCCCATGCCGGGTCAACCCAGGACGCTTCCGCCCGCAGATCGTCCCGCCCGCGCGCGACCGCGAGCCCGCCGCCGCCCGCTACCCCTCCGACCCGACGACGATCACGCCGACCCGCTCGGGCTCGCCCTCGATCGGGCGGAAGACGACCTCGTAGCGGCCGGGGTGGGTGGGGAGGATGTCGAACTGCGCGGGGGCGGCCGGATCGGCGAAGCCGAGCAGGCCGAGGTCCTCGATCGCCACCTGGCCCGGCTCGTCGCTCGCGACGGTGACGACCGCGTGCTCGCGGACGCCCAGGCGCCGCCGGCGCGGCTCGGGCTCGCCGGTGACGAAGCGCAGCTCGGCCGGGCCGTCGGCGACCGGGCGGGTCGCGGCCTGCCCGGCCGGCGGCGCGCCCTCCGCCGTTCGTGCGTCCCCGCCGGGCGTCGTCTGGGTGGGCGTCGTGCCCCGCCGGACCCGGTCGGGCGCCGGGGTCAGCGAGGCGGCGAGGGCGGAGAGGCCGAGGACGATCGCGAACAGCAACAGGGCACGGCGGAGGTGCACTGGACGAATTATCTATGTGCGGACCCGCCCGGTCCGGCCGATACCCGGGGCAAGCCAGCCGGGTGAGAAAGGCAAACCCGTCGCGAGGCGGGGACGCAAAGCTCCGGGGGTCCGCCGCTCACTCAGACCCGGGCGGAGGAGCCGGCCGAGCTGCCACACCGAGTGGCTCTCTCCGAGCGCTGGCAGCAGACCCAACCAGCTCCCAAGGAGAGGATCCACCAAATGCTGCGGAAGCTCACCGAGCGCCTGCACAACGAGGAGAAGGGCTTCACGCTCATCGAGCTCCTCGTCGTCATGCTGATCATCGGGATCCTGGCCGCGATCGCGCTGCCGGTGTTCCTCGGCCAGCAGAAGAAGGGCCAGGATGCCGAGGCGAAGTCCAACGCCCGCAACCTGGTCTCCCACGTGGAGTCGTGCTTCGCGGAGACGCAGGACTACTCGCAGTGCACGACGCCGTCGAACACCGGCCTGCCGCTCGGCCCCGGCGCGGGCAAGGTCAGCGTGACCAACGCGGACGCGACCAGCTACGAGATCACCGCCGTGTCGAAGGCGTCGTCCAGCGGCAGCAACCACCAGTTCGTCTACCAGAAGGCGACGAACGGCACGATCACGAAGACCTGCACCCCGTCGGGCGAGGGCGGCTGCCCGAGCGACGGCAAGTGGTAGCCGGCCGTCGGGCGTGACGACTTGCGGGGCGGGCCCTGGCCCGCCCCTCGCCTTGCAGGAAGAACGTCCCGCACTGGCCCCTATGGGGCACAACGCGGGACGTTCTTCGTGCGGGGGCGGAAGAACGTCCCGCACTGGCCCCTATAGGGCACAACGCGGGACGTTCTTCGTGCGCGGCGGGATGGCACATCCGGCCTCGGTCAAACGTCGATCCCACATCCCCCATCGCGTGACCCTGTCGGCGGCGGTCGAGATGGCCGATATGGCGGTTCTCCGCTCCCGACTCGGACGTGCGCTTCCCGGAGGCGGGGAGCGGGGCTTCACGCTCGTCGAGCTGAGCGTCGCGATCGCCGTCCTGCTCGTCGGCGTCCTCGGGACGGTCGCGCTCGTCGACGGGGCGAGCCAGGCGACCGCGAGGGCGCGACCGCGCTCGCCCGCGAGCTCATCGAGCTCACGCGCGCGATCCCCTACGACCGCCTCACCGCCGACCAGATCGCCGCCGAGCTCCAGGCCCGCCCGGGCCTCGCCGACGCCTCCCCCGAGGCGGGCTGGACGCTCGAGCGCCGCGGCTTCACCTACACCGTCTCGCTCGCCGCCTGCGCGGTCGACGACGCCCGCGACGGGCTCGGCCTGCACGGCGCGTCGGTCCCCTGGTGCCCGCAGAGCGCCGAGACCGGCGACCTCGACCGCAACCCCGACGACTACCGGCGCGTCACCGTCACGCTCACCTGGCGGGCGAGCGGCAAGAGCGAGACCGCCCGCCAGACGACGCTCGTCATCAATCCGGCCGGCGGTCTCGGCCCCTCCGTCCGCACGCTCACGCCCGTCCCGCCCGCCGGCGAGGAGATCACCGACCCGTCGCTCGGCTCCGCGACGTTCGAGCTGACGACGAGCGCGACCCCGGCCACCGTCGAGTGGTACGTCAACGGCGCGCCGCAGGGACGCGCCGACGGCTCCGGCAACGAGTGGAGCTTCACCTGGCCGCTCGGAAACGTCCTCGACGGCACCTACCTCGTCCAGGCGCGCGCCTTCAACGAGGACGGCCGCTCGGGCGTCGCGCGCGTCCTCACCGTCGTGCTCAACCGCCACGCGCCGCTCGCGCCGTCCGGCGTCGGCGCGGGCCGCAACGGCCGCGGCACCGACGTCGACATCGAGTGGAACGCCAACGGGGAGGGCGACGTCGTCGGCTACCGCGTCTATCGCACCGACGCCCTCGGCACGCCGCTCGAGCGCGCCTGCCCGCCCGCCTCGGGCAGCGCGTCGTTCCTCCAGGGCCGGCTCTCCTGCGTCGACGAGGGCGCCCCGCCGGGCGAGCTCCACTACGCCGTCGTCGCGCTCGACCGGGACCCGGACGGCAACCTCCGCGAGGGCGAGCCGACGACGGTCCCGATCGCCGAGGGCAACACGCCGCCCGCCGCGCCGACCGGGCTGCGGATCTGCGCGGGCGGCACGGACGGCTGCGTCGACGCGACCGGCGCGCGCGCCCCGCCGGGGACGACGGTGCTCTCCTGGGATCCCGCGACCGACCCCGACGGCGACGCCGTCGCCTTCTACCGTATCTACCGCGACGGCACCGGCTACGAGGCCCGCTACGACCGCCTGTACGCGAGCGCGTCCGCGCTCGTCTGGATCGACGACGACCCCGGTGGCGCCGAGCACGAGTACCGGGTCACCGCCGTCGACGAGCGCTTCGGCGAGTCGGCCCCGAGCGAGGCGGTGCGCGGATGAGCGGGCGCCTGCGCCGCGCAGAAAGCGGCTTCACGCTCGTCGAGACGCTCGTCGCCCTCGCCCTGCTCGTCGTCGTCTCCGGCGCCGTGCTCGGGACGCTCACCGAGTTCGGCACCACGACCTCGCGCGCGAACGCCCAGAACGACGCCCAGCAGGAGGCGCGCCGCGCGCTCGGGCTGCTCGCCCAGGAGCTGCGCAACCTCGCCAGCCCGACGAACGAGCTGCCGCTCGCCGTCGAGCAGGCCGGGCCGCAGGACCTCGTCTTCCTCGCCGTCGGCGCCGAGCGCCCCGAGGGGAGCCAGAACGCGCGCAACACCGTCCGCGTCCGCTACTGCCTCGACGCCGCGACCGCCACCGTCTGGCGCCAGGAGCAGACCTGGACCGACGCCGCCTCGCCGCCGGTCCCGCCGACGACCACCTGCCCGGCGGCCACCGGGGCGGGGAGCTGGACCACGGCCACGGCGGTCGCGACGGCCGTCCGCAACGGGAGCCGCCCGCTGTTCGCCTACAACGCGACCGCGCTGCAGGACATCACCGAGATCCGCACGACGCTCTACATCGACGCCGACCCGCTGCGCGGCCCCGGCGAGACCAGCCACGAGACGACGGTCTTCCTGCGCAACCAGAACCGCGGCCCCAGGGCGCGCTTCACCGCCGCGACGTCCGGGAGCGCGATCCTGCTCAACGGCTCGGCCTCCGTCGACCCGGAGGGCAAGGCGCTCGAGTACTGGTGGTACGACAGCGCCGTCCCCGAGCCCGTCGGCGAGGGCATCGTCCTCACCTACCGTCCCGACGCGCCGGGCGTGCGCGAGATCCGCCTCAAGGTCCGCGACCCCGCGGGGCTGGAGGACGAGGCCCCGCCGCAGCAGGTCTGCGTGCCGGGAGGGGAGGAGACGTGCGGATGATCCGGCGCGTCCTGCGCGAGGAGGACGGCTCGGTCGTCGTCGCCGTCGTCGCGCTCACGCTCATGCTCGTCATCGGCTTCGGGACGTACTCGGTCGTGGGCACCCAGACGCGGCTGTCGGGGGAGGAGCGGGTGCGCGAGTCGGCGTTCAACCTCGCCGAGGGCGCGCTCAACGCGCAGACGTTCGTCATCGGCCGCCTCGGGCCCGGCAGCCTCGCGCGCGGCTACCCGGAGCGCTGCCCGGACCCGGCCGACTCGCCGCTCTGCCCGGACCCCGCGCGCTTGGCGGAGAGCTTCGACCCCGCGCTCCAGACCGACTACGCGAACGGCCAGACGAGCTGGTCGACCTGGGTACGCGACAACGGCAGCGGCCCCTTCTACGACGAGCGGGTCGAGAGCCAGCCCGCCTTCGACGCCAACGGCGACAACCAGGTGTGGGTGAAGGCGACCGCCACCGTCCGCGGCAAGACGCGCACGCTCGTCGCGCTCGTCCGGGTCGAGTCGCGGCCCGTCCAGTTCCCCCGCTACGCGCTGATCGCCGGGAGCTTCTACACGACGAACAACGGCCGCAAGGTCATCGTCGACACGACCGGCTCGCTCGGCATCTCGGTCCGCTGCGACACCGCCCCGCGGTCGAGCTGCGTGGACTACGACGCCGGCAAGGGGCAGGTGAGCCCGAACAACTACGAGCTCGGCTACCCGAACCCGCGCGCGATCTCCGACCAGGACCTGGCCGGCCTGGAGGAGCTCGCCGAGGCGCAGGGCACCCACTACCAGACCTGCCCGCCGAACCCGAGCGGGGAGGTCGTCGTCGTGGAGTTCGGCACCTGCTCCTACAACGACTCGGTGCCGGGCCCGTGCTGCAACAGCAAGACGAGCCCGGGCATCTTCATCGTCAAGAACGGCAGCTTCTCGCTCGGCGGCAACCTCGAGTTCTACGGCATCGTCTACGCCCGCAACGACCAGAACAGCTCCGGCGACGTCGTCTCGCTGAGCGGGACCGCCGTCATCGTCGGCGGCGTCATCGTCGACGGCCCCGGGCGCGTCGCGGCGGGCGCGAGCAAGCTCAACATCGTCTTCGACCCCGCGCCGTTCGACGGGGCGCGCAGCTTCGGCACCGCCGGCATCGTCCAGAACACCTGGCGCGAGCTGACCGGCTCGTGAGCGGGGCGTCGCCGGGCGCTCAAGCGACGCGGCGGCCCTGCCGATGCGCGAGCTGCATGGGCTGCGTGCCGAACCATCCCGGGGAGGGCTGCTGATGCCCGCCGCGGCCGCGCTCGCCGGCGTCCTCGGCGCGGCGATCGGGAGCTTCTTGAACGTGGTCATCCACCGGCTGCCCGCGGGCGAGTCGATCGTCACGCCGCGCTCGCGCTGCCCGGCCTGCGGGACGCCGCTGCGCCCGCGCGACAACGTCCCGCTGCTCTCCTGGCTCGTCCTGCGCGGCCGTTGCCGGAGCTGCGCGGCGCCGATCTCGCCGCGCTACCCGCTCGTCGAGGCGCTCACCGCGGCGCTGTTCGCGCTCGTCGTCGCCGTCGAGGGGATCGACGCCCGCCTCGCGCTCGCGCTGCCCTTCGTCGCCGTGCTCGTCGCGGTCGCGGCGATCGACCTCGACCACCGCATCATCCCCAACCGCATCCTCGCCCCGGCCGCGCTCTGGGCGGTCGCCGCGACGGCGGCCGTCGACGCCGGCGAGCTGCCGGAGGCGCTCGCCGCGGGCGCGGGGGCGTTCGCCTTCCTGCTCGCCGCCGCGCTTGTCCACCCGGCGGGGATGGGGATGGGGGACGTGAAGCTCGCCGGGGTGCTCGGGCT